>ENA-ORXD01001478-ORXD01001478.1-sediment-metagenome-genome-assembly--contig:-NODE-1478-length-19275-cov-4.530003_pt1 | contig 19275 bp, 24 predicted proteins | sample MGYA00237862_ERZ511471 | MGnify/ENA metagenome assembly ERZ511471
CCGGCAACAGAGAAGTCGTGACATGACCGAAATCGGACTCCATAACCTTCGTCCCAACGAGGGCTCAACGAAGACGACCAAGCGCCTCGGGCGCGGCAAGGGCTCGGGCCAGGGCAAGACGGCCGGCAAGGGCCACAAGGGCTACAACTCACGTTCCGGCGGTGGTGTGCGGCCGGGCTACGAGGGTGGCCAGATGCCCATCTACATGCGCCTGGGCAAGTTGCGCGGCCCGCACATGAAGAAGAGCATGCCGATCGGCCCCTTCCGCACCTACGCGGTTCCGGTGAACGTCGGCCGTTTGGCGGAGGCGTTCTCGGCGGGCGAAGAGGTCACTCCCGAGGCCCTCGTGGCGAAGCGCATCGTCAAGAACACCAAGACGCCGATCAAGATCCTCGGTGGCGGCGAGCTGAGCGTGGCGCTCACGGTGCGCGCGCAGGCGTACTCGCGCAGCGCCGTCGAGAAGATCGAGGCTGCCGGCGGCAAGGCAGAGCTCCTCTAATAGGGTCGAGGCCGTCGTCGTGAACAACAAGCTGTGGCAGTCGCTGGTCAATGCGTGGAAGCTCCCTGAGCTTCGCGCCAAGGTGCTCTTCACCGCGGCGATGGTCGCGATTTACCGGTTTGGCGCCCACGTTCCGGTTCCGGGCATCGACCTCGACGCCTTGCAGGACTTCTTCTCCTCGGGTGGGGCCGGCGTTATTGGGTTCCTGAATCTCTTCTCAGGCGGCGCGCTGAGTCGCGTCGCTCTTTTCGCCCTGGGGATCATGCCGTACATCACGGCGTCGATCATCATGCAGTTGCTCACGGTGGTCATTCCCAAGCTGGAGGAGCTGGCCAAGGAGGGTGAGCAGGGGCAGAAGCAGATCACGAAGTACACGCGCTACCTGACGGTCGTACTGTCGGCGCTGCAGGCGGTGGGCTATCTCTTCGTGTTCCGCAGTTACGGCGCGTTGCCGGACCTCAACTGGTATCGCGGCAGCCTCATCGTCTTCAGCCTGGTGGCCGGCGCCGTGTTCGTGATGTGGCTCGGCGAGCTCATCACGGCGCGCGGCATCGGCAACGGCATGTCGATCATGATCTTCATCAGCATCGTGTCGAGCATTCCGAGCGGCGCGCAGAGTCTGTTCACGATGAGCCCACTCACGATCATCCTCTTCCTGGTGATCGCCCTGGCCGTCGTGGTGGGTGTCGTGTGGATCACGAGCGGTGAGCGCCGCGTACCCGTACAGTACGCGAAGCGCGTCGTGGGCCGGCGTATGATGGGCGGCCAGAGCACGTTCATTCCGCTGAAGGTCAATATGGCGGGCGTAATCCCGGTGATCTTCGCGTCGTCGTTGATGATGATCCTGCCCACCTTCTTCCAGTTCTTCGGCACGGACGGCATCGCCGGGTGGTTCAACCGCTTCTTCGGGCCGAGCAGTTTCGCGTTCATCCTCTTCGAAGCCGTGCTCATCGTCGTGTTCACTTACTTCTACACGGCGGTCACGTTCAACCCGATCGACCAAGCCGAGAACCTCAAGAAGTACGGCGGCTTCATTCCCGGAGTTCGCCCCGGGCGCCCGACCGCGGAATTCCTGGACCGCATCCTGTCGCGGCTGACCTTCCCCGGCGCGCTGTTCCTGGCCGCGCTGGCGGTGTTGCCGTGGCTCATGACGCTGCTGCTGGATGTGCCGTTCTACTTCGGCGGCACGTCGCTGCTCATCGTGGTGGGCGTGGCGCTCGACACGATGCGGCAGATGGAGGCGCAGCTTCTCATGCGTCACTACGAAGGCTTCCTCAAATAGAAGGGGGTACCGATGACCACTTCAGAGCGTAACGTCATCCTGCTTGGCGCCCCCGGTGCCGGCAAGGGCACGCAGGCCGAGCGCATCAAGGTGCGTTTCGCGCTGCCGCACATCTCGACCGGCGACATGCTTCGCGCGGCCGTCGCGCAAGGGACTGAGATGGGTCTCGCGGCGAAGAAGGTCATGGAGGCCGGACAGCTGGTGCCCGACGAGATCGTGATCGGCGTCGTGCGCGACCGCCTAGCTGAGGACGACGCCGCTCAGGGCTTTCTGCTGGACGGCTTCCCCCGCACGATAGATCAGGCGGAAAGCCTCGACGAGACACTCGCGCGCGCGCAGCGCGCCGTCAGCGACGTGGTGCTTCTGGACGTTCCGGAGGAGGAGTTGATCGCACGCATCGCCGGACGCCGCATCTGCAGGGAGTGCGGCAAGGCGTATCACGTGGACTTCAACCCGCCGAGCGCCGAGGGGTCCTGCGACGCCTGCGCCGGTGAGCTCTATCAGCGCGGCGACGACAACGAGGAGACGGTGCGCAGCCGTCTCGAGGTGTACCGGCGCCAGACCGAGCCGCTGATCGAGTACTACGGCGAGCGTGGCGTCCTCAAGAAGGTTGCCGGGAGCGAGCGGACTCCGGACGAGGTGTTCGCCGCCCTCGAGGCGATTCTCGATCGCCGCTAGCCGCCGTTGATCGTACGCAAGTCAGCGGCCGAGGTTGAGAAGATCGCCGCTTCGGGGGCGATTCTCGCCGGCTGCCTCGAGATGCTCGCCAAGGAGGCGCAACCCGGCGTCACCACCGCGAAACTCGATCGGCTGGCGGAGGAGTTCATCCGGAGCCGCGGCGCGACGCCGACCTTCCTGGGTTACCACGGCTTTCCGGCGTCCATCTGCGCCTCGCCCAACGACATGGTCGTGCACGGGATCCCCAATTCTCGCAAGATCCTCAAGGGCGACATCCTGAGTCTCGATGTCGGCGTGACGCTGGAGGGCTACGTCGCCGACTCGGCGATCACGCTGGCCATCGGCGAGGTGGAGGCGGACACCCATCGGCTGCTGGATGTGACCGCCGAGTCGCTTGAGGCGGGCCTCGCGCAGTGCGTGGAAGGCCGAAGGCTGGGCGACATTTCGCACGCCGTCCAGGAAGTCGTCGAGGCGGCGGGTTTCAGCGTCGTGCGGTCGCTCGTCGGACACGGCGTAGGCAGGGAGATGCACGAGGATCCGCAGATCCCGAACTACGGCGATCCCGGACGTGGCCCGCGGCTGGAAGAGGGCATGGTCTTCGCCATCGAGCCGATGGTGAATGTGGGCGGGTACGAGGTGTTCATAGAGGACGACGGCTGGGGGATATCGACCTCCGACGGCAGCCTCTCGGCGCACTTCGAGCACACCGTGGCCGTGGGCAAGAAGCGGCCGCGCATCCTCACGCGTCGCGCCTCCGAGTTGCACGGGGGGCGAGAGTGAGGGGTACGGCGCCGCGCAGAAGGGATGGCTCGAGCGTGGCGGTGGTGTTTGGTCGCCCCTCGGCTGTGTGGTAACATAGCAGGCCGCTGTCCGTCGACGAGTAGGGAGTATGGGGCGCAAAGAAGAAGCTATCGAGATTGAGGGTGAGGTCATCGAGGCCCTGCCCAACACCATGTTCCGCGTGCATCTCGACAACAACCACGAAGTGCTCGCCCACATCTCCGGGAAGATGCGCATGAACTACATCCGCATCCTGCCGGGCGACAAGGTGAAGGTTGAGCTTTCGCCCTACGACCTGTCTCGGGGCAGGATCACGTACCGGTTCAAGTAGCGGCCGCCGCCGGTCGCCCGGAGGGCTCACGGCGGCCGCTCGCTCGCCGTGCGCTCAAGTGAAGGATCAGAGATGAAAGTAAGAGCATCAGTCAAGCCGATGTGCGAGAAGTGCAAGATCATCCGCCGGCACGGCACGGTTCAGATCATCTGCACGAACCCGCGGCATCGTCAACGGCAGGGGTAACTCAGAATGGCACGTATCGCAGGCGTCAACATCCCGCCGCAGAAGCGGGTTGAGATCGGACTCACGTACATCTACGGCGTCGGCCGGTCGACCTCGAACCAGATCCTGAGCACCGTGGGCATCGATCCCGAGACGAAGGTGCGCGACCTCACCGAGGAGGAGATCGTTCGTCTGCGTGAGGCCATCGATCGCGATCTCACCGTCGAGGGCGATCTGCGGCGCGAGCGCTCGCAGAACATCAAGCGCCTGATGGATATCGGCTGCTACAAGGGTATCCGCCATCGTCGCGGCATGCCCGTGAACGGCCAGCGCACGCGCACCAACGCGCGCTCGCGCAAGGGACCGAAGAAGACCATCAGCGGCAAGCGCAAGAAGTGACCGCAGAGCATCCGGAGGAGTAGAGAGAGTGGCTAAGCCCCAGAGAGCCAAGGGTCGTCAACGGCGCCGCGTCCGCAAGAACATCGCCGTCGGCCAGGCGCACATCAAGACGTCCTTCAACAACACCATGGTGACGCTCACCGACAAGGAGGGCAACGTCATCGCGTGGGAGAGCGCCGGATCGGTCGGTTTCAAAGGTTCGCGTAAGAGCACTCCGTTTGCCGCGCAAGTCACTGCCGAGTCCTGCGCCAAGAAGGGCATGGAGCACGGCCTGCAGAAGGTCGAGGTCTTCGTGCGCGGGCCCGGGTCGGGTCGTGAAACGGCGGTTCGTTCGCTCCAGGCCGCCGGTCTGGAGATCATCAGTGTCAAGGACGTAACGCCGGCGCCGCACAACGGGTGCCGTCCGCGTAAGCGTCGCCGGGTCTAGGAAGGTCGACGTGGCGAGAGATACCACAGCACAGTGCAAGCAATGCCGCCGCGAGGCTGAGAAGCTCTTCCTCAAGGGCGAGCGCTGCCTCACGGACAAGTGCGCGGTCGAGCGGCGCGCGTACGCGCCCGGTCAGCACGGCCGCGGGCGCATCAAGCAGTCCGAGTACCTCCTTCAGTTGCGCGAGAAGCAGAAGGCGCGCCGCTACTATCAGGTACTGGAGAAGCAGTTCCATCACTACTACGAGCAGGCCAGCCGTCGCCAGGGGATTACCGGTGAGAACCTGCTCATGCTGCTCGAGATGAGACTGGACAACGTCGTCTACCGTCTCGGTTTTGGCGCCTCGCGCCGTCAGGCTCGCCAGCTCGTGCGTCACGAGCACTTCCTCGTCAACGGCAAGAAGGTCGACATCCCGTCGTACCAGCTTCGCCCAGACGATGTCGTGTCCGTGCGGCCAAACAGCAAGGCGGTCGAGACGGTGCGCGCGGCGACGGACCTTACGTCCTCAGTTGCGCCTTGGCTGCTCGTCGACCACGACAACCTCACCGGCAAGATCGTGCGCGCCCCTGAGCGCGGCGAGATCGACGCGCCAGTGCAGGAACAGCTCGTGGTCGAGCTGTACTCCAAGTAATCCGCTGCAGCAGCTCTCTCGCGGCAAAGACTCTACAGGAGGCCAGTTGCTACAGTTCCAGATGCCCAACATCACGCGCGAGCAGCTCGCCGGCAATCGCGCGCGCTTTGAGGTCGAACCGCTCGACCGCGGCTTCGGGCATACGTTCGGCAACGCCCTGCGCCGGGTCCTGCTGTCCTCCATCGAGGGTGCGGCTGTCAGCTCCGTCAAGCTCGAGGGGGTGGCGCACGAGTTCACGACCATCAAGGGCGTGAAGGAGGACGTCACCGACATCATCCTCGGTCTGAAGGGGCTCGTGTGCCGGCTGCACGGCGAGCTCGACGAGCTGCAGGTGCGGCTCTTCAAAGACAAGCCCGGCAAGGTTGTGGCGGCCGACGTCGATATCCCGGCGGAGCTCGAGATCCTCAACCTCGATCATCCCATCTGCACCCTGGCCGACGGCGGTTCCATCGAGATGATGCTGACGATCCGTCGCGGTACCGGGTACGTGCCGGCGGACGGCAACAAGTCGGCCGACACGGTTATCGGCGTCATCCCGATCGACTCGATCTTCAGTCCGGTCAAGCGTGTGTCGTATCACGTCGAGAGCGCTCGCGTCGGGCAGCGCACCGACTACGACAAGCTCATCCTCGATATCACGACGAACGGCGCGCTCGCCCCCGAAGAGGCGCTGCGCGAGGCCGCCGAGATCCTCATGGATCGTCTCTCCATCTTCAGTGACTCCGACCGTGCGCGCTCGGATGAGGAAGTCGCGGTCGACGGGCGGGCGCAGCAGCCTGTCGGCACAAGCATGGACGACGTGCTGATCGAGGAGCTGGAGCTCGGCGTGCGGTCGTACAACTGCCTCAAGCGGGAAGGTATCCAGACCGTTGGCGACTTGCTCGCCAGGACAGAGGCCGAACTGCTCAACGTTCCCAATCTCGGCCAGAAGAGCATCGATGAGGTTCAAGAGAAGCTCTCCGAGCGTGGGCTGTCTTTGCGGAGTGAGGACTAATGCGCCATCAGAAGTCAGGACGGAAGTTCAACATGGCGCCCGATCAGCGCCGATCGCTGCTCTCGGGTCTCGCCTGCCAGGTGCTCGAGCACGAGAAGGTGAAGACCGGCGCCGCGCGCGCCAAAGAGGTGCGCGCCATGGTTGAGGAGGCGATCACGCTCGGCAAGCGCGGCGATTTGCACGCGCGCCGTCAGGCCATCGCCATGCTGCGCAACAAGAAGATCGTCTACAAGCTCTTCAACGATGTTGCGCCGCGCTACAAGGAGCGTCCGGGCGGCTATACGCGGGTCATCAAGCTCGGCCCGCGTCAGGGCGACGGAGCAGAGCAGGCGTACATCGAGCTCGTCTAGCCGGGCGCGAGCGCAGTGGGGAATGGGGCGGGCGGCCGAAGGGCCTCCCGCCCCATTCGCGTTTCGCGGGTCGGTCGCGACCGCGAGGCCCGCGCGGCGATGGGTTAAGCTTCGACGGCCATGAACGCTCCGGAACTCACGCACGCGGCTCTTGCGATCGAGGTTGCGGGTCTCACGTACCGCTACCCGGGAGCTGAGAGCGACGCCTTGGCGGATGTCGACCTGTGCGTTCGTCACGGCGAGTTCGTCGCCGTCGTTGGGGCGAACGGATCGGGCAAGTCCACGCTCGCACGTCTCCTCGGCGGGCTGGAGAGGGCGGGCACCGCGCGTCTCGCTCTGGCGTGCGCTCACGACCTGCTCTCCCCTGAGGGTCGATGGGACGCTCGTCGTGACGTCGGTGTGCTGTTCCAGAACCCGGAGAACCAACTCGTGGCGGAATGCGTCGAGGAGGACATCGCCTTCGGGCTCGAGAATCTCGGCTGGAGCGTGGACGACATGCGACGCCGCGTCGACGAGATGCTGGCGGCTTTTGACCTCATGGACCTGCGCCGCCGCGAGCCGCATCTCCTCTCGGGAGGGCAGAAGCAGCGCACGGCGCTCGCCGGCGTTCTCGCCGTGCCGCGTCGCGTGCTGATCCTCGACGAGCCTACTGGGATGCTGGATCCGGCCGGCCGCGACGAGGTCTTGAGCGCAGTGGCGCGGCTGCGCAGTGAAGGGCTGGCGATCGTGCTGATCACGCAGGAGATGGACGAGGTCGCCGGCGCCGACCGCGTGGTCGGCCTGAGTCGCGGCCGCGTGGTCTTCGCGGGAACGCCCAAAGAGCTCTTTGCGGCGGCCGGAGTCGTGGAGGACCTTCGCCTGGGGCTTCCTCCGGCGGCCGAGCTGGCGCTCGCCCTGGGCGCGCGCGGGCGCCGTCTGCCGCGTCTGCCGCTGACCATCGACGAGCTCAGCGAGATGCTCGTTCAGAGCGCATGAGCGTGACGTTGCCGGACGAACGCCCTGAGGCGCTTGCGCGCGGTATCGGTCTCGTCTGTCGCGACCTCTCGTTCTCCTACGCGACAGGCGACGGCGCGACGCCGGCGCTCTCCGGCGTCGGTCTCGCGCTGCCCGCCGGCGGGTCGCTGGCCGTGATCGGACCTTCAGGGTCGGGCAAGTCGACGCTTCTTCAGGTGGTTCGCGGCCTGGACCGGCCGGACGGCGGCGCCGTCGTACTCGACGGGGTCGAGCCGGGCGCCCCGCGCTACGCCGAGCTGCAGCGCGCAACAGGACTCGTGTTCCAGATGCCCGAGGTGCAGCTCTTCGCGGCGACGGCGCGCGAGGATGTCGCTTTTGGTCCGCGCCGTCTCGGTTGGACCGAGGCGGCCGTCTCGGCTGCGGTCAACGAGGCGATGGAGCTTGTCGGCTTGCCTGAGGTGTCCTTTGGCGGCCGGCATCCCTACAGCCTCTCGGGAGGCGAGGCGCGGCGGCTTGCGCTCGCAGGCGTACTCGCCATGCGGCCACGCCTGCTGTTGCTCGACGAGCCGTTCGTCGGGCTCGACCCGGCCAGTCGGCGTGACTTGGTGGCGATTCTCGAGCGACTACGCGACGACGGCGTCACGCTTGTGCTGGTGACGCACGATGTGGACCTCGCCTGGCGGCTCTGCGATCGCCGGCTGGTGCTGGCGGACGGCCGCGTGGTGGCCGAGGGACCCTGGGCCTTCGCGCCCGCAGACTTGGATCTCCTGGCCGCCAATCGCCTGCGGGCGCCGTTGCTCGTCGAGCTCTGGCGGCGCCTCGGTCACCCGCCCGAGGACGCTCCACGGACGATCGAGGCGGCGGCGGAGGCACTGGCATGAGGGCAACGATCGGCCAATACTACCCGGGATCGTCGATCGTTCACCGGCTCGACCCGCGCGCCAAGTTCGTCGCCGTGTCGGCGCTCGCCGTCGCACTCTTCGTGCGCGACTCCTTCGCCGGGTTGGGCGTGTTCGCGATCGCGGCAGCTATTGCCTTCGGGCTCAGCGGCGTGCCGCCGGCCTGGTTCTGGCGCGCGTTTCGGCCGCTGCTCTGGCTCGTCGGCTTGACCTTCCTCGCGCAGGTTCTCTTTGCGCCGGGCGAGCCCTTCCTCTCGCTGGGACCGCTTCACCTCACCTGGAGCGGGTTGGAGACGGCCGCATACCTCAGCCTGCGGCTCGCCGTGCTCGTCCTCATCGGCTCGGTGCTGACGCTGACGACGGCGCCGATGGCTCTCACCGATGGTCTCGTGTGGCTCGGGCGACCGCTGCGCCGCATCGGCGTGCCGACGCACGAGATGGCGCTCATCGTGACGATCGCGCTGCGCTTCATCCCGACGTTGCTGAGTGAGGTCGACACCATCATGCGCGCGCAGCGTGCCCGCGGCGTCGACTTCCGCAGCGGCGGGCTGGTGCAACGCGTGCGCAACCTCCAGCCCGTGCTCGTGCCGCTCTTCGTCGTCAGCTTTCGGCGGGCCGACGAGTTGGCCCTGGCGATGGAGGCGCGCTGCTATCGGCCCGGCGCGCCACGCACGCGGCTCTATCCCCTGCGTGCCGGCCGGGCCGACGCCGTCTTCCTGGCCCTCACCGTGGCGATCATCGCCGCCGGACTGCTCGTGTAGGATGCCGGTGTGGACGAGACGGGCGAAACGGGCAGGAAGGTGTGGCGGCTCGATCTCCTCTACGAGGGAACAGCCTATAAAGGCTGGGCGCGGCAACCGGGCCAGCGCACGGTGCAGGGCGAGCTTGAGGACGCCCTGGCCATGGTCCTTCGCGAGCGCGTGAGTCTGAGCGTGGCGGGGCGAACGGACGCGGGGGTGCACGCGCTCGCGCAGGTCGCGTCGTTCGCCTCCGAGCGCGACGATCTCGTGCCGGACCGCCTACGTCGCTCGCTGAATGCGGTCCTGCCGCCCGATGTCGCCGTCACGCTCGTCTCGCGCGCCGCGGACGACTTCGTGGCTCGCCGCGCGCTGGCGCGAACGTATCGCTACCGGTTGTCCGTCTCGCCGGTGAAACCCGTCTTCGAGCGTCAGTACGTGTGGCACGTGCACGGGCGTCTGAATGCGGAGGTGTTGCGGGAGACCGCCGAGTTGCTTCGTGGGCGGCGGGACTTCGCGGCGCTGACGCCGTCGGCGCATCTCTACGCCTCCTGTGTGCGCGACGTCGCGAGCGCCGAGTGGCGGCAGGGAGGCGCGGACGAATGGGTGTTCGAGATCCGCGCCAACGGCTTTCTGCACAACATGGTGCGCGTCGCCGTAGGCAGCATGGTTCATGCCGCGCGCGGGCGCATGACGCCCGCCGAGTTCGAGACGGCGCTGGCTTTCGGGCGCCGGCGCCGCATGGGGCCGACCGCGCCGGCGCACGGGCTGGCGCTGATTGCGGTTGAGTACTGAGTGCGCCGGCGGCCCTTCGGCTAGTGCGTCAGGAACTCCTTGACGATCTCCTGCTTCTCGGCCTCCGACGGCGGGAAGATGTAGGAGACGCCCCCCTCCCAGCCGGGGGTGCCCGGCATGACGGCCTTCTTGCCGCCGTCTGAGCGCCACTTGAGGTAGCTCAGGGCGAGGATCTCGTTTGTCGTCAGGTCGGTGGCGACGCCGCCCATGAAGTCGCTGCCGATCTGCGGCAGCTTGCGGAGGTTCGATGGGGAGACGAGCTTCTTCTGCAGCGCCTGGATGAACTGCTGTTGGCGCGCCGCGCGATGGAGATCGTCGTCGGCGTAGCGGACGCGAACGTAGAGCATGGCGGTCGAGCCGCTCATGTGGTTCATGCCCTTCTCGAACGTGACGGCGTGTTGATCCTTGCCGGCCACGGTGGAGATCGTTTTGGGGACGTAGATGTCGACCCCGCCGATGGAGTTGACGAGCTGCCTAAACCCCTTGAAGTTGACCACCATCACGTGATTGACGTCGATGCCGAGGTAGTTCTCCACCGTCTCGACGGCCATCGCCGAGCCACCCCAGAACGTCGCCGCGTTGATCTTGTCGTAGGTGCCGTTGGGGAGTTGGACGCGCGTGTCTCGTGGGATGGAGAGCTGATTGATGGTGCCCGTGTCGGGGTTGAAGCGCATGAGCATGATCGTGTCCGAGCGGCCCGGCTGGCCGTTCCAGCTGTCGACGCCGAGCAGGAGCACGGTTGTGCCGCTGCGCACCATGAGCCCGTCGTCTGCGGAGAGCTGGCTCTGCGTGGTGTCGTTGAGTCGCGCGTTGGACTCGTCGACGGCCGCGTCGAACTGCTGGTAGCCCGGCCAGGCCAGGACGACACCGACGATGGCCGCGATGGCCAGCAGCAAGACGAGGGCCACCGGGACAGTCCAGAGCCGGCGTCGCCGCCGCCTCCTCGGCGCCTTCGGACCCTTGGCCGGGGGCTGCGGCGGGCCGCCTTGCCGCCCAGCCCCAGGCTCGTCGGCGGCATAGCGGCGGTAGGTCGCGGCGCCGCCGTCCGCGGGCCGCGGCCCGTGCCGCTCGGCCTCGTTCGCGGCGTAGCGCCGGTACGGCGCCGAGGGACTGCCTTCCGGGGCCGGCCGCGAGGGGTTTCGCGATGCCGCGCCGTAGCCGGAGCTCCGCATCGAGTCGTCGTCGGTCTGCGGCCGTCGCGGCGACTGCGCGGCCGCGAACTCCTCGTCCCTGGGGGTGCGGCGAGCTCCTTTGGCCTTGTACGTCTTGTAGGGCTTGCGCCCGTCTGTGGGGTGGCTGTTTTGCACGCTGCTGCGCTCGGCCGCCGTTGCCGGAGGGCAGTGGCGGCGGGGAGCGGATCTTGCCGTCAAGTGCGTTTATACGCCCGCGAGGCGGCGGCTCCTCTCCCTGAGTCGTCTTCATGGTAGGCTGCCGCGTCGTATGAGTCCAACTTGCACCGTAGTCGGCGTGGATATCGGCGGCACGAAGACGGCCGCCGCCTTGGTGCGCGTCGCGTCCACCGAGCTCATCACGCCGGCTTCGGGGTCGATCGGCGCGCCGGAAGTCCTTGCCCGCGTGGAACTGGCGACGGACGTCTCCTCGGAGGTCGCGTGCCTCGAGGTCGTCTATGCCGCCGTCGAGCGGGTCCGCGCCGCCGAGGGCGCGCAGGCGATCGGCGTGGGGACGGCGTCGTTCGTCGATGTGGCGCGTGGTATCGCCGTGGACTCGGTCCATCTGCCGCTGGCCGGCGTCCCTCTTAGAGCGCTGCTCGAAGCTCGCTTCGGCGTGCCGGTGGCGGTTGACAACGACGCTACGGCGGCGTGTCTGGGCGAGCACGTGTTCGGCGCCGGCCGCGGCACGCGCGAGATGCTCATGCTCACCCTGGGTACTGGGGTCGGCGGCGGCATCATCTGCCGCGGCCGGCTGTACCGCGGTCTGAGCGGGGTCGCCGGTGAGCTCGGCCACATCGTGATCGACAGTGAGGGTCCAAAATGCCCCGGCAACTGCCCGAACCGGGGATGTCTGGAGGCGTACGTCTCCGGTCGCGCGATGGGGGCGGCAGCCCGGGCCGCCGCCGAGGCGGACCCGGGATCCGCCCTGGGCCGCGCGCTCGCCTCCGGCGAGACCGTCGACGGACGTCTGCTGACGCGGCTTGCCCTCGGGGGAGACGCCGGGGCGGCGGCCGTCCTCGAGGGCGTCGGCCGCCGGCTGGGCATCGGACTGACGACACTCGTCAACATCTTCAACCCGGAACTCATCGTGATCGGCGGCGGCGCCGCCGCCGCGGGTGAATTGCTCCTTGCGCCGGCGCGACGGGTCGTCGCCGAGCGTGCCCTGCGGCCGGCTCGGGATCAAGTGATGATTGTCGCCGCGACGCTGGGTCCCGACGCCGGCGTGTTCGGCGCCGCCGCGCTGGCCGTGACGGAGTGCCTGCTGCCGGCGCAATCGGGCGACGGCGGACCGGCTCGGTCGTCTTGACTTCATGCGCTGTATCCCGCTAAATGGCGGGGAATCCCAGCACGCCTCGAGTGCGCGGCGTGCCGACAGGAGGTGACTGGAACTACATGGCTCACATCATCACTGAAGACTGCTTGGCGTGCGGTGCGTGCGTTGACGAGTGCCCGAACGACGCCATCTCGGAGGGCACGGATATCTACATCATCGACCCCGAGCTGTGCGACGACTGCGGCACATGTGTTGAGGCGTGCCCGAGCGAGGCGATCATCCCCGGCTGAGGCCGGTCAGAGAGTAGTGCCGAAGAGGCCGGTTCCCGCCTGGGGGCCGGCCTCTTCGCGTTAAGCGGGCAGGCCGGGTTTCTCGCCGATGATCTCGGGCTCATCCCAGGCGAGACGGCGCGCCATGACGCGGACGGCCTCCTCGTTGCTGTCGACGAGGAGGTAACCGCGGCCGTGGCGCGCTGCCGCCTCGCCGGTCGTGCCGCTGCCGGCGAAGAAGTCGAGCACCAGGTCACCGGGATCGGAGTGCACCTTCACGATACGCTCGAGGAGCTTGACCGGCTTCTGCGTCGGGTAGCCGGTCTTCTCCTTGCCCGTCGGGCTCACGATCGTCTGCCACCAGACGTCGGTCGGCGTCTTGCCGCGCGCCGCCTTCTCCGCCGTCACGAGCGTGGGCGCGAGGTAGGGCACGCGGTCGATGTCGTGGTGGCGGTAGACGTAGTGAGCCGGGTCGACGGCGTACCAGAAGATGGTGTCGTGCTTGGCCGGCCAGCGGCGCTTCGTGCGCCCGCCGTAATCGTAGGCCCAGACGATCTCGTTCATGAAGCTCCGCCTACCGAAGATCTCGTCGAGGAGGATCTTGCAGTAGTGCGCCTCGCGGTAGTCGATGTGGAAAAACAGCGAGCCGTCCGGGCTGAGAATGCGCCGCGCTTCAACGAGGCGCGGCGCCAGGAATCCCAAGTAGTCGTCGAATCTATCTGACCACTCCGTGGTGGCCACCACTTCCGTGCGGTAGCGCCGGCCGGAGAAACCGGTGCGGTCGCCCGCTTCGTCGCTCGGCGTGACGAGGCTGCGGCGGCTCTGGGCCACGCCCGTGTTGAAGGGCGGGTCGATGTAGATGAGGCGCGCGAGGCCGGAGGGCAGCGCGCGCAGGATGGGCAGGTTGTCGCCGAGGACGATGCGTTTCATGGCACACAGTGTAGCGTGGCGTCTCACGTGCGGCGCTTGCGTGAGACAATCGCGGTGCAGGCGAGGACGACGAGGAGGACGCGATGGCGGACGAGGCCTGGCGGGAGTTCTTCGACAGCTACGCGCCGCAGTACATGAAGGAGTCGTTCGCCGCCGACAGCGCGCGCGAGGCGGCGTTCCTCTGCGAGATTCTCAAGCTGCCGCTCGGGGCGACGATCCTCGATGTGGGTTGCGGGACCGGCCGCCACGCCGTTGAGCTGGCGCACCGCGGCTACGAGGTCACCGGACTCGACCTGTCCGCCGGGATGCTGGCCGAGGCGGCCGCCGCAGCCGAGCGTGCCGGCGTGCGCGTGGATCTCGTCCAGGCCGACGCCACGGACTTCACCCTCGGACGCACGTTCGATGCGGCCGTCTGTCTCTGCGAGGGCGCCTTCACACTGGTCGGCCGCGAAGACCCGTTCGAGCACGATGCCGCCATTCTTCGTCAGGTGCATCGTGCCCTGGAGCCGGGCGCGCGGTTCATCCTCACGGCCAGCAACGGCATGCGACTGATCCGGGATGCGACCGATGAGCAGGTGGCCAAGGGAGCGTTTGACCCCCTTACGCTGTCGGTCTCCTACGAGATGGAGTGGGAGTCGCCCGAGGGTCCGCGCAGCGTGCCGGTGCGCGAGCGCGGTTACGTTCCCAGCGAGCTCACTCTTCTGTGCCGTACCCAGGGCTTCGAGGTTGAGCACGTGTGGGGCGGGACGGCCGGCGCTTGGGGCCGGCGGCCGGTCGACTTGGACGAATGGGAGATCATGGTCGTCATGCGGCGGCCCTGAACGATGCTGTACGTCTGCGGCACTCCTATCGGCAATCTCAGCGACGTGAGCCCGCGCCTGCTTGAGACGCTGCGCTCGGCTGATGTGGTGGCCGCCGAGGACACGCGCCACACGCGCAAGCTGCTCAGCCACTTCGGCATCCACACGCGGCTCACGAGCCTGTTCAGGCACAACGAGGCGCAGAAGACGGAGGAGGTGATGCGCCTGCTCCGTGCCGGCGACGATGTGGCGCTGGTGAGCGACGCCGGGATGCCCGGAGTCTCCGACCCGGGCATGCGTCTCGTCGCGGCGGCGCTCGCCGAAGCGATCCCGGTCACAGTGGTGCCGGGTCCCTCGGCGGTCGTCACGGCGCTCGTCGCCGCGGGCTACGAGGGCGACGGCTTTCGCTTCGTGGGCTATCTTCCGCGAAAACGGCAGGAACTCGAGTCGGCGTTCCTGGCGTGGCGCCAGGCGGGCGGCCTCATCGTGGCGTTCGAGACGGCGCCGCGTCTGGCCCGCAGTCTCGACGTTCTCGCCCAACTGGCGCCCGAGGCGCCTGCCGCCGTGTGCCGCGAGCTCACCAAACTGCACGAGGAGGTGGTCCGCGACGACGTGCGCGGCCTGAGCGCGCGCTATCCGGGCTCGGCGGGAGACGGCCCCGGTTGCCTGCGCGGTGAAATTGCGCTCGTCATCGATCTCGGCGCACCGGCAGGGGCGCGGGAGACCGTCGCGCCGGAGGCCGCGGCCCGCGCCCTGCTCGGCCGCGGCCTTTCGCGGCGCGACGCCGCCGCGGCCTTGCACGTCTGCCTCGGGGTGCCGCGGCGCGAGGCCGAGGCACTCACGCGCCGGCTGGCGGCCGAGCCCTGACAGCGCGCCGCGCGGCTGATAGGCTACGCCCATGGACCTGCTCGCCCGCATCGCTCAAGGCACGCTGCTCCTCGACGGAGGTATGGGCAGCGAGCTCATGCGGCGGGGCTTCCAGCCCGGCGGCTGCCCGGAAGACTGGAACGTCTCGCGGCCGGAAGACGTCGTCGCCATCCACCGCGCCTACTTCGCCGCCGGTTCGGACATCGTCAACACCAACACCTTCGGCGGCAGCAGCCTCAAGCTCGCCTCGTACGGCGCCGGAACCCGCGCCGTTGAGCTCAACGTCGCGGGCGCCCGGCTCGCCGTGGAACTGCGCGACCGGGAGTTCCCGGGCCGTCTCGTGGCGGGCGACATGGGGCCCTGCGGCCACTTGCTGGCGCCGATGGGCAGCGCCGATCCCGACGAGGTCGCGGCCTCATTCGGCGAGCAGGCCGGCGCGCTCGTCGATGCCGGCGTAGACCTCATCAACATCGAGACGATGTTCGACCTCAGCGAGGCGCGACTGGCGGTCGAAGCGGCGCACGCCGTCGCCGGCGAACGACCGGTGCTGGTCAGCATGGCGTTCGCCGTCGTGCCCAAGGGCTACCGCACGATGATGGGCGTCGCGCCGGAGGCGGCCGTTTCGGCCTTACGCGCTGCCGGCGCCACTCTGGTTGGCTGCAACTGCGAGATTAGCGCTGAGGCCATGGCCGCACTGGTGCCGGAGCTGGCCGGCCTCAACGGCGGCGTCACCTACGCGCAGCCGAACGCCGGCCAGCCGCACCTCGTCGACGGCCGCACGGTTTACGACGAGACACCGGAGCACTTCGCGACCGTCGTCGCCACGTACCCCTCGCAGGGCGCCGGCATCGTCGGCGGCTGCTGCGGCACGACGCCGGAGTACATCGCCGCGTTGGCCGCCGCCCTGGGCCGCTAGGTCTCCATCGGCCCTCTCCGCAGCGCGGCTGCGGTTCTTCCGACGAGGCGTGGGCCGTGGGTGCGAAAGGCCGCCGCACTAGGTCCCGATCTGACGCTCCAGGCAGTGCCGTAGGATGAGCCTTTCAGGGGAAGACCGGGGCTTCCGCTTGCGCTCGCCGTCGCGCTGGAGGTGTCTGCCTCAATGGGCAACGCGCCTCGGCTGTCGGCGTCGTCGCGCCTGCCTCCTCTGTTCCCTCCGCATGCAGATTTGATGGACCACTCTCACGTGTGCATCGGCGCGGGCGAGCGGTAGGGGTCCGAGGCAAACCCGGAGACCATGGCCAGAGACGCAGCACAGCCCGAGATGAAGAACAGAGGCTGGATCGTGACGATGAGCGCCACGATCGCGCTCCTCATACTCGCCCGACGAGATGATCCGCACCTGGCAGTTCCCCGTGATGGTCGCTTGCTTCGCCTTCGGCGGCGGCGCCGGCCTCGTGTTCATCGGCAAGATGGCCTCCATCATCACGAGCTTCGGCTTCGAGGCGTACAGCGCCATCGCCGTCAGCGTCCTGGCGCTCGGCAGCAGTATCGGCCGCGTGCTCTACGGCAAGCTGTCGGACAGCTTCGGCCGTCGCGCGGTTCTCGTCTTCGCGCCCGCGTTCCAGGCCGTCCTTCTCGCCATTTTCGCATTCTGGCCGATCGTCGATCACACGATGAATGAAGCCGGGCATCGGGTCTATGAGGCAAGCTCGTCGACCGGCACGCTTGTGCTGATCCTCGTGATCGCCTGGCTGGTCGGCGCCAACTACGGCGCAAACCTGGCCGTATTCCCCGCCATGACCGAGGACTTCTTCGGTCTCAAGAACTTCGGCTTCAACTACGGCCTGGTGTACTAGGGCTGGGGCATCGGCGGTTTCATCGTCTCGCAGGTCGGCGCCTACCTGATCGCCGCACGCAGCGCCGAGACGAACATCTACTCCTGGGCCTACTACTGGGTGATCGCGCTGCTGATCGTCGGCGTGGGTCTCATGATCGCCTTGCGGGCGCCCAAGTAGGGTCCTGTCGAGCGGCTCGCTTCGGCCGGGCAAGCCCTGGACGGAGGAGTCGTGACGACGCGCGTCTCTGCCGGTTGAAGATGATTGGGCCGGCATCGCTGTGAAGGTGATGCCGGCCCCGTCGCTTTCCGGTTGGCGGTCGCGCCGTGAGGCGCGGCGCGCGGCTACCGCAGGCCGAGTTCGTCGCGCCGCCGGAACACGGCGCCGACGGTGTCCATGACGAGTCGTACGGCGTGCAAGGCGGTGAGCTGGGCCGGGCCGTCGTAGATGGGCGACACCTCGACGACGTCCATACCGATGACGTTGCAGCGCGCGCAGACGGCCAGCAGGATGGCCTTGGCCTCGTAGTACGAGAAGCCGCCCGGCTCGGGCGTGCCTGTGCCGGGCGCGATGGCCGGGTCGAGCGAGTCGATATCGAAGGTGATGTACGTGTCGGCGCCGACCTCGAGATGCTCGACGAGCTCCTCAACACGCGTGTCCCTGGCCTGCTCACACCAGAAGATGTGTGAGCCCCGCTCCTGCGCCAAGTCGATGTTGTCGTAGGCCGTGTGGACGCCGCGGATGCCGTACTGGGTGAGCCCGCTGAGCATGCGGTCCTCGTGGGCACGGATGATCGAGCTCTCGTGCGTGTAGCGCTCGCCGCCGTCGTCGTCCCAGTAGTCGAGGTGGGCATCGAACTGCACGAGCTGGAAGGGCTTGCCGCCGCGCGCGCGGTGGATCGCCTTCATGACGGGGTAGGCGACGGAGTGATCGCCGCCCAGCGTGAGTGGGAAGAAGCCCTCCTCGACGATCGGCTGCAAGCGCGTGACGACGGCCTCGTGATAGCGCTCGGTGGGCGGCGCGGGTGGCAGCAGCACGTCGCCGCAGTCCACCCAGCTCACGCCGCCGAGCAGGTAGACGCCAGCCTCGCCGTCGTAGAAGGGCTCTGGGGCGTACTGGAAGGCCCAATTGGTTGAGGCCTCGCGCAACGCCCGTGGCCCCATTCTCGCGCCGGAACGGCTCGACGTGCCGGCGTCGTAGGGGACGCCGAGCACGGCCACGTCGGCCTCGCCGCGCCGCGGACGTGGCCGGTACGGCGACTTGTAGTAGGTGGCGACGCCCGCGTAGGGCATCTCGTCGTTGCGGTCTTCTGCGTCCACGCCGACCTCCTTCAGCCGACGGCGAGGCCGCGCTTCGGCCGCCCGGTCGTGCTGCTTGTGCGTCAGATGATCGCGCCATTCTACGGGCGCGCGGATGGGCTGGCGAGCCTCGGGGGAGACTCGGGTAGGATGCGGTAACGACCAAGGAGGTTGCCATGAAGCTCGAGCGCAAGCCGTTGACGGCGCTCTTGCCCACGCCCGTCGTGCTCTTGAGCGTGGCCGGAGAGCAGGACACGCCGAACATGATCACGTTGGCCTGGGTGGGCACGGTGTGCTCGACGCCGCCCATGCTGAGCGTCTCGATTCGGCCCACGCGCTACTCACACCGGCTCGTCGACGCGGCGCGCGAATTCGTCGTCAACATCCCGCGCGCCGACCAAGTCGCGCTGGTGGACTACGCCGGCGTCTGCTCCGGCATTGAGCACGACAAGTTCAAGGAGCTGGGTTTCACGGCGCTGCCGGCGGCCCAGGTCTCGGCGCCTTTGATCGCCGAGTGCCCCATCAACATCGAGTGCGTCGTGCGCCATCAGCTCGCCCTAGGCGCCCACGACATGTACGTCGCCGAGATCGTCGGCGCGCACTACGACGAGGAACTGCTCGACGAACGCGGCCGGCTGCTCACCGACAAGATCAACGCCATGGCCTACGTCGACGGCGAGTACTGGTCCCTGGGGGAGTGCGTCGGCAAGTACGGTGCCGCCTCGCTGGCGCTTGTCGGAGAGTAGCCTGCGGCGGCCCCGCCCCGTGCGATAAACTAAAGGACCATGCGCTACTACATCACCACGCCCATCTACTACGTGAACAGCGAGCCCCATCTCGGGCATGCCTACACGACCATCGCCTGTGACGTCATGGCGCGCTTCCACCGTCAGATGGGTGACGACGTCTTCTTCCTCACCGGCACCGACGAGCACGGCACCAAGATCGCTCAGGCGGCCGCCGAGCGTGG
>ENA-ORXD01001479-ORXD01001479.1-sediment-metagenome-genome-assembly--contig:-NODE-1479-length-19241-cov-4.149186_pt1 | contig 19241 bp, 23 predicted proteins | sample MGYA00237862_ERZ511471 | MGnify/ENA metagenome assembly ERZ511471
ACGATGCCGGGGCTGCCGAAGCGCCCCGCGGCGGAATCCATCGACGTGGACGACCAGGGACGCATCACCGGGCTGTTTTAGGAGGAGAGAAGTGGCGCAGATATTGGATGGAAAGGAAACGGCCCGGGCAATCAGGGAAGACTTGAAAGCCCGCTGCGCGGAATTGAAGACGGGGGGTATCACGCCGGGCCTGGCCGTGGTGCTGGTGGGCAATGATCCTGCATCGGCCATCTACGTCGGCCAGAAGGAGAAAGCCTGCAGCGAAGTTGGCTTTAACTCTTACCGTCATGAATTGCCGGCTTCGGCTACGGAGAAGGAACTATTCGTCCTCATCGAACGCCTCAACGGGGACCCGAAGGTCCACGGGATCCTGGTCCAGCTTCCGCTGCCGAAGGGATTATCGGCGGACCGGGTCATCGGGAGGATCGCCCCGGGCAAGGATGTTGACGGGTTCCACCCCCTTAACGCGGGAAGCCTGGCCTGCGGGTTGCCGGGTGTCGTTCCCTGCACTCCCAAGGGCGTGATGCGGATCCTGGAAAGGTACGCCATCCCCCTTGCGGGGCGCAAGGCCGTAGTGGTCGGCCGAAGCAACATCGTCGGTAAACCGATGGCCCAGCTTTTGCTTGCGGCGAACATGACCGTTACGGTGTGCCACAGCCGGACACCGGACCTGGCGAAGGAAACCCTGCAAGCCGACGTGCTGGTCGTGGCAGCCGGCAAACCGGGCATCATCGATGCCTCGATGGTGAGGGAAGGCGCGGTCGTGGTGGACGTGGGAATCCACCGGACACCCGTAGGGCTTGTCGGTGACGTGAAATTCGAGGAAGTTGCGGAAAAGGCGTCGTGGATCACCCCCGTCCCGGGGGGAGCCGGTCCGCTGACCATCGCTATGCTGATGGAGAATACGCTGGAGCTTGCCGCTCAAACAGCCGATAGAAAAACCATGGAGAAGCAATAGCCTAACCTTCCGAAGCGAATCCGAACACAGGAAAAGAGGGCCCCGGCAGTCAAGGTCGGGGCCCTCGCAACTTGTCATATGGAGAATTTTTCAAGCGATCGGGTTTCTTAGAAGCGGAAAACGGTTCCGGAGCCCATCGTGGCAAATTTCTTGCCGAATTTCGCGTACAAGGCTGCCTGGGCTCTGAAGCCGGTGCAATGTCCTGCCGCAACCAGCGAAGGCGAGAACTCGGCAAGGGCCGAAGCGGTTTTCTCGATTCTCTCTTCGGAGGCTTCCACCAGGTGCAAGCCTCCGATCACTCCTTCCACGCGTTCATTTGGGACGACAGCATGTTTCAGGATGTTGATGATCCCCGCATGGCTGCAGCCGGTGATGATGACGAGTCCCTTACCCTCTATCCTTGCTGCAAGGGAAAGATCGTCCGGCATGCTGTCCGGGACCACCCGGCCGTTTTCGTCCAACGTGGAAAGCGCGATGCCCACTTCTTCGAAATCCGTGACACGGGGAACTTCCCCTGTGGTAGAAAGCCCCGGCATGAGCTGAAGCGGGCCTGAAACCAGGACAAGTTCAGCGCCTGCCGCCTCCAGGTCCTCGGGTTTATCCCCCTGCATTACCCCCACGTGCTGGAAAAACGGATCCGTGACGAAATTCAAGCGGAAAAGGGCCGGATGGGCGATGACGGGCAGGTCTTTCTTCCCTATGGTTTTCAGGACCTGCGCAAGGCCTTGGGTATGGTCGTAGTGGCAGTGGGTCAGCACGACGGCATCGGTTTCGGCGAGAGGGATGCCGATTTTTTCCACGTTGAAAAGCAGGGCTTCCGGGTTCTGCCCCACATCAACGAGGACCCTTTTGGTGATTCCGTCCCTTTCCGCTTCCAGCCAGTAGGATACCCCGTGCTGGCCGAGAAGCGGGCTTTCGTAGGGGACGCTGTCTTCAGCCAATATGGTGACCGTCAGTTTGTCCAACATTTCTTCCACCTCCCGGCGATCTTCAGCGAATCTTGATGCAAAGAGTTTGGGCTTAGCCCCGACTATGTCAAAAAGGCGGGGAGGGCAAAAGGGCGGTTGTCTGTCTCTTTTCCTTCGTCACAGGTCCTCGTAGAGATCCGTGCTGAGGTACTTCAGCCCGCTGTCGTTTAGCGTCAGGACGATGTTTTTGCCCCGCTCCGGTCCCTGGAGGAGCTTGATCGCGGCGCAGACGTTCGCACCGGAGGAGAATCCGGCGAATACGCCCTCGACGCGTGCCAGGGTTCTTGCCGTTTCTATCGCTTCCTCGTCGGAAACCTGGATGAAACCGTCGATAAGGGTCCTGTCGACGAGCGGCAGGTTCATGCTGTACCCGCCACCCTGGATCTTGTGGGCCCCGCCGGAGATCGGATGTCCCGCGTAGATTGCCGCGGCGCACGGTTCGACTGCGTAGCAGCGAATATCGTTTTTGAATTTTTTCAGGCCAAGGGCGCAGCCCTGGAAAGTGCTTCCGCTTCCCAGGAAATCGACAAATACGTCGATGTTCCCGGATGCCTGCTCCCACATCTCGACAGCCGTATGCCGTTCATGGGCATGGATCGTGGCGACCAGGGTAAACTGGTCTGCGCGGAATGCGCCGCGTTCCTCAGTGATCCTTTTCGCGGTTTCCTCCACTCTGGCGAGGTCTTCGCCCGACACCTGTCCCTTGACGGATCCCGGTGCCTGGTCGACCAGCACGACCTCGGCCCCGAGTGCCTTCATCATTCGCGCCCTTTCCGTGGAATTGCCCTTCGACATGCACGCGATGAAGCGGTATCCCTTCACGGCACAGACGATGGCAAGGCCTGTCCCGGTGTTGCCGCTTGTCAGCTCGACGACGGACTGCCCCTTCCTGAGCATCCCCGCTTCTTCAGCTTCTTCGATCATCTGCAGGGCGATCCGGTCTTTCTTGCTGAATCCGGGGTTCAGGTACTCCATCTTGGCGAAGATATTCCCATGGACGCCGGCATGCGCGGCGATGCGGGAAAGGTGGACCATGTGCGTGTTGCCGATTGCCTCGTGCACGCCGCTTAAAATTTTCGACATGATGCGCTGTCCCCCCAATGACTGTTCTCCGGATTCTCCGACCACTTAATCATAATGCCGAAACCGCGATAAGGCACGAAATTTCACGAAGTGGATGCATCGGCCGGTGTTCCACATTAAGATAAGAGAGCGGCAAACGAATTCAGGATGAAAAGAGGCGACCAGGGATGAGGAGAAGCGACAGGGCAATCACCGACCCGGCCGAACTGGAATCGATACTCAGGGAAGCCCTTGTCTGCAGGATGGGGATCTGCGATGGAGAGGTCCCCTACGTGGTTCCCATGAATTACGGCTATCGTGACGGCAGCGTGTTCCTTCACTCCGCACTGGAGGGACGGAAAATCGAGGTCCTGCGCAAGAACCCGAACGTGTGCCTGGAGTTCGAGAAGGACGTGGAACTGGTTGCCGCCGAAGAGCCTTGCAGTTTCAGCATGAAATACCGTAGCGTCATCGCTTCCGGTAAGGCGGTTTTTCTCGAAGGTGCGGAAGAGAAGACCCGGGGGCTGAACGCCATCATGGCCCAGTACACGGGTAAGGAATATGCCTTTCCGCAGCAGGCCCTTGAACGGATCGTCGTCATCCGGGTCGACCTGGACGAGGTCTCTGGGAAACACAACCGTTGTTGAAGAATCGACCGGGGAAGGGTGAGTCGTCCGTGAAGAAGATCTGCCTGCTTCTTGCCGATGGCTTCGAAGCCGTCGAAGCCAGTGTCTTTACCGATGTCCTGGGCTGGAACCTTTTCGAGGGCGACAAGTCCACGAAAGTGGTCACCTGCGGGACGAAGCCTGAACTGAAATGTACCTGGAACTTCACCGTGATTCCGGAGATGGTGCTCGAAGACCTTAACGTGGAAGAGTTTGACGCCCTTGCCATTCCCGGCGGTTTCGAGGAAGCCCATTTTTACCGGGGGGCCTTCAGCGAACCCTTCCTGGAGGCCATACGGGAGTTCGACCGGCAGGGAAAGGTCATCGCCACCGTTTGCGTCGCAGCTCTTGCGGTTGCGAAAAGCGGGGTGTTGAAGGGGCGCAGGGCCACCACGTACAACATCGGGGGGTGGAGGCAGAAGCAGCTGGCGGAGCTGGGTGCCATCGTGGTTCCCGACAGTCCCATCGTCGTGGACGGGAACATCATCACCTCATACAACCCTTCTACGGCCTTCGATGTCGCCTTCCACCTGCTCGAGAAACTGACGTCAAGGGAGAACACGGACAAGGTCAAGGCCCTGATGGGCTTCAAGTAGGCCGAAAAGCCCTATTTCTCCAGGAGCTTTCCCACGAGCAGGCTCCCCTCGAAGAGCAGGTAGAGGGGGACTCCCAGGAGGATTTGTGAAACCACGTCAGGCGGCGTGAGCAGGGCCGCCGCCAGGGCGATGGCCATGATGACCCACGGGCGCAGGCGGGAAAGGGTTCGGGTCGAGACGAGTCCTGTCCCGACCAGGAGCAGCAGTAGGAGGGGGAGCAGGAACACGAGCCCCGCGGCGACCATGAGGGCGAAGAGGAAGGATGCGTATTCACCGAATCCCCAGAAGGGCAGGACATTGTCTCCCGGAGAGAAGGAGAGGAAGAACCTGAACGCCAGGGGGGCGATCACCCGGTAGGCGAAAGCCGATCCCAAGGCGAACAGCAGGGGGGCGGCCAATATGGCAAAGAGGAAAAAGCGGACCTCGTTTTTCCTGAGTGCCGGGTAGATGAAAAGGCTTGCCTGGAGGATGGCCAGGGGTAGCGAGAGGATCACCCCGCCCCAGAAGGCGATCCTCATGTAAGTCAGGAATTTCTCATAGGGTTTGAAATAGTAGAGAGACAGCCCGAATCCCTCGAGGGGGGCCTGCAGGAAAGCCACGAGGTGACCGGAGAAGAAAAACAGGAGGACGAAGGCTGCGAGGAAAAAGAGCAGGACAGCCAGGATCCTGTGGCGGAGTTCCTCCAGGTGTTCGGTGAAGTCTCCTTCACTCTTCACGTTTGCTCTCCCGATCTTCCTTTTCCCTTTCTTCCGGTTCCCCAGACTCGAAACCTTTCTTGAATTCGCGTATGGCGCTTCCCGCAGATCTTCCGATTTCGGGTAGCCTTTTTGCCCCGAACAGCAGCAGGGCTAGAACCAGAAGCACGAGGATCTCTCCCATTCCGAGATTCATTCCGGTCACTCCTTTCCCTGGTTTGCCCCTTCAGCCTAAAAGGGGAATTCCTTCAGCGGGTCCAGTATCGGTCCCTCGCCAGGGGCCGTCACCGGTCTTGCGGTTCCGTGGTAAGGCAGTCCCCTGACCGTCATCGCCTTCGGGGAGGCCGGGCAGGCGAAATGGCACGCACCGCAGCCGATGCAGACGGAAGGGTCGACTCTGGGGATCGTTAGGCCATCCCGGTAAGGAACCATATGGGCGGCCTGGGTGGGGCAGTGTTCGGCGCATGCCCCGCAGGCCGTGCCGTTTTTCACCACGATGCAGGCGTTCCTGTGAAACTGGGCCCGGCCGATCTGTACCCGCTGCTTGGCCTTGAGGGACAACGGTTCGATGGCCCCGGTCGGGCAGACCGTGGTACAGGAATTGCATTCGAACTGGCAGTAGCCGAAATCGTAGTCAAGGCGCGGCTGGAAAAGCCCGGAAGCCCCCCAGGCCAACAGGGCAGGGCGGATGATCCCAGCAGGGCAGGCCTTCACGCAGGCGGAGCAGGCGATGCACTTCCGGCTGAAGTTTTCATGGCTTCGCGAACCGGGAGGAGAGATGGGGGGGCCCGTCGGCTCGGCGGAGGCCGATGCCCCCAAAGGTTTCACGTTCCTGCGGACGAAGGTAAGGCCCAACGCGGTCCCCAAGCCGCCTGCGATTCGAAGGAAAGACCTTCTTTGAAGCCCTTCCTTTCCTGGCAGGACCGCCAGCCGGAGAGCGCCGCCCGGGCAGGCTTCGATGCAGGAAAGGCATAGCACGCAGCGATCGTAGTCTATTTTCCTTTCGAGTGAGGAAAGGCAGGCGACGGGGCAGGCGGTCTCGCATCGGCCGCAATTCGAGCAGGAATTTTCGTCGAAACGGATTCTCAATAAAGAATGGGAGGAGAAAAGCCCCAGGAAGGTTCCCACGGGGCACAGCCCGTCGCAGTAAGGACGTCCCCTGAAAACGGACCAGGCCGCGAGGGCGGCAAGGAAAACTCCCGTTGCTGCGGCGACGAGAGGGGTCACGGGTGCGGGGGGAAGAGTGTGGAGAAATCGTGACGGGCCGCCGGGAAGGGGTAGGGTGGCCAAGCTGTTGTTTGCCGCCACGATGACGGGACGGAGGATTTGCGTGACTCCCCTGCCGAAGTTGGCGAACGGATCGAGAAGGTGAAGAAGTCCCAGGGTTCCTCCCGCCATGGAGATTACGGTGGCCGCCAAAATCCAGTATCGAAGGGTGGTTCCCCGGCGATACCCGGCCAACCGGTGCTTTCCGAGCCCGTGAGCGGCTTCCTGGAAAAGTCCCAGGGGACACAGGAGGGAACAATAGAATCGTCCTGCCAGAAGGGCCATCCCGGCGAATAGGAAGATCGTGATTCCCTCCCTCAGGAGTGCTGGAAAAACCTGGATCCTAGCCGGAAACTGCAGGATTGGGACAGTCCCGCCGTTCCTCAGGAGAAAGAGGGCGAAAAATCCCGCCATGAAACCCCAAACGAGCAGTGGCCGCAAGCGAAGTTTTCTCAAGGTCTCCGATCCTTTCAGATGGAGATCCGTTCGACCTTGAGCCGTTCCAGGTCCATGGTCCCTGCTTTGAGAGCGGCTCCTAGCCGGATGTAATCCACGGAGTTCGGCTCAGTGCCGAAAATTTTCGCAGCTGCCGTGTCTGCCGCTACGATGTCGGTTGAGAGGACCTGCGCCTTCCTGATCGTGATGTCCCTTTCCGACGTTCCCCTGGGGCCGCTCCGGGTCATGACCCGGTAGGCGTCAACCACGTTGAGGTCGGGTTTCCTGAGGAGGCTCAGATCCGCGATACATTGGTGAAGGCCTTTGGAGTGCAATTCACCGCGGTTCCACACGATTCCCATGAGGTTTTTCATTGAGATCGTGAGCCCTGCGCCTCCATGGTTTTTCAGCACCGGAACGTTGATGAAAACGTCGCTTTGCAGGATCAGTTCGTGCACCAGGGTTTCCTTGAGAACGCGGGCCCCTGCAATGGGAGTGTTCCGGTAATACCTCGTCTGATCGGCCGGGACGACCGTTGCCCCCGCACGCCTGGCCGCTTCCTCGATTCCGCTTGTGACGTAACTTCTCTTCCAGAGGTCGCAGGTATGGTCGAACACGTAGACCTTGGATGCACCGGCCTCGATGCATCTCCTGACGATCCTTCCCACCAGGCCGGGATTCGTGTTGGCTCCAAGCTCCGGGCGCACGTCCCATGCCATGTTCGGTTTCACAACGACGGTTTGCCCTTTCGAAACGAATCGTTTCATACCTCCCATGGAGGCGATGCCGCGATCGAACATTTCCTCGGGTTCCCCTCCCCGGACTGCCGCGAGGTCCGCGGGGCCTGAGACGATCGCTCCAATGGCACGGCCGGCGTTAACGGGAAGAAGAAGAGCGCCCGTTCCGGCGGCGAGGGCCATGCTTTTCTTCAGGAACTCTCTCCGATTCACGGCAACTCCCTCCTGTCCTGGAGCGGTAGAGTAGGATGAAAAGTGCAATAATTCAAATAATTATAAATAAGAAAGAATTGCTTGGGAAGAGCCCTGCCCCGAATCCAGGGGATATAATTCAAAAGTTGAAATTCCTGCAATAGGGAAAAATGGGGGGTTGCGAGGTGCCAAGGTGCTCCAGGGTCTCCGTGGTGATCTTTTTTGGTTTTTTCCTTCTTTCGTGCATCTTTTCTCCCGCTGCAAGAGCCCTTGAGCCTTTAGGCCCGGTTTCCTCTTACAACATGGAGGAGTACTGGTATTGGCCCACCTACCATTCCACAGTCGAATCGGCTCTTGGGGCGCTCAAGAACCTTCAGGGCAAGGTGGTCGGCTGGCAGGGTTCCTTCGTCACGCAATGGGATGCGGACGCTTTCGGAGTACGGGCGCTCGGCACGGTCGTGGAGGTGCAGCAAAGCAGCCTTTTCTTCTCCAACACCGTACAGGTGCCGCAGGTGGAGTCGACGGTCATTCCTTTCGAGGAAGTCACGGGCCTGCACCTTGTGCATGTTTTCGTTGACAGGCAATATGTTTTCGGGGTTCGGTGCGACCTCAAAAACGAGATGAAGATGTTCCGGTTTCCCGACTATGGAACCGCAACCCAGGTCTACAACGCCCTGGCGACTCTCGTGGCCGCCTCGGGGCGTCGCCTCTCCTTTCCCGTACTCGGGGCCGGTTTCAGGGACATCACGGAAAAGGACCTCTGGATCCCGGGGCTCAAGGAAGCCAGGGGAATGATCGTCACGATGGTCATGAAGGGAAGCCCGGCGGAAAAGGGCGACCTGAGAGTTCGAGATGCCGTTGTCCTCTGCAACGACCAGCCGGTTGAGAATTTCGCCCAGTGGTCGGAGAAAATCAGGCCGGGCGCGGTGAGCCTTGATTTCAAGGTGTTGAGGAAAAGTACCCCCCCCGCGGTCTGCCACGTGATCCTCCCGGCGGACGACCTTTACCCGGAACCTCCCCGGGGCCTGGCTTTCAGCGGACAGAAGGGACCAGCGCCGGCACCAGCGCCCGCACCGGCTGCCGCGCAGGCTTCGGCACAGCCTGCGGCAGGTGAAGCTCCGGCTCCTCCGAAAATGGGTTTCTCCCTCAGGTATCCGAATGAAGCGGAAAAGGGCATTCTCGGGGGGAAGACGGGGGCCGTCATCGTGGAAGTGGCCCCGGAAGGGCTCGCAGCAAAGGCGCTCCTGAAGGCGGGGGATATCCTTCTGGAATGCAACGGGAAGCCCATCCCGGCACCCGAGGGGCTAGGCTCCCTCCTGGTTCCGGGAGAAAATGTTTTCCTTGTGAAGAGGAATGGCCAGGACATGACCGTGAAGGTGGGGGCAACCCTTGTTACCTACTAATCGCCGAAACGGTTTTTGGGGCTTGTGAAAGGAAGTGGGGAAGATGGCGAAGTTGTCGCATGTCGGCATCAGGGTCCGAGACCTGGAAAAGTCAAGAGAGTTTTACGAATCTGCGCTGGGTTTTCGAGAGGTTAGGGCCATTGACTTGGGGGAAACGCGCCTTGCTTTCCTGGAGGCTGAAGGAACGACCATTGAACTTGTGGAAAAAATCCACGCACCCTACCCGGAGGGGGCGCCGGGTTCCATTCACCTGGCTTTCGAAGTTCCTGACGTAGCGAGCGAGATCCAGCGCTTGCAGGCGTGCGGCATAAACCTGGAAAGCAAGGCCCCGATCGCTTTCCAGGGAGGTTTCATCTTTTTCTTCAAGGGGCCGGATGGGGAAGTTCTGGAACTTTGCCAGGCTTGATTGAAGGGGTGGGCGGGGCTTTAAGCTTCATACCCAAGCGGGACTAGTCGACGATAAAGAGGCGGGCACCTTCGTCCGTCCAGGAGCGGTGCGGGTTTTGCGAATCGTCTTCGGCATGGTAGCTCGTGCCCGGAAGGAGCTCGAAAACCCGCCCGTCTTTCAACTCCGTTGTCAGCCGCCCTTCCATCACGAGGAGGACATGCCCCCTGGCGCACCAGTGGTCGGCCCTGTAGCCTGGAGAATATTCCACCATGCGGACCCTGATGTTGCCCTGTTCAAAAGTCCTCCAGAGGGCCTGCCCAGTTTCACCCTTGTGAACCGTCGGTTCGATGTGGCCCCAGTCGACCGTTACAAAAGGAACTCCTTCGATTTTCACTCCTATCGCCTCCCTACGGGGTGTCTGCGCTTGTGTTTTAAAGCGTCAGTTTTTCCTGTTTCGGAGCTTTAGAGCTAGGATCCAGTGCCGTGACGAAGAACAAAATCATCGATCAAGCGCCTGGAGATGCTGATGGAAGGGGGCATTTCCGGGAGTTCGTCGGGAGCGTACCAGCCTGCGTCCTCAATTTCCTTCGCATCGACCGAAATTTCCCCGGAATCCCATACGGCCGTGAACCCCACCATGAGGGAGTGGGGAAAAGGCCAGGGCTGGCTGCCGAAATAGCGGATATCCCGGACCCTCACCGCGACCTCTTCGAAAGCCTCCCTTTGAACGGTCTGTTCCAGTGTTTCTCCCGGTTCGACGAAGCCCGCGATCACGCTGTATCGGCCCTTGGGAAAGTGAGGACTCCGTGCAAGGAGCAACTTCCCGTCCCGCTCGATTGCCACGATGATGGCAGGCGAAACGGGTGGGTAGAGGGTGAGCCCGCATGTCTTGCAAATTTTTGCCGTTTCCGTTTCATGATCGCTCATCGGGTTTCCGCATTGTCCGCAAAAGCGTGTTTCCCTGTGCCAGCCCATCAGCTGGAATGCCCGGCCGGCCTTGAAGAAAAGCTCTTCTCCCAGCAGGCTCCACGATTCCCGGAGCGAAACCAGTCCCATCCCTTCCGGTAATGGAAAATCATTTTCCAGCATGACGCAGGAACAAGACCGGTCTCCTGGCTGTGAAACCTGGTAAAGGAGGGGGGGCGCGCCTTTATTGCCGGAGATTTCGCAAAGCCCTGGAAGGGCTGCTGTGGGTTTCAGGCGGACGAGCAGCTTGTCTCCCTGGAAAGCGAACGTTTGATTGCTGCCGGTCGGCGAAGAAGGCAAATCGTTCCCTCCTTTCTCCAAAAGGGCTTGCCGGGAACCTTACGGAGAAAAGGATAACTCTTTTTACAGGGAAAGAAAGAGCCCCGATATGGATCGGGCTGATCGGCCGCAACCAATTCGGGTGAAAAGGGGGCCCCTTCGAGGCGGCCCCCTTCCCTTGCGATGCCGGGTAACTATTCTTCCTCTTTGATTTCCAGTTTTCTGCCTTCGTCCACAACCTGCTTTTCCGGAAGAACCAGGGAGAGGAGACCATTCTTGATCCTGGCCTCTGCCGCCTGCGGGTCAATCTCTGCGGGCATCAGGACCTCACGGTAGCAGGTCCCGTGGCTTCGTTCCAGTCGGAAGGACCGCTCTGATTCTTCCTTCTTTTCTTCTTTCCTTTCTGCCTTCATCACTACGCGATCAGGATAAACCTTCAAGTCCACATCCTTGGGATCGATCCCGGGAATCTCCATCTCCAGGAAGATCTTGCCGTCCTTCCTGTAAAGATCGACCCGGGGAACAACTGTCCCTTGTGATGCTCGCCCTGCCGGGAAAATTCCCGTGGCGAAATCGTCGAACAAGCGGGACATCTCGTCGTGAATCTGTGCGATATCCCTGAAGACAGAAAGATTTCCTTCCCTTCTTGTGTCGGGGCTTGCCAACCAGAACCGTCTCATGAACCGCACCTCCAATCTGACCTATTGTGACCTTACGCGATCATTTTATAAGTCAGTAAAGGTCAGATAAAATCCCATGAGCGGTTTTGGCAATAACTAAAATTCGTCTAGAGGCGAATATTTGGGTTTATGGACCCTTGTCTTAAGAAAGCGTCCTATTTTGATTTGCCTACCGGGTCAACTTGGCCAGCGCCTGGTCGAGATCTTCGATGAGGTCCTTGACGTCCTCGATCCCGACGGAATAGCGAACCAGGCTCTCCGGGATGCCAAGGGTTTTCCTTTCCTCCGCCGTGCATTCCACGTGGCTCGTGGTAGCCGGCACGCCCGCGATCGTCTCAACCGCGCCCAGGTTGGCCGCCTTGTGGGCCAGGTTCAGATTCGGCAGGAACCGGCGCACCGTCTCGAAGGAATTCCCTTTCAGCGTGAAGCTCATCATGCCTCCGAAGCCGCGCATCTGTCTTTTTGCGATCTCGTGCCCGGCGTGCGATTCCAGGCCGGGGTAGAAGACCCTGTCGATGGCCGGATGAGCCTCCAGGAACCGGGCAATCGCCATGGCATTCTCGTTCTGGCGGGCGATTCTCAGGCCCAGGGTCTTCATGCCGCGCAGAAGGAGGTAAGCCGACATGGGGGAAAGAGATGCACCGTTGATCTCCCTGTAATGGTAGACCTTCCTGACCAGGTCGGTTTTCCCGCATGCCACCCCTCCCAGGACGTCGGCGTGTCCTCCCAGGAACTTGGTGGCGCTATGCAGGACGATATCCGCCCCAAGTTCGACGGGGTTCTGGTTGATGGGCGTGGCGAAGGTGTTGTCCACCACGACGATCGCTCCGGATTCGTGTCCGGCCTTGGAGAGGCGGGCGATGTCGATGATCTTGATCGTGGGGTTCGTCGGGGTTTCAAGGTAGAGGAGCGTGCATCCCTTCGCAATCTCGCTCTCGATGGCCTCGTGGTCCGTCGTGTCGCAGAGGATGGAAGTCACTCCCTGCCTCGGTAGGAATTCGTGGAACATGACGCTGGTGCCGCCGTAGGTGTCCTTGACGGACACGACCCTGTCCCCCGAAGCCAGCAGCGAGCATAGCACGCTCGAGATGATGCCCATCCCGGTTGCTGCGCTCGTGGCCGCTTCTGCGCCTTCAAGAAGGCGGACCTTCTCCTCGAATACATGGACAGTAGGGTTGGTGTTGCGGCCGTAGATGTGGCCGGGCCTCTTGCCAAGGGAAACGTCCACCCATTCGTCCAGATCCTCGTAGGCGTGTGCGACTCCCATGAAAACAGGGACCTGGGTCGAGTTCTCGGCAAAGACCTGTTCTTCTCCCCCCCAGACGGACAGGGTTCCTTTCCCGGCGTTCTTTCCGTATCGCATCGCAATCCCTCCTGGAATAAACGGATCGACTCTTTATGTAACTGCAGGTGCGGTTTTACTGTAAATTCCCGATGAAGGCCCGGACGGCCTCTTCCCTCGTGGCCCACGAAGTGACGAGACGGATGGACGAGTGGTCGGCATCGACCTTTGACCAGATATAGAAGTCGAAATTTTTCTGGAGCTTTTCGATTAGCGGGTTGGGAAGGATCGGGAAAATCTGGTTGGACGGAGAATCTGTCAAAAAGCCGTATCCCGCTTCCGTAAGGGCGCTCCTTAGCAGGTCGGCCATCCTGTTGGCGTGCATGGCGAGGTCGAAATAGAGTCCGTCCCGGAAAAGTTCCAGGAACTGGATTCCCAGCAGTCGCCCCTTTGAAAGCAGGGCTCCCCTCTGTTTCAGGTGAAACCGGAAGTCTTCCCTCAGGGAAGGCCTGGAAATGACGAGAGCCTCGCCGACCAGGGCTCCGCACTTGGTTCCGCCGATGTAAAAGGCGTCGGTCAGTTTTGCCATGGCCTCGAGGTCCAGGTCGTTTCCGGGGACGCAAAGCGCCGAACCCAAACGGGCCCCGTCGACATAGAGGAGAAGGTTGTGCTGCTGGCAGAAGGAGTGGATCTCTTCCATTTCGTGTTTGCCGTAGACCGTTCCGACTTCGGTCGGGTTCGAGATGTAGACAAGCCGGGGCTTTACCATGTGTTCATCCGTGTGGAAGTCGAGGGCAGGCGCGATTAGGGCTGGGGTCAGTTTCCCGTTTGGGGATTCGACGGAGATGACCTTGTGGCCCGTGGCTTCGATGGCTCCGGTTTCATGGACGAGGATATGGCCGCTATGGGCTGCGATGGCTGCTTCATGGGGCCGCAGGAAAGCGGATATCGCGATGAGATTGGTCTGGGTTCCCCCCGAAACGAAGTGGATAGCGACGTCCTCCCGGTTGATCTTTTGCCTGAGCAGCCCGATTGCCTCCAGGCTAAACCGGTCCAGCCCGTATCCTTCGACCTGTTCCATGTTCGTATCGACCAGGGCTTTGAGGATCCTCGGGTGGGCTCCCTCGCTATAGTCGTTCTTGAAGCTGATCATCGGCCATCGACTCCTTCAATTGAACTTGTTCGGTCGCTACCTATTGTAATCCAGTCGATCCGGCTCTCCCCTCCCGGAATGGATTGCCTATTTTTAACGCTCTGCCGGCGGTTCATCCGCCTTCCGGTTCCCGCAATGCTGGCAATAGGGCAGCATTGCATGGCGAACCTGGTGGCAGGAAGGGCATTCCTCGAAAATCCTGCTGCCGCAGGATGGACAGACGTAAATCTCTTCCCTTTCCCCCTGGCCGGTCGGGACGACGATCCTGTTGACGGTCCTGCGGGTCCAGAACAGGAAACGCCTGGGGCCAGTGCGTATGGGATATTCGCACACGGGGCAGAGGAAGCGCTCGTAGGCTTCACGGGATTGTCTTGCCAGGGATGGTTTTCCGGGGAAAGCCACGGCCCTGATGAAATGAACCAGGAGGTGTATGAAAACCGCAATCAGGGAAAGCGTCAGTATGTATCGGAAGACTCGGGCAGGGAAGTATTCGTGGATGACGAAAGCCGCCCTGGTCAGGGAAGCGGCTCCGATTGCCATGAAAAGGGGGGTGTAAAGGCTTTCCCGCTTTTTGACGAGGAGGGCCCCCGCGAGCAGGAGGATCGGCAGCAGGACCAAAAGCTGGATTGAAGCGAGCCGTATCCTGTGCCGGGCCAGCAGTTTTTCGAATTCCTCCCTTGCCGGTTTACGCTGGCCCTCGATTTCGAGGGAGATTTTTCCCCTCTCCTCGGATAGCCGTTGTTTTTTTTCGACCGCGTTTGACAGGGACTGGCTCAATGCCTGGTATTGCTTCTGGTTATCCAGGAAAAGGTTGAGGCTGTCGGAGAAGTTGGCCTGCTGCTTTTCAGTGAACGCGACGTTCTTCTGGAGACCTTGTTTCTGGAGTTCGATGATTTGCGATAGGGTCTGCTGAAGGCTGCGGGAACTGTCTCCAACGATCCGCTGTCTTTGGGTCAGGTTCTCGATCTCTCGCGAAAGTTCGGCGAGCTGTTTCTCAAGAGCAGCATGCTTGTCAACGAGCCGTGCGTCGAGGTAGCCCTTCTCCACGGTCGGGTAATCGGGGCCCGGAATTGTGCGGATGTCTTCGAGGAAAAACCCGATAAGCCAGAAAAAAAGTACCGCAAGGGCGACCGTGAAAAATCGGATGGCAAACCGGTGCCCCCAAGTCCCTTTTGGTCTTTCCGCATTTTTCATCCTTTCCTGCCCCTCCTTGTCACCCGAATTCTCCATTCAACACGTTCTTAGTCTATCATGGTGCAAGACAGACATTAAGGAGGGGGAGCAGCATGGCGAGGAAAGCTTTCAGTCCCGAAGGGGCCGTTGCGGTCGGTCCCTATTCGCACGCGGTGGAATCGGGCGACGTCGTTTACCTGTCGGGTCAGACACCTCTCGACCCGGTCACGGGCTGCCTTGTGGAGGACGATGTGGCGGTCCAGACGCGGCAATGCTTCAAGAACCTTTTCGCGGTGCTGGAAGCGGCAGGCTTGGGACAGGGAGACGTGGTCAAGGTGAATGTGTTTCTCACTCACATGGGGGATTTTGCGAGGATGAACGAGGTTTACAGGGAACACTTCGACGCGCCGTTTCCTGCCCGGAGCACGATCGGGGTGGCCGAACTGCCGCTCGGAGCCCGAGTCGAAATCGAGATGATCGCCAGGAGAAGCTGAAGAGAGAGGGCAGGGCCCTGCCCTCTCTCTTCACAAATCCCGTGCGTTGGCAGTATAATTTAGTTGAGCAAAGTGGCAATGCTCTGCTGGTATATCGTGCAGGACGGGAGAGGGGGGCGATGACATGAAAAAGGTTGTTGTCGCAATTGACGGCAGTGAAGTGAGCAAGGGGGTCATCGACTACGCGATCCATTACGCCAACCGCGAGAAAGAGGCGGAAATGCTTTTCCTTCACGTCGTCGAACCTTCAGAGCAGAGGGAAATTTTCTACCGGGGGCACGTGGTGAGTGTTCCGCCTTCCCCTGAGGAAGTTCGGGCCGAATTTGAGGCATTCATCAAGGCGAGAACGGACGCAGCGAAGAAGACCATCCCGGTCATGTCCATTTCCCTAAGGAGCGGAAGCCCCTACGAGCAGATCGTGAGGTTCGCCGAGGAGGAACGCGCGGACATCATCATGATCGGTCACAGGGGACTCGGCAATGTCCAGCGGTTTTTCCTGGGGAGCGTCGCCGCGAAGGTCGTGGCTCATGCTCCGTGCAGCGTCTACGTCCACAGGCCCAGGAAGGAAATGGCAGGGGCCTAGCGTTCTTTCCAGGCGGGTTTCCTCTTGGCCAGGAAAGCCTCCAGTCCCTCTCGGGCATCTTCCGAGGCGATGAGTGCGGCAAAGAGATCCCCACCGATCTCCACGGACCGTTCCAGGGGGAGTTCGTCCATCTGGTGAAAGCCCTTCTTGCCCGTCTTCAGGGCGAGGGGGCTTTTTGTTGCGAGCTTCCGGGCCAGATGCAGGGTTTCTTCTTCCAGCTTTTCAACAGGCACGACTTTCCAGGTGATGCCGATCCGGTTCGCTTCCTCAGCCGGGATAAAATCCCCTGTCAGCACGTACTCCAGGGCCCGCTTGGGCCCGATCCACCGGGCAAGCTGGAGACCCGGTTCCAGGCAGATTAACCCCACGTTGATGGCGGTTGTTCCAAGAACTGCGTTTTCAGCGGCGACGACAAAATCGCACGCCAGCGCCAGTCCAGCCCCGTTCGCCAGGGCATAGCCCTTTATCGAGGCGATGACGGGCTTGGTCATGGCAGCGATGCGGTGGTTGTGCAGGTCCATGAGCCTGACGAAATCCCTGATTTCGTGGCGCTCGCACGCCATGACCTCTTTCAGGTCGATACCGGTGGAGAAGTGTTTCCCTGCTGCATCCAGGACGACAACCTTGACCTGGGGATCATGCTCCATCATTTCAAGGGCTCGCGAGAGTTCCGTTGCCAGGCCACGGTTGAAGGTATTCATTGCCTCCGGGCGGTTGAGGGTGATCCGCCCGATTCCCTCTTCGATACCGGTCAGGATGGGTAAGCTTGGGCTGGTCATTTCTTTGAGCCTCCTTCGGTTTCTTCATCCTGCCATAGGGCGAGGACGTCAAAGGGAAGCGCAAGCTTCCCGCGGTGAGCGATGATTTCCTGTCCTTTTCGGGTGGTCTCAGGGCGTGCCCTGAAAGGGTAAAGCACTTCTCCGGAATCATCCCGGCATGAGATCGGGGTGGGAGTCCCGAAAAGTTCGACCTTGTAGCCGAACCCCTCCTCGATCGCCCGGCGCAGTTGGTTTGCCTCCGGCGGCGTAAAAAATTCGTCAATGAATCCACGGACGATGCTCAGCTCTTCCGGTGAAAAAGAGGCCCAGTCGGCAACCAGTTCATCGATGGGACCGAAACGGAGCCTTTCCGCTCTCAAAGGAATCCAGGTCACACGGGCGATCCGGGTTCCCCTGAAGTTTTCAATGACGGAAAACGCCCGGTAAAGGCAGGTTTCCAACGTGCTCACCTCCTGAATGTAAAGCTTAAGCCAAGCTGGGCCTCCCGCAAAGAGGGCAGAGAAATTGCGGGTCTCCTGTCGAATTTCAATCCTAAGATATCAGCAATGAGATAAAATATTATTTGATAAAGTCATATAAAAAATGGAGGGGCGAGTGATGGAGCCGGCAGAAATCCAGAGGATAAGGAAATTTAATCGTTTTTTCACTGAATTGGCGGGAGTTCTTGACCGCTCGATCCTGAAGAGCGAGTTCTCGTTAGCAGAAGCCCGGGTCCTGTTCGAGATCGGGCATCACCCCGGGGGGCATTCCAGGGATTTCGTGGCCAGGCTGGGGTTGGATCCGGGGTATTTCAGCCGGGTGGCAAGGCGGTTTGTGTCCCGGGGGCTTGTTGAAACGGAAAGATCGCAAAGGGATGGCCGCCTCGTCGGCCTTTTCCTGACGGAGGAAGGAAAGAAAATTCTTGACCTGCTGGAATCCAGGGCGAACAGCGAGGTGGAGCACTGCTTCGGTGAACTCTCCCGCGAAGCCCGGGAGGAAATCCTTTCCTCGATGGCCGCGATCCTGTCGCACAAGAGACCCGTCGAGGCCGGGGACCTGGTGATTCGCCCCTACCGGTCCGGTGAACTCGGGATCGTTTCACACCGCCACTGCGTCCTCTACAGGGAAGAATACGGGTTCGACCACACGTTCGAGAATTACCTTCTCGAGGGCATGTCCCGGTTCCTATGGGAATGCCGGGGGAAGGGAGAAGTCTGGGTCGTGGATTACTGGGGACGCGTCATGGGGGCCATCGCGATTGTCGAAACGGGAAAAGGGGAAGCCCAGTTGCGATGGTTCTACCTCGAAGCGTCCTGCCGGGGACTGGGGTTGGGAAAAAGGTTGATGGAAACGGCCCTGTCCTATTGCGAAGGGCAGGGCCTGGAGAAAGTGTTCCTGTGGACGGTCGAGGACCTGGAGGCGGCCCGCCACCTTTACGAGAAGTTCGGTTTTTCCCTGGCGGAAACGAACGAACATTTCCTTTGGGGCAGGCAGATCGTGGAAGAGAAATGGGAACGTGTCCTGATCCGGAAGGAAAGTCCGTGTTAAGGTATTCGGGTCAGGGCTTCGGATAAGGGGAGGGATCGGCCGTGCGCGTGACCGAAAACGAGGACATTCTCTACCTTGTGCTAAAGAGTGTCGAAGGAGCCGCTGCGCCGATCGGGGCAGGGACGATCCGGCGTGAGATTCTTCCCCAGGCAAGCCTGAGCATGGCAACGGTCGGGATCATCCTTCGCGACCTGCAGGACAGGGGGTTCGTCGTCCGGGAAGGGTTCCGGGGGCACTTGCTGACCGATGAGGGTCGGGCCTTCCTGGCTGCCTACCGCAACCGGCAGAAGAAAGCCTGTCTTGCGGACCGCATATTCGATCACCTAACGGGAAGCGACCGGCAGCGCCTGGTCGATATCCTCGAGGTTCGCCGTGCGATCGAAACGGAAGCCGCCAGGCTTGCCGCGGGAAGGGCCGAAGAAATCGATATCCGGCGCCTCGCCCGAAACGTCGAAGAGCATGGGAAAGCCTCGGGCGATAGGGAGCGTGCGGTTTTTGACCGCGAATTCCATGCCGCGCTCCTTGACGCGGCCCACAACCCCCTCCTGAACACCCTCTTCGATTTTTCCGAACAGGTGACCGCCGCTTCCGACGGGGAAACGGTCGACCATTTCCTCTCCACGGTTCGCGAAGAGATTGGAGGGACTCTTGTCGACGATCATGCAAGAGTCCTCCGGGCGATCCTCCGAAGGGACGCAGCAGGCGCGGAAAAGGCGATGGCCAATCACCTCGACCGGGTCGTTGCTTTCCTGGGAGTTCCCAGAAACAAGACTCCGAGGCAGTAAACCCCGGTCTATTCCATTCTCGGATCCTGCATTGACAGGAGCAGACTTTGTGCTACGCTTATGTCGCCACTAATAAAATAGTGGCGATCGCGTTTGCGAGGAGGGGTGGAAAGAGATGGACCTGATCAAGGAGCATCCCATACTGGAGTTCGAGCATGGGAGGAAGGTCAAGTTT
>ENA-ORXD01001480-ORXD01001480.1-sediment-metagenome-genome-assembly--contig:-NODE-1480-length-19235-cov-12.370863_pt1 | contig 19235 bp, 18 predicted proteins | sample MGYA00237862_ERZ511471 | MGnify/ENA metagenome assembly ERZ511471
CGGAGCAATCACTCTCTTCGACAAGCTCATGCACTACGAGTCCGGCATGGTCAGGTAACCCCTGAAAACAAATTTTTCTTTTTTTTGGCTTTTCCGTTACGGAAACAGCCCGGATTCTTCCACAAAGTATAAAAAAGATAATTCCCGATATTTCCCTGATGCTGATACGATCAGCATACCTGAAGGAGGAATGTAATGAAGAAACTCGCATTGATACTTCTTACTCTGGCAATGCTGACCGGTGTTGCCCTTGCAGATATCGGGATTGATCCTGTCCCCGAGACGCAGGGTGTCCTTACCTCCACCTCTCTCAATGCGGTGGGGAATTTTGCCTCCGCAACTGAAGTACAGTGGAGGATCACCGATGACTATTGGGGCCTTCCTGGTCCACCAGAGATGCCTCCTATCCTGGGAGCGTTCTATGAATCAACCTATACCGAGGACACCCAGTCCCAGGGCGTCGGCCTGATGCTGTACGATAAGGAAATGGATGTCGAGACCTCCGGCCAGATCAGCGGACAGTGGAACATCGAGGCAACCAAGCAGATCGCCTTTATCGGAATTGATGGGGCGACTGTCGTTTCCAGTGATGCGATTATGGTTGACGGTGCATCGTTATCGTATGATTTTCCCTATGAAGAAGTAATCTGCCCGTTCATATCAGGGATCGGTGAATGGATTCCCACCTACTGCAACAGGGCTGAAGCAGGAAGCACCATCGACATGACTGTGGCGAACGTTAGAACCACCACCACTGACCGGTTCGTCATGCCGTCTGGCGACCACCCCGTCGAGCTCAACCATGACCTCCGGGTCACAGAGCTGGTGACCGATGTGCCTTCCGTAGGCATAGCATCCGCATACATGGAAGTCCTGATCCAGGAAGGCTACGGTTCAGACACCACCGCAATCGATCCTACTGAGATACTTGGCGAACGCATCGAGTTCACCGAAGAGACCACTGCTGACGGAGCAATCACTCTCTTCGACAAGCTCATGCACTACGAGTCCGGCATGGTCCGGTAACCCCTGAAAAACCATTTTTTTCTTTTTTAACGGTTTTTCAATCGTAAAAACGTCCGGATCCTTCCACAAAATATAAAAAGATGGTTTTCGATAGCTCTTCCTGATGCTGATATTGTCAGCATACCTGTAGGAGGAATGTAATGAAGAAACTCGCAATTCTTGTTATCGCACTGGCGCTCCTGACCGGATTCGCCATGGCCGATCGCGGAATCCCCCAGGTCCCCGAGACCCAGGGAATTGTTACCTCTACCTCAGTAGACGTGGTTGGTAACTTCGCCTCCGCCACTGAGATCCAGTGGAGAATCACAGACAATCCCACCGGTCTTCCAGGGGTTCCGCCCCTGTTTCCTGAAGCGGCTATCTACGAGTCGACCTACACCGAGGACACACAGACCCACGGCGTGGGCCTGATGCTCTACGACAAGGAGATGGATGTTGAGACCTCCGGCCAGATCAGCGGCCAGTGGAACATCGAGGCAACCAAGCAGATCGCCTTCATCGGCATTGACGGTGCCTACGTCGTCTCCAGTGACAACATCATGGTCGACGGCGCAGCGAACCCGACTGCAACCCAGGAAAAGGTCATCTGTCCGTTCGCAACCACCGTGACCGAGATTTTCCCGGCATACTGCAACCGGGCCGAGGCCGGATCAACCATCGACATGACCGTTGCCAACGTCCGGACCACCACCACTGACCGGTTCGTCATGCCCTCCGCTGACCACCCGGTCGAGCTCAACCACGACCTCCGGGTCACCGAGCTCGTCACTGACGTGCCCTCCGTCGGATTCGCATCCGCATACATGGATGTCCTGATCCAGGAAGCCCGCGGTGCTGCAGGTGAGGGAAGCCCCGATGCAGCAGAAACCCTGATGGAGCGGATCGAGTTCACCGAAGAGACCTCCGTTGACGGAGCAATCACCCTCTTCGACAAGCTCATGCACTACGAGTCCGGCATGGTCAGGTAATCACTGAAACATAATTTTTTCCTTTTTTTTCTCCCGACCCGGTTCAGAACGTGCTCTATATTGATCAAATCGGCTGACCGGCAACAAAATTTCAATTTCTTTTTATGTCTTCAAATCCACCTTTTTACCGATGCTGAGAGTATCAGCATGATTGTAGGAGCAATTCCATGAAAAAACTCGCAATTCTGGCTATAGCACTGGTACTTCTTACCGGGTATGCCATGGCAGACCGCGGCATTGACCCGGTCCCCGAGACCCAGGGAATCGTTACCTCCACCTCGGCGAACGTGGTTGGTAACTTTGCCTCAGCCACTGAAATGCAGTGGCGGATCACCGATTCTGCCGGCGGCCTTCCTAAAGTACCCGCCCTTGGTGAAGAGTCCGCGATCTACGAATCCACGTATACCGAAGACACACAGACCCATGGCGTCGGCCTGATGCTCTACGACAAGGAGATGGACATTGAGACCTCCGGCCAGATCAGCGGCCAGTGGAACGTCGAGGCAACCAAGCAGATCGCCTTCATCGGCATCGATGGCGCCTACGTCGTCTCGAGCGACAACATCATGGTGGATGGTGCCGCTGATGACGTTGAGGAAACAGCGCTTAAAGTGATCTGTCCCTTTGCATCCGGTGTGAGCCCGAGCCTCCCGGCGTTCTGCAACAGGGCGCAGGCTGGATCAACCATCGACATGACCGTTGCCAACGTCAGGACCACCACCACCGACCGGTTCGTCATGCCGTCCGCCGACCACCCGGTCGAGCTGAACCACGACCTCCGTGTCACCGAGCTCGTCGCTGACGTGCCCTCGGTCGGATTCGCATCCGCGTACATGGATGTCCTGATCCAGGAAGCTGGTGCCGGGGATTACCCTGAGGACGAGACTCTGATGGAGCGCATCGAGTTCCACGAGGAGACCTCCGTTGACGGAGCAATCACCCTCTTCGACAAGCTCATGCACTACGAGTCCGGCATGGTCAGGTAATTCCTGAAAACAAATTTTTTCCTTTTTTTTTAGATACGGTCGTTCAGCAGTTGGTTGCTGTTCCTTTATCCAGTCAAAAACCTGAATTCATCCCCCATGAACCATGAAGTCCAAAATAATTTGCGTTACCTTTTTATTCTTGAATTCACTTTTTTTTAGTGCTGAATCAATCAGCATATCTGTAGGAGGAATGTAATGAAGAGACTCGTAATTCTTTTTATCGCCATCGTGCTCCTGACAGGATACGCCCTGGCAGACCGTGGAATCGACCCGGTCCCCGAGACCCAGGGAATCGTTACCTCTACTTCAGTGGATGCGGTAGGCAACTTCGCCTCAGCAACTGAGTTACAGTGGAGGATAACCGATGACCCCGGTGGACTTCCGGGAGTTCCGGTCCTTGACGCGGCATCCGCCATCTATGAATCCACCTATACCGAGGACACCCAGACTCACGGTGTCGGCCTGATGCTCTATGACAAGGAGCTCGATGTCGAGACCAGCGGCCAGATCTCGGGCCAGTGGAACATCGAGGCCACCAAGCAGATCGCCTTCATCGGCATCGACGGTGCTTATGTCGTCTCGACCGACAACATCATGGTCGATGGTGCAGCGAACTTTGACAAGACAACCCAGAATGTCATCTGCCCGTTCGCTGTCGCCGTTTCTGATGTATTCCCCACCTACTGCAACCGGGCAGAAGCGGGAAGCACTATTGATATGACTGTTGCCAACGTCCGGACAACTACCACCGACCGGTTCGTCATGCCGTCCGCCGACCACCCGGTCGAGCTGAACCACGACCTCCGTGTCACCGAGCTTGTCACTGACGTGCCCTCCGTCGGATTCGCATCCGCATACATGGATGTCCTTGTCCAGGAGGCACGGGGTGGAGAGGCAGGTCCGGATGCACCGTACCTGACACTCATGGAACGCATCGAGTTCTCCGAAGAGTCCTCCGCTGACGGAGCAATCACCCTCTTCGACAAACTGATGCACTACGAGTCCGGCATGGTCAGGTAATACCACCCCTTTTTTTCAGCGATCCTGAATATCCATCCTGTTCCGAAAATGTCGGGATATGGCGGAAACTCTTTATAAATGCATATATAACCAGTATACCAGGAGAATCCCATGATGCAGAGAAGTCTCGTTCCCGCCCTCATGGCGGCGTGTCTGGTGATCTCATTGGTGACGGTGATTCCCGCGTTCTGCAACCGGATCGAGGCCGGGAGCACTATCGAATTCACGTCAGGCAGTGCAACCACGTCCTCGCTCGACCGGTTCATCTATGGCGGAGGGTTTGATCCGGTCGAGATGGAGTATCTCCTGAACGTCAGGGGAATAACCACCGATACCCCGGCAAAAGGATCGGTTTCCGCGTACATGGAAGGTCTTATCCAGGAAGGCAGTCCTGATGGGACCGGGGTCTCGGAAATTCTGAAATTCTATGAGAGGTCGAGTGCAAGCGGATCCATCACCAGCTTCCAGAAGCTGATGCATTACAGCTCGGGCATCTCATTTGCCTGATGTCTTTTTCTTTCAATCCCTCATTTTCAGGAACCTGAAGCACTTCCCCAGAACATCCCCTAGGACCTGCTTTTCACCCAACAGAGTGACTTTATAGTACCGGAGGCAACCTTAATCCCATGAAATTATTCCCGTATATAGCCATTGTCCTCATAATATCCGGTATTTTTCTGAGTGGCTGTATAACCGGCCGGGAAGTAAACCAGACCCCTGACCCGGAAGCGGATCTCCGGGTTTCCCTGAAAGAATATACTGCGATTCTCGATAAAGACCCGGGGAATATCACAGCATGGGTGAAGAAGGGTACCATCCATCAGCGGCTGGGAGAATACGACCAGGCCGATCAGGCCTATGATACCGCTCTCGACCTCGATCCAAACCTCGCCATTGTCTGGGGATACAAGGGAAATGTCCGCCATATCCAGGGGAATGTCTCAGAAGCACTCATGATGTACGAGACAGGGCTACGGATCGATCCTTCCATTCCCATGCTCTGGGCAAACCGTGGCCTGGCCCTTGCCGCTGTCGGCCGGTATGACGAAGCCCTGGTCTCCTATAACCGGGCACTTGCACTCGATCCGTCCCGGTCCATTACCGCAAAGGACAAGGGCGACCTCTTACGGGCACTTGGCAGGTATCCTGATGCATTACAGGCCTATACCATGGCGGTTGCCGCTGATCCGGCGAACAGGGACGCAGCCTACGGAAAGGCTGACATGGAGCGGCTGACCGGAAGGTATCCCGAAGCCATCGCCGGATATGATGCAATTCTCGCCGCGTATCCTGACGATGCCAGAGCCCTTGCGGGAAAAGCGGAAGCGCTCTCCGGTTCCGGGAAGTTCAGCGAAGCGATCGCCGTATACGACCGGCTGCTTGAACTCCACCCCGAAGATGCCAGATACTGGGCTTACCGGGCTTATGCACTGAATGCCATGGGCAATCCTGAAGAAGGACTCGCCTCGGCAGAACAGGCGATTGCGATTGATCCTGCAAACGAGGTAGCATGGAACAACAAGGGATCGGCACTCACCTCACTCGGTCGCCTGGATGAAGCGCTTGACGCATACGATGAAACCGTGCGGATAAACCCGGGCAATGCCATCGCGTGGAGCAACAAGGGGTATGTGCTCGCATCCAAAGGTGACTACGAGGGAGCTGTGGCTTCCTACGACCAGGCCATAGCCATTTCCCCCGGTCTCTCCGGCACCTGGACCTACCGGGCGACCTCCCTCGCCAGCCTGGGTAAATACGAGGATGCAATCGTATCCGCAGACCATGAGCTTTCCCTGGACCCGAAGAATGTCCAGGCCCTCATGGTCAAAGCTGATGCCTATATCGCTCTGAAGCAGTACGGGAAGGCAGCAGCCGTTTATCAGACGGTTACTGAGCTCAGTCCCGGTTCAAGCAGCGCCTGGTTCAACCTCGGGTATGCACGCCATAATACCAAGGACTATGAAGGGGCTATCGCCGCATACCGGAAATCTCTCGATATTGACCCTGAGAATTCGCTTGCCTGGATGTATGAAGTCTCGGCACTGATCAGCATCGGGAGGGGGGGAGAGGCCATCCACTCCTATGACTCGGCTCTCCTTGCCAATCCCAACAATACCGTTGCCCTGATGAACAAGGGCTATGCTCTCCACCAGATGAAGCAATACGAGGAAGCGATAGCAGTCTTCAACAAAGTCCTCGCTATTGAACCCAATAATACGGCGGCGCTCCTGAACAAGGGCTATGAGCAGATAGCGGTCGGCAACTTCATCGGTTCCATCCAGACCTATGACAAGGTGCTGACGCTTGAGCCGGAAAACCTGGAAGCCTTCATTTATAAAGGTGTTGCCCTCTACCGTATGAACCGCTACCAGGAAGCCCTGACCATAACTGAACAGGCAATCACCATCTCACCGGAGAATGCCCTGGTCTGGACCAACAAGGGGTATATCCTTACCAGGATCGGCAAAATCGATGATGCGGTGAAGGCCTTCGATCGGGCGCTCGAACTTGACCCTGCCTCCCGGGATGCACAACAGGGACGGACCGAGGCAATCCGGGTCAAGTGGCCGAGCTACCGGGGATAATTCCCGATCGATCCATCCGGTCCGGTTCGCACCTCCCATACTGTGAGTGCAGCGATCGGGCCGGAGCATGCCGGCCCCCTTTTTCTTTCTCAGATACCCACGGGCCTTCATCGTCGGTGAACAGAAGATCGGCCTCAGCGGTCCGCATGAGGTCATCATCCTGCATGCAGGTGCCAGGAACCACGACCCTTTCTTCAGGACATGGCTTCAATTTTCTGGAGCATTCCATTCCTCACGCCGAACGCATGCGTGGAACAGAATGCCCAAAGCCCGTCCTGCCCGGATGTTCAGGAGCAGGAACGGCGGCAGTCCGGGCGAATGATCCTTCAAATTTCATTGACTCTGGCTGATGGTGCGTCGCTGCTGATCGCGACGATGTATCGTCCAAGAAGAACGGGGTGTCCAATCCTGGTACTACAAGATACTGACAGGCGGATTCAGGACGGGACTGGTTTGATATCCGGAGGAAAAGAGGTGGTTGTGGGTTTTTTTTTCAGATATGCAAAAAATTGGATGTGAGTCTGGGGGATTATCCATCAGGATGAATATCCGGTCCGCATCGCGATCTCGACAAGACCGTCGACAGTAACCGACTCCTCATAGCTCATATCGGTCGTCTGGTTGGTAGCGTTGCCGGCACCTTCCTGGATGACTGCATCGACGTAGACGGTCGCTTCTCCGACAGCGGTATCGTTGCCGGTCTGGCCGCTACCGCTGACATCGACTGAGTATTCGACAGCTACGCCCTCATCGACGTTATCGGATACCGTGCGGGCGGAGCTCTCGGAATCAACCGAGCCTTCCTGCAGGTCGACTTCACTACCCGTGATCACCCGGACATTCGTTGCCGGAAGGACATCCGTCTCACTGGTTCCCCACGGGCAGCATCCGGATTCGCCGGTTGTGGCTGTGGCAGCTTCGTCGATCATCACCGCTTCTGTGGAGTACATCCGGCCGACGCCGTCCCCGTCTCCCTCGTTGGTGTAGTCAATGCTCCGCTCAGTTTCGAGGTTGTTGGAGGGCTGGGTCTGGGCACTGGTATCTACGTAGATGTTTTTGTTATACTCGATGGACCCGCTGGTCGCATAGGTATCCTCGTAGTACCCGATGGTCGCCTGTCCTTCTCCCGGTCCCAGAGGCGGGTTGTCAGCGAGGTTCCCGTTCCCCTGGGTGAAGGTGAGATCGGTATGAGACGTGAGGGACCCGACACTTGTCGCCGAAATCTCAACGTAGAGATTTGCAGTTTCATTGCTTGGCGGAACAGGGCGTGCAGCACTCCCTGCACCAACCATTGCCATCACGAGTACGGTGACAGCAAGTAGAATAGTGAATGTTCTGGTCTTCATTTCGCCACCTTGATAATTTCCAAGAAGGATTTAACAATTCATAGTATAAATAGTTTATCTGCCCCTTTTGCTGTTTCAGGGTCAGAGCAGGGGGCATTAACGTAATTGCCTGTGATATGATGAGTTCGTTGTCTGACACAGCACCAGGGCAATAAAAATAGGTAAAGAGGGGTTTAACGGAGGAATCCGGAGTCGAAATGAGCCGAGTAATGGAAATTCGTGATGAGACCATTCACGGTTACCGACTCCGAAAATCTCAGCAGCGTGGTCTGGTCCTGCGCGAAAACATCACTATAGGCACTGACCGACCCCTGGGATCCGCTGCCGGTATAGGTAGTACCGCTTGATTTTATGAGATTCAGGATATCGGACTGCGTGCTGCTCTGATAGGATGACAGCCTCGACATGAAACTGTCGGAGAGGATGGGGCCGGTCGATACCGGGTTGATCTTTATATCATACGCAGATACCGGGCCGATGGCCGAAACCAGCAGGGCCAGCAGGACTGCGATGAGAAGAATACTGCGTCGTAGACTCATATTGTTCCTCCTTTCGCACTCTACAGGTCGTTGTCACAGGGATAAAAACTTTCTCACCTTCCCGGTTCGGTAATTGACTTCCGGGTTGGGTTATAGAATCCACTGGTGCAGGTAACCACGGTCCGGTGCGACCTCCCCATCGACAAGGACCGTATGCTCCTCAATGACCGATCCAATCACGTGCACATCATCGATCCCGGCCAGGGGAAGGACAAGGGGCGGACAGGTGAACAGCAGCCCGAAATCGCCACCCCCGAACAGCGAATACTCTCTGCTCCCGGCAGGATCGATCCCTTCGATGAGCGGAAGCAGCGATGAATCGATGGAAAATCCGCATTCGTTTGCATCGAGCATGTCGTACAGGGAGGCGACCAGGCCGTCACTGATGTCCATCATGGCCGTCACCCCTGCCTCTGCCAGAACCCGCCCTTCCGCAATTCTCGGCACCGGTTCAAACAGGAAACGTTCATACTGCCGGTACCCGTCCAGTGCAGCCTGCGCCCGGCCAGGGGTTCCGGTAACACCAATAAGATTTCCCGGCCTGGCCCCGGATCTCCGGACCAGGGTCTCTCTGTCAGAGAACCCGATTCCGGAACTCACAATGGTCAGCTCACGGTGGGAATCAAGGTCGCCGCCGGCAAGGACTGCTCCGGAAGCCGTACAGCATGCTTTCGCCCCCTCCAGAATCTCCTGCAACCGGCCGCTCCGGTCGAGACCAACCGCGAGGAGGATGATGGCCGGATATGCCCCCATCGCCGCTATATCGCTCAGCGTAACAGCGGCACTCATCCACCCGATCTGCCAGTCGGTCATTCCGACGGGAAAATCGGTCTCTTCGTGCAGCATGTCGGATGTGGCGACAACGATTTCCCCCCCACAGGCAACAACGGCGCAGTCATCGAGGGTATGCTCTGTTCCGATCACCTCCCTCACCAGCTTCTTCAGCTCCCGTTCATCCACCTTTCTTCATCTCCTTGCCCCGTTCGGTGCGGTACTCCTTGAAGATGTCTACCAGGAGCTGCTCTTTCTTTTCCCGCTCATACGCCTTCTGTCCTTCCTCCCAGGAACGGATCGCTTCATCAAGACGGTCCCGATCAGCATAGGCCATGTTCCCTTTCATGACCACCCCGGCCGATTCGGAGCTCACCAGGGGGACGTCCGATTCACGGAATATTGCCACGAGCTGGGGATCGATCCGGGTGGATTCCGGCGTCCTGACCACCAGGGCATCGATGCTGGTCTGGGCAAGATCCCGGGCGGCGCTCTTTCCCCAGACATCAATCCTCGGCGCGTAGAGGATATCCCCTTCACGAATCCCGAGTTCATCTGACAGCGTCTTTACCCCTTCCCGGGTCAGGGTAGAGAGGATCCTGACCGGAATCATCTTCTCATCAACCGGAACCTCTTCAAGGACCCTGATCTTCTCGATCCGTTTTTGGAGTTTCTGGGTTGTCCGCTCCTCCCTCCTGAGCCTTTTCTTGAGGCTGGCGATGATAGCCTCCCGTTTGGCGATCTCAGCATCCTTCCGCATCTTCTGGTCTTCCCGTGACCGGATCCGCTTCATCCGGGACTGGAGGCGGATGACCTCGTGATCCTTCTTCCGGACCTCTTCCTGCAGTTCACGGACCACCTCTTTCAGCCTCTTTATAGTTCCGTCCAGGATCCTGATCCGTTCGTCACGTTTTGCATCGATCTCAACTTTCGGGGCCTCGACTTCACGGGGTTTCTCCCTGCCCCGAAGATCGGCAAGGACCTGCTCAAGTGACTGTCCCCGGACGATTCCTGCCCGCACCTCATCAAGGTCAAACCCTGGCGGCACCCGCCGCAGGAGGTTCTGGAATTTGTTTCGGTGACTCCGGAAGGCGTCGAGAGCAGCGGCCAGGGCGTCCCGTTCGTGATCATTCTGGTAGCGGAATGATGAGGTCATCTCGAGCTTGGTCTCCACGCTCATATCCTGGCGGGGGGAGTAGGCAATCCCGTTGAAGGCCCGACGGATCTTCTCTACAGAGAATGGCATCTCATGGACATCGGAGGCGATGATCAGGGGTCTTCCCACTTTATATATGGCCTCTATGACATCGGACATGGCCATCTGGCGGGAACTCGCCAGGAACAAGAGGTTCCCCTCAAGGTCGAGTGCTGCAACTGCCGTTGTCGTCCCAGGGTCGATTCCTACGATCAGGTACCGCGGTTTCCCGGACAGCGGGCGGAACTTGATCCGTTCAAGCCGTTTGCCGCTGATACGGACCTGGACATCAGCACCCCGGTAGGTGCTGACCGGGACCTGGTCGCGGGGGGCAAATACGTCGAATGAGACCCGGCTGTTCCCACCAAAGGCCCGGGTCTCCTTCTTCTGGTACCGCAGACCGGCAGCAACGAGGGCCATCTCGATCTCACGCGCTTTCTGCTGCACCGCCCCATGGATCTTCCTGACATACCGGTTCTGGCTCCATCCTCCCTTCCCCGGTGACCGGTGCCGGCTCACCACAACCTCGCTGGTATTCTCGAAGGCCAGCACCTCTGCACCAGTCCCCAGCGATGCCACCCGGGCAATGGTCCGCGCTTCGTCAAACGGGTTGAACCGGTCAAAACTGATGTTGAAACGGCTGGCAACCTTCCCGAGGGTCTCCTTGCGCTCCCCGCCGGTTACCTGGACCAGTTTTACTGCGGGCGGCAGTGCCTGCAGGAAGGCGTACAGATCATGCTGGTCGACGGCGATCTCCTGGATGCTGTCAACGGCGAGGATATCCGGCCTTTCTTCATTGAGGATCCGGAAGAGGCGAAACCCCGTCACTTCGGACTCCGATACGATCTCCCCGTCCTCAAGCTTCACCAGGGCATACATCGGGCGGCGTGAACGGGACCGCACCGAGCCTTTGATGATGTCGATGCCATATATCCTCATCCGGTAACCTCGTCCAGGACATCGTCAGCAGGGACCTTGATACCATACCTCCGGGTAAAGTAGCGGGTAATATTTCCGAGGTCACGCACCAGGAGTTCTGCCGCATTGGGGTGGTCGGTGCCGACCCACTGCGGCCAGTCGATGAGATAGATTCGGGAGCCGTCATGCATCACGTTGAACTCGGAGAGATCGGCATGGATGATCCCCTTCCCGTAAGCGAGCCGGACATTTTCGATAATATCTGAGAGAACCTCGCGGGGGGACTCAAGCATGCACCGGTTGAGGGTGGCTCCCGGAATGTACTCCATCACAACGGTGTGGCGGTTGATATCTACCGGGAGCGGGACCCTGACCGAAGGGTGGAGTGTGCTCAGCGCCTCATATTCGCGTTCAGCCGAGAGTCGGGAAGCGAAGATCCAGGGACAGTGCCCCTCATCAGGCATATAGTCCCGGTCTACCCGGGCTGACTGAAAGGACCGCTGTCCGACATGGTGGAATTTCAGGGCGAGCTCGGAGAGGCCGAGCCCCTCATACACCACGGCCTCCTTTCCCTCTCCGATGAGTGACCCGAGCGCCCTGACCGTTCCCTTTCTGGTAAGGGAGATGAGGGCAAGGGCATCATAGCCCTGGAAAACCAGGGAGTACCCTTCGTAGGGGACAGCGTCGAACCGCACCAGCCCCATCGCCATCAGGCGGCCGATCCGGTAGGACACCTCTGATTCGGAGAGGCCGATGGTCCTCCTGAGAATGTCGAGCGGGACCCATCGATACCGCCGCATCAGGCGCTCGAGGATCATCAGGATGCGGATCTCATACCGGTGGAGCTCGCGGATATTGTCGGCTGAAATTCCCATATATTCTACACAATTTTATCTATAAGGGAAATAAAGGTTGATCTGATTGCCAGAACTCCCCTGCAGCAAGTGCCGGCGGCCCGCCATCATCTTCCAGCGATACTCCGGTCTCCACCTCTGCAGAACGCACTTTGTGGCTGATTTTGAATCCAAAGCCAAACGTGCGATCCGGCAGCACCGCTGGATCACCCCGGGCGACCGGATCGGTGTCGCGATCAGCGGGGGAAAGGACAGCAGTGCCCTCCTCCATTTCCTAGTAAAGCTGCTGGGGAAACGGCGCGACATTCATCTGGTCGCATTCACCATTGACGAAGGGATCGGAGGATACCGGGATTGCGCACCAGCCCGGCGGATCGCAGAAGACCACGGGATTGAGCATATATCAGCCTCGTTTACGGAGCACTTCGGGATCACCGTGGATGAGATCGTCAGAAAGAAGGGGGACCGCCTCTCCTGCTCGTTCTGCGGGGTGCTGAGGAGGCAGCTCCTGAACAGGATTGCAAAACAGCAGGGCGTTACACGGCTCGCTTTCGGGTTCAACCTCGACGACGAAGCCCAGAGCGTGCTGATGAACGTCCTCCGCGGTGATGCCGATCGGCTGCTCAGACCCACGGGAGTTGCAGAAGGTCTGGTCCCGCGGATAAAACCGTTCATGTACATCCCGGAGCGGGAAGTAGCGCTCTACGCCCTTCTCCACGTTAAAGAATTCGAGATCGGACGGTGCCCGTACTCCTACAATGCACTCCGGGCTGATGTCAGGAACCTCCTGAACGACTATGCCTGGCGTCACCCGGCAACCCGCTACTCGCTGGTCAACCTTGGTGAACGGTTGTCAGGCACAGGGGCCGGTGAAGCGTCCGCAGCCGGCATTTGCGACACCTGCGGTGAGCCGTTCATCGGCGAATGCAGGTCATGCCGGATGCTCTCTGAGGTGCTGCATGATAACCTCTAGGAGGGGTCAGATCTGGCGGCTCTTCCACGCATCACGGCGGGTGAAGATCGTCACCTATTTTCTCCTCTTCACTGCCCAGATCGTCGCCTATACCGCGATATTCCACTATGCCTATCCCATTCTCGAAAAAAAATCCATCAGCTGGCCGACTTCGCTCCTTTTTGTTCTTGAGACGGTGACCACCCTCGGCTACGGGGAACTTCTTCCCTTTGAAAACGAGATCACCATCCTCATCACCATCGTGATGCTGATCACCGGGGTCATACTCATCTTCATGATCATCCCCCTGCTCCTCGTGCCATACCTGAGCTCCCTCTTTCAGCGGGCGCCTCCCCGGAAGCTGCCGCATGCGCTCACCGGGCACGTGATCATCGTGGGTTACGGCGAGCTGACCCAGTCGCTCATCGAATGCCTCTCTATATCGCGGCTTCCGCTTCTCATTGTGGTGGATGAACCGGAGACTGCCCGCAGGGCTGCTCAGGAGATCGGGACAGCAGCATATGTCATCTGGGGGGACTACGGTGAGACTTCGCTCTGGTATGAGGCCGGTATCAGGAACGCCCATACCACCATCCTCTGTGAAGATGAACGGACATCAGCGGCGATCATCCTCGGGATACGGGCATCGGCATCAGGCAGGATCATCGCCGTGGTCGACAAGATCTCCTATGACCGCTACCTCCGGTATGCCGGAGCAGATTACGTGCTCTCGGCAAAACATCTCACCGGACAGATCCTCGCCCGGCATGCTGCGCTTACCACGCACATCGATACCATCGTTGAAGAAACCCTGATGGACCGGTTTACGGGTGAGCTTCCCCCCGATGCTGCAACCAAACTCCGGATCATCAACATCCCGATCATCAGGGGAGCACGGGCGGCAGGCAAGCACCTCCGCGACCTTAACCTTCCCGGAACCTACGGCTTCTCCACCCTGATGATCTCGCGGGGAGGGCATTTCCGGCTGTATCCTACGGGAGAGGAGATCCTTGATACAAGCACCATGCTGTTCCTGATCGGGCAGGTCGACCACATCGAATACCTGGTCAGGAAGGAGTTCATGCCCGGGGGTGACCAGAAAGAGCTCGCTATTATCGGCGGATTCGGGGACGTCGGCCTCTCGGCCTACCGTGAGCTGACAAACCTGGGCATCGAGTGCGTTGCTATCGATCAGAAGAAGTATGATATCCCTCAGGTCGTAGGGAATGCCGAGGATGAGGCAAGCCTCCGCGAAGCGCATATTGAAGATGCGAAATTCTTTATCATTGCACTCAATGACGACGCCATCAATATCTTCACCACCCTGATCGCCCGCGACATCAACCCCGATCTCCGCATCCTCGCGAGGGCCAATGAACCGGAATCAGTAACCAAACTCTACCGTGCAGGTGCCGATTACGTCGCCCTCCTTCCTTCCATCGGCGGACAGGTTATCGGCGGAATGGTCCTCTCGGATATTGTGTATATCATCCTGAACCTTCCAAACGGCCAGAAAGTGGTGCGAAAAAAGGTGAAGACCGGCACCTCCCGCACGGTCGGCTGGGTCGGGCAGAAATCCGGAGTGCGGATTGTAGGAATCGAAGGGACATTACGCTCGGTGGTCAGCCCCGGGAATGATGAACCTCTCATTGACGGTGATTCCCTGATTGCGATCGGATATCCTGCTGATCTCAAAAGATTAATCGACATCCTGTGAGAGTTTGTATGATGAACGGGGACCGGGGCTGTGCCATGGGCCGGATCGAACAGATGATCCGGTACGCGGTGTGGAGCAGCGGACAGGAACGGATCGTAATCGGAATATCAGGGGGAGTCGATTCAGCGGTGGCAGCCGCCTTCTGCTGCCGGGCTGTCGGGGGGGAACGGGTCCTGGCCCTCACGCTTCCCACCACGGTGACCCCGGAGGATGATATCGCCGATGCCAGGCTGCTGTGCCGTCAGCTCGGGATGGAGCACCAGATCATCACCATCGAACCGATCCTTGATGCCTATCGGACTCTACCCGGATTTACCGCCTCCCCCCACCTTCTCGGGAACCTCATGGCCAGGACCCGCATGGCAGTCCTCTACTACTATGCAAACAGGGACGGCAGGCTGGTCTGCGGGACCTCCAACAGAACCGAGTACCTCCTCGGCTACTGCACAAAATTCGGGGACAATGCAGCTGATATTCAGCCCATCCTGCACCTGTACAAGACAGAGGTCTGGGACTATGCCCGTGACCTTGGTATCCCTGAACCGATCATCAGGAAGCCGCCCTCTGCAGGACTCTGGGCCGGTCAGCTGGACGAGAACGAGATCGGGCTGACCTATCCTGAGATCGACGCTGCTCTCCGCTCACTCGAACAGAACGGGTGGAAGAGCACTACTCCTGTCGAGCAAAAGGTACTCTCACTGGTCAGGGCAAGCGAACACAAACGACTCCCGGCACCTACGCTCCTTGGTACGGACTGAATAGTTCGTCCTCTTTTTTCGGAAAATTCAGGAAGTTGAGATGATCGCTCCCCACGAATTCATACAATAGCCCGGGCGGGAGAGTCAGCCGGTTCCGTATCTGTGAGGCGGCGAAGCGGCGAAGCGGGGGAAGGTCGGGATATGAGGGGTTCTTCACCACCTTCCCTCCTGACAGCTCGTAGCAGGCACCACCCCGCAGCCGCTCGTATTCGCCGTATTCACTGGTGAAGGCCGATGAAACGAGATTCGCCATTACCAGGTCCGCTGTTCCGGGATTGATGGTCACGTGGCCGTATCCCGGCGGGACTACTACGAGATCGCCTTCAACGGCGTGTACCATGATTACATCGGACAGGTCTCTCTTCTGCAGAAGGTAGTGTGCACTTCCCTGGAGCACTTCGTAGATTTCCGGATACCGTGCACCTGACGGAGAAGCCGGATGGTAGTGGCCCTTGGTCTTGGCAAGCTCCCCGCAGAGGTCACGCGGTGAGATGACGGTTATATCGTAGCGGAGATGATGATATGCCAGCCATTCGCGGTCCTCCGGTGTGAGGGCAAGATCGCGATACATAACATAGAGCGGCCCTGTTGCCATGCAGGAGGGGTCTGCAAGAACAGGCAGCATATCTTCAATCGTCCTGATATCAGGAAAAGGGAGGGGGCCTTTCCAGCACTGCATCAGCTCTTCTTTTTTCTCCCCAGGAAATAATAAGCTGCACCGCTCCCGGCAACAACCAGGACCAGGACGGCGATGATCGGGAGGATGCCTGAGGACTGCTCAACGACAACCTGCACCTTCATCGAATCAGAGATCTGGCTGTTGTCAAGGGCATCGCGGTACCGTATCTCCGAGTCAAGCCCGTATTCCTTCGGAGTTGCAGAACCATCCACGCTCACTTCGTACCGGGCGACTGCTTTCCCGCCCGGACCGAGGTCCCCGAGGAAAGCGGTGTCATCATTACTGGTGAAGGGGTCAACTGCACTGATACGGGCCTGGGCGCTGTACGCGGTTGCTGCACCGGTGTTCTGGTACTCGACCTCTATCACCGTCTTCTCGCCGGCCCGCAGCGGATCGGGGGGACTGATGACCGTAAATTCGATCTTCCCCTGCACCGGGACCCCGATTGTAACCGGATCCGAAGTCACCGTATCCCCCTCATGATCTTCGTATACCAGGAAGACGTCGAGCGGGTAGCTCTGCTCCCCGGCTTCACGGGATACCGATACCTTGAAACGGGTTTCCACCGCGCCGTTTACCGGAAAATCCCCGATAAAGACGCTGCTGTCGGTGGGGATGACCGGGCTGTTGCCGTTCCGGGAGATTTTGAGGATTGCTGACCCGGCATCCACATATCCCACATTCCGCACCCGGAGGGTGAGGTAGCCTTCATTGCCGGCGTTCAGGTGCTCTGCCGTAAGATCCTCGATCTCCAGGAATGCTTCGGGCTTGATGACCACCGGCAGCCCGATGGTCTCATTGACCTCCCTGTAGGTGTAGATAATGCTGTCCTGGCCGTACTGCTCTGCTTCCCTGAGATAGGTATATTCAAGGGTAAGGGGGAGGACGTAGGATCCTGCCTCAGCATTGGCATTCACCTTTACCGCAAACGGCACCTGGACATGGGTGCCGCCCTTGATATCCCCTATCATCTGCGGATCGGATTTAATCGTAACTGGTGCATCTCCCGATCCGAGGGTAACCCTGACAAGTTTCGCGGTATTTGGGAGATCGTCCCGCTCGACAATCCCTGACTGAACAAATTTGATGTCAATGAGACCTTTGTTCTCGACATTCACCCTGATGGTTGCATCCTCACCGGGAGAGACCTCGTTGCTTCCCGCAATCGAGGCTGTCAGCTCAGGCCCTCCTGACATGTATTTTGTTCCCGCCTGTACGGGGAACATCAAAAAACCAATTAAAATAACCAGAATTCCCAAATGAGCGAATTTCATAGTATTTCCTGTGTTGTTTTTGTGATAACAACATTTAAGAATCAACCATATATATATGTATTCAATGGCAGAACCCGCATCGCCCGCAGGCTCGATTGCAGAATCGCTGAAATCTCTCGGGCTGACAAAGTATGAAGCCCTGGTGTACGTTGCCTTGCTCCAGGCGTCCGGTGCAACGGCAACTGAACTGCACGAGCTGTCGGGAGTGCCCCGCGCATCGGTCTACCCCGTGCTTGAACGTCTCTCCCAGAAGCACCTGGTCTCTGTCTCACATACCACTCCGAAACGCTTCAATCCGGTGAAACCTGATGATGCCATCGACCTGCTGATGCGGTCAATCGAGACCGATGCCATGAGGGCAAAGACCGACCTGTCGCGGGTATTTGCGCAGGCGGCACGACCAGCCCGTGGTGACCAGGAGCTTATCTGGAGCATTCACGGTGATGACCAGATCCGCACAAGGCTCCTTGAGCTTCTGCGGGATGCACAGGAGAGTGTCCAGATTATCTTCTACTGGGATCACCTGAAACAGGAACTGATCGACACCCTCCTGTCTCTGGGAGACAGCGTCCGCGTTGACATCATTACTGACCGGTTCACGGCTCCGGTTCCCGACCGGATCCATGTCACTCTCATGATTCCCCCGGATTCTCACGGAATCACCGCTGGAAAATGCATGGCCGGCGGGGTGTTCATCGTTGATGCCAAACAGGTCTTGGTGGTGATGGGATCGAAGGAGGAGGGATTCACCGCCCTTTATTCAGAAGCGGCGGGCTTCATCCGGTTCTTCACCATGTACTGGAACTTCTTCTCCGGCTGGTTTCGGTCTCAGTAGTCCAGTATCTCGGACATGGTCCCGATCTCGAGCAGCCCCTTGATGGCATGGATCTGAACCGGGATCCCCGCTTCTTTGATCGCTGCCATCGGGTTGGTTCCGCCGAGAGCCACAATGCCCATATACTGGGGGTTCACCTCAACGCCGAGCGTCGGGGTATTCGGGAGCCCCACATCAAGGATACCGGTGAATGAAGAGCCGATAAGGTCGTCTATGACCTGCCCGATCAGGTGTTCCGCTTCCATATGGCACTCCCTGATATTGGCAAGAATCGTGCCGCTCCCCCTCCTCATTACATCGGTGACTGAGGTGATCTCCTGTGAGATGAGCACCTGGAGCGGGTCGATGGTGGTATACTCGTAGCGGATCAGGTGGGTGAACCGCTTTGGAATCCGGCCTTCAATCTCCACCACTCCGCCTCCGATAGGATTCAGCGGCACTCCCCTGTTCATCAGGATGCCGTCGAGTGTCGAGCTGCAGACGGTGACAATCCCGGTCAGCTCCTCCGGTATGCGGAAATCACCAATCTCGTCCCCCTGTTCGATAATGCGGATGAGCCCGCTCACGCAGACGCCCGCCTTGAATGCATCCTTGTAGATGGCAAGCGCGTCCCCCAGATCCTGGCGTGGTATCAGCGAGAGGTTGTAGATGACATTGCCCCTGCCCTCCCGCGGGTCGAAGGTCACCTGCATCGCGTATTCCTCTATCTTCTGATTGACAAATTTCAGAGGGAGGTTCATTACTCAATCATCGTTCATTGCAATAGAAAAATTGTTCTATATGCCGAAGGAAATGTATGGTTAATGGAAGGA
>ENA-ORXD01001481-ORXD01001481.1-sediment-metagenome-genome-assembly--contig:-NODE-1481-length-19226-cov-3.040994_pt1 | contig 19226 bp, 16 predicted proteins | sample MGYA00237862_ERZ511471 | MGnify/ENA metagenome assembly ERZ511471
CCGCGCCAAAGACCGGTGACCCGCCAGCAGAAGGGCGGCGCCCAGGAAAACCTCCATCAAAAAGGACAACGCATGCAGCACGATGGCATACGCCAGGGCCGTTTCCTTTCCAACCCCGAACGACGCCACCACTAAGATCACTAAGTAGTGTAACGTGCCGATGGCCCCGGGGGCGGAAGGGATGATTTTGCCGAAAGCGGAGAACACCGTCACCATCACCGCGGCCTGGATCGGAAGGAACAATCCGAAGGCGGCCATCACCAAATAGGCGATGAGGAACGCCATGGACCACATGCCCCCGAGGAAGGCTAAAGAATAGAAGAGATAGCGGCCGGTGACGACCCGCAACCCTTGAATCACATTCCGGGCGAGGCTTCGGATTTTCTCCTGGACCCTCCCGGGAAGGAAGCCCGCCAGGCGGTAAATCCAATTCAGAAATTTCTCCTCCCGCCGCATCAGGAAAAAAAGCGCGACGATGAAGATGAGGGCGCTGAACCCGATCATGATTCCGGTGGTCTGCAGCCAAGGCGGAAGGGAAACCATCGGGAGGAGAATCAGAAGGAACGCCAGCAGGATCAGGATGTCCAGAAGATGTTCCACCAGGATGGTGGAAAGGCAAAGGCTTTTCGGAAGCTTTTCCTTCTCGCCGATCAGGTAGGCGCGAGCCAGTTCCCCCATCTTGGCGGGGAAAAGGTCGTTGACCATCAGACCGATGATTAAAACGGCCGTCGTGGATAACGGCGAAATGTTTTTCTTGGCGGGCAATAGCAGGTAACGCCATCCCGCTCCCTTGAGGAAAAAACAGGCTGTCTGGGCGATCATGGCGGGCAGGAGATAGAGGTAATCGGCGGAACGGAGGGCGGCGCCGAGGGCGTGGAAATCGATCTTTCGCAGGGAGAGATAAACGGCCGCCGCGCTGATGACCAGACCGAAGAAGAGATGAAGATGCGTTCGCCGGGAAGGGGCCATGGGTCTTTAAACCCGCTTTGTCCTCTGGGGGCAATCCAAGAGGCTGTTGACGTTTTTGAGCACCTCCTCCGCCGAAACCGCCTGCATGCAGGTTGGTACCCGGGAACAAACCCGCCGGTAGCAGGGGGCGCAGGAAAGCCGCGAAACGATTTTCGTCCCTCTTCCGTAAAGCTCGATTTCCTTTGCGCAGGTGGGTCCGAAGAGGGCGACGACATTTTTCTTCAGGCCGATGGCCAAATGAAGGGCGGTCGTATCCCCCGTCACCACGAGATCGCACCGGTTGATCAAAGCCGCAAACTGCCCTAAGGTATTGTCGCACCTTCCATCGATCGCGGCCCCCCCAACCTTTTGGAGGATTTTCCGGTTGCGATCTCTTTCCTTCGGCCCTCCCAAAAGGAGAAGGCGGGTCTTCGCCCGTTTCTTCAAGGCCCGGATCAGTTTCACGTACCCTTCGAACGTCCAGGCTTTGTTGGCAAAAACGTCTCCTGCCCCCGTGTTCAGGCCGATGAGGGTCTCCCCTTTTCTCAACTTCGCCTTTTTGGCAAACCGGTCGGCGAACGCGGCGTCTTCCTCCCCCAGGAACAGGAGGTACTCATCCCGGCCGTATTCGATCTCCGCCAACTCGAAAATCAGCTGCGGATAGGTCTTCTCGTTCCGATAAAACTTGAGGTCATCCGAAAGACCGAGGGAGAAGGCGTATTCACTCGCCGGATTCAACGGGAAGATATTCCCGTTTTCCCCCAGCCCGAAGCCCCTCTTTTCCGTGGCCTTGATTTTCGAAACCAAGGCCGCCCCCCGGGCCTCCTTCTCCAGCCCGAGGATCAGGTCAAAGGCCTCGGATTCCAGCGGCAGCAGCGCGGAAAAATCAAAGGGCAAAAGCCGGTCGATCAGGGGATTGTTCTTCAGAAGGGGTAAGGCTTCTTTGTCGACGACCCAGGTGATATGGCTCCGGGGATAGGCCCTTTTCAATCCCGAAAGAAGGGGCGTTGTCCGCAGGACATCCCCGATCGCCGCCAGTTTGACGATGAGAATCCTCTTCCCCATGGGGCTATACTCGGGACACCCCTCGCAGATCCGTTTGAATCGGCAGGGCCGGTCTCCGAGGAAAAAACGGCAGTCAAGACGCCAAGAATTCCCAAAACCCTTCGCAAGTCGCGAGAGCGGCAAGAGTCTTTACCCCCTTTCGCCGTTTCTCCATTTCCCCTTTTCGCCCTTAGTTCTTTTTCTTATCCGGGATCCAGTCGAAATGATGGAACTGCATGGTGAAGGTGGCCCGTCCCTGGGAGAGAGAGCGAAGATCCGTGGAGTACCCGAACATCTCCCTCAAAGGGATGAAGACATCCACCACGCTGATCTTGCCCTTGGCCTGAACCTGTTCGATCCGCCCCTTGCGGGCGCTCAAATCGCCGATTACCTCGCCGAGAAAATCCTCCGGGACCACCACCTCCGTCTTCATAATGGGCTCCAAAAGCACCGGCTGGGCTTTTTGACACCCGTCCCGAAACGCCATGGCGGCGGCGACCTGAAAAGCCAGAGGGGTGGACTGCCCTTCCCGAAAGGAGCCGCCCAGAATCGCCACCTTTAAATCCACAACCGGATATCCGGCCACCGGTCCGTTGCTGAAGGATTCCCGGATGCCCGCCTCGATGCTCGGAACCATGTCCGGGGGAATCGTTCCCTCCGCCAATTGGTTTTGAATTTCGAATCCGGCCCCCCGCGGCCGCGGTTCCAGCCCGAGGCGCACGTGCCCGAAGTGGGGAGCGTCTTCGATTTCGCGCTCGAATTTCCCTTCTCCCTCCGCTTTCTGAGTGATGGTCTCGCGGTAAACGACCTGAGGTTTTCCCACGTTCACGGCCACATTGAAGTCGTCGAGCAGCCGTCGGACGATGACATCCAGATGCAGTTCGCCCATTCCGGAGATGAGAGTCTGGCCCGTGTCCTCGTCGAATTTCACCCGGAAGGTGGGGTCTTCATCCGCCAGTTTTTTCAGGAACAGGTCCAGCTTTTCCTGATCGGCCCGGGATTTCGGTTCGATCGCGATCGACGTCACCGGTTCATAGAAATCGATCCGCTCGAGAATGATGGGGCGATCCTCATCGCAAAGGGTATCCCCGGTGGCGGTCTCCTTCAACCCGGCGATGGCGACGATGTCGCCCGCGCGGGCCTCGGAGATTCTCTCCTTCTTGTTCGCGTGCATGCGGAAGATTCGGGCGACTCGTTCCTTCTTGTCTTTGGTGGAATTGTAGACCTCCTCTTCGGCCTTCAAAACCCCGGAGTAGGCGCGGACATACGTGAGCTTTCTCCCCTCATCCGTCATGATTTTGAACGCTAAAGCGCAGAAGGGCTCCTGGTCGGAGCTGACCCGGGTTTCCGGCTCTTCGGTTTTCGGGTTGAAACCGTGAATGGGGGGAACGTCGGCCGGAGCCGGGAGAAAATCCACGACCGCATCCAGGAGAGGTTGAATGCCTTTGTTTCGCAGCGCCGCCCCGCACAGGACGGGCACGAGCTTGAGCGACACGGTGGCTTTGCGGATGGCCCTGATCAACTCGGCATCCGGGATTGCAATCTCGCCCAGATACTTGTCGGCGATCTCGTCGTCGACCTCGGCAAGCGTCTCCAGCAGTGTTTCCCGCCGGGCCGCAGCCTCGTCACGGAAGTCTTCCGGAATCTCGGACACGTCAAAAGCCGCCCCCAGGGTTCCCTCCTGCCAGGTGATGAGCCGCAAGCGGATCAGATCGACGATACCCCGAAAATTCTCCGCCTCGCCCAGAGGCACCTGGACGGGCAGCGGCCTGGACAGGAACCTCTCCTGCATCATCCCGATGGCCCCGAAGTAATCGGCGCCGATGCGGTCCATCTTGTTGATGAAGGCGATCTTTGGAACCCCGTACTTGTCGGCCTGGTGCCACACGGTCTCGGACTGGGGTTCGACCCCCTCCACGGCCGAAAAGACGACCACGGCCCCGTCGAGGACCCTGAGGCTGCGCTCCACCTCAATGGTGAAGTCCACGTGCCCCGGCGTGTCGATGATGTGGATCTCGTGGTTTCTCCAGTCGCAGGTGGTCACGGCGGAGGTGATGGTGATGCCGCGTTCCTGCTCCTGGGGCATCCAGTCCATGACCGCCTCGCCGTCGTGCACCTCGCCCATCTTGTAGGACTTGCCCGTGTAGAAGAGAATCCGCTCCGTCACGGTCGTCTTTCCCGCATCGATATGGGCGACAACCCCGATGTTTCGTATTCGTGATAGCTTCACTCTTGCCATGGGCAAAACCATTCCTGTCCGGCTGGTACCATCGCTTCGGCTGCTGCAGGGCGGCCATTCCTTAACGACCCGTTGTGGAAAGTCCCCCTAACCGCCGGCTGCCGTCTGCTTTACGAGATCCTTGTTCGGGTCAATGGGTTCGCGGAGATCGACATGCCCCTTGATCGTCGTGACATTCTTGCCCCCGACCTGGAAGCGGACTTTTTTGATCTCCGTCAGATTCTGGGTGAGAGTGTTCGCCAGCGAGTAGACGGTGGCCACTTCGCTTGCCGTCCCGCCGGGGTGCTGTTCAATGAAGGGGTTGTCGAAATTCAGAGTTGCCGTGCCGTCGGCGATGCGAATCCCCTGCAGCCGGGTCTCTGCAGGGATCGTTCGGATCTGCCCCAGCTTGGGCCCATCGATGAGGGCCTTCACGATCTCTTCGGCCTGGGCCGTCGTGTTCTTCCCCTTGGGGACGAGCCGCTTTTCCGGGATGAGGAACCGCTCGTTGGCATCGGAGAAGTAGAGCACCACTTCCTTCCTCTCCCGCTTTGCGGCCGCTTCTTCGGCGTTCGGCGGGAAAATGGAATCCGAGAGTGCCCAGAACAAAAATGCCAGGAACCCGACGCCGATGAGAACGGCGCCGAGGATGAAGAACAACCTGAAGGTCTTCTTTTTCTTCCGCGTCTTGAATTCTTCGGTTCGTCGCTGTCTCTTGCTTGCCATATCCGCTCAGTTCCGCCTGCCCTTTCCCATCGGGGCTAAAGCTTTCTTAGGTTTTCCCTGGATTTTACCGCCCAGTCCGATTCGGGGGCCAACTGGATAACCTTCTTGAACGACTCGGCGGCCTCTTTTCGCTTGCGCAGCTGCATCTGGGTCATCCCGAGCCAGTAATGCCCCTCGACGAGATTGGGTGCCAGTTCAATGGACCGGGCCAGATGCTTTTCCGATTCGCGGTATGAACCCTCCTGGTAATCGATGACCCCCAGGTTGAGCTCCAGCGCAAACATCAGATGGCTGTTGGGCTCTTTCCGGATGGCCTCGCTGAAGCTGGCGTAGGCCCCCTTCGGGTCCCCCTTCGCCTTGTAGGCCCTGCCCATGTTATAGAGGGGTACCGACGGGGTCTCGTAGAGGGGGTTGACCAGCGCCCGGTTGAAGGACACGATGGCCTCATCATAGTTTCCCCGCGTCAGGTACATCGTCCCCAGAAAGTTGTGCGCCTCGGAATAGTCGGGCTTCAGGGCAATGGCCTTCTGGAACTCCCTGAAGGCATCCTCGGCAAACCCCTTGCGCTCGTAAGCGATCCCCAGGTAGTAGTGCACCGTGGGGTCATCAGGGGTCAGTTTTTCGGCCTCGAGAAGCTCCTTCAGGGCCGGGGTGAACTGGCCTGCCTGGATGTGCGCCGCCCCGATGCGAATGAGCCCCCCGGCCTTCTCCTTGAGTTCCGCATCGGAGGCACAGCCGGCGATAACCGTTACCAGGAGCGCAAGCCCGGCGAGCCCCATCATCCATGAACGGGTTGTTTTCATTTTTTCCCTTTTCCTATTTCCGGTTTCCGTTGACCCACCAGTCGCTCTTGTCCCCGAACCACCACTGCGTCCAGTCCGTCCGGAGGATCGTCTCGGCCAGCTTCTTCCCCTCCTCCGTGCAGAGCCGGCGGACGGCGAAGTTCAACCACTCCTGGCTGTATTGGTTACCCAGATCCCCGTACTCCTTGAGCTGCAGGATGAGGCCGAGTTGATCGGCATCGTGCGCCAGCAGGGCCTCCCTCGTCTTTTTCTCGTTGAACTCCTCGAGAACGGCCCGGATCTCGCCGCCGAAGGGCAGGTGTTCCGTCAGCTCCCGGACGGCCTTCTCCTCGTCGACGGTGACGTATTTCTTGTACATGTAGTTCTGGTCGCCGGTTCTCGCCTCGGGCAGATCGTGGACAAGGCACATCCGGAGCACCTTCAGCTCGTCCACGGAGGGATCGAGCTTGCAGAGAGAATAGCCGATGAAAATGGTTCTCAGGATGTGCTCTGCGACCGTCTCTTTTCCGGAACCGAGAAACCGAAACCCCGTGCGCGGGGTTTTGTTCAGCATGCCCACTTCGAATAGAAAGTTTGCGATTTCCTCCATCTTATCCCTTCTTCAAGGTACTGACCCGGTTTGCCATGTTCTCGGAGAGTTTCCGGATTTCGAGCTGCAGCGGGGCGATTCCCTCGGGCCTCATGGCATAGATCCGGTCCAGGCGTTCTTTCCAGTGTTCGATCACGGCGATCTCATGCTCCCGGAGTTTCTGCTCGAACTTCTTCTGCACTTCTTTCAGGAACTCGGCGTCTCTGGACATGGACTTCCTTTCCCCTTCTCCGGACGAATCCGCCATCCACCGTGCAAGCCAGGCAATAATGCCTGTGTATATAACAGCACCCCCCCATCTTGCAAGCGGGAATCTGGGCCCGCGGGGCGCTCGACGGGCGCATTCGGAAGGGGTCTTCGCGGCGCTTTCCCGAGTTCCGGCCGCGACCCTGCAAAGGCCCTGCAGCAGGCGATACGGCGGGAATCGAAGGGTAACAATTTCATTGACAAAGCGAAAGCTTTTATGCAAATCTCGCAGCTTAGCGCTTGGCGAACCGCCCCCGGTCTTTCCCGGGTGCACCATGGAGAGATTGAAGGGACAGGAGTTCAACCCCCGCCATGAGTCCGGATCTGCTGGGACATATCAGCTTCAGCTGGGAATTCGTCGCCGCCCTCCTGAGCATCGTCCTCATCGACCTCATCCTCGCCGGGGACAATGCCGTGGTCATCGCCATGGCGGTGCGCTCGCTTCCCCGCAAGCAGCGCCAGAAGGGGATCATGCTCGGCGCGGGCGCCGCGGTCATCCTGCGGGTCGTTCTCACCTTTTTTGCGGCCCAGCTTCTGCAGACCCCCTACGTGAAGTTCATCGGGGGCCTTTTCATCCTCTGGATCGCCGTAAAGCTCTTCGTCGAAGGGGTCCCCGGGGAAGAAGTTCATCGCGAAGCCCATTCGATCTGGCAGGCCCTGTGGGTCATTGTTGTGGCCGACATTACCATGTCCGTCGACAACGTGCTCGCCGTGGCGGGAGCATCCAAGGGGAACCTGTTCCTGCTCATTTTCGGCCTCGGCCTGAGCATTCCCTTCGTCGTCTTCACGAGCAGCCTGCTGTCCATGCTGATGGACAAGTACCCCGTCATCATCTATATTGGGGCTGCAGTCCTCGGCAAGGTCGGGGCGGAAATGATCTTCACGGACCCCATCATCGTGCAGCATTTCAGCCCCTCGGTGGTGTTCCAATACGCTATGGAGGCCCTCTTCGCCGTCGGCGTCATCGTTATCGGCAAGCTCTGGGTCCGCTGGAAGATCACCTCAAGGAAATGACCGTCCGCCGTTGTGCGGCGACATCCGTGTAAACCCAGCTCCGAAAAGCGTCAGAGACCCAACGCCATGGCGATTCTCACCATATCCAGGGAATTCAGGAGCGGCGGACAGGAAATCGGGACCGCCGTCGCCGGGCGCATGAGATACGATTACGTGGGCAAGGAGCGGATCCTGTCCGACCTGAAAGGGCAAGGCGATCGCTGGATTGCATTGCTCAACGAGGTGGACGAGGACCGGCCGACGATCTGGGACAGGTTCGACTGGGAATACCAGGGACTCATGGCGCTGATGGAGTCCTACATCTTTGACCGCGCCATGGATGACCGCGTCGTCCTCGTGGGCCGCGGCGCAAACTTCCTCCTCGAAGGGATGCCCCACGTTCTGCGGGTTCGCCTCACGGCGCCCATCGAACAGCGTGTCGACCGCGTGATGCAAAAGGACCATGTGAACCGGAAGAATGCCCTGCTGCTCATCGAGAAGATGGACAACGACAGGGCGTCTTTCATCCGGGCGAACTTCCACCGCGACTGGTACGACCTGACCGCCTACGACATGGTGTTCAACACGACCGTCGAGTCCTTCGAGGAGATCACGGATATCGTCTGCAACACCCTGCAGGAAAAAGAGGGGAAACTCACCCTGGAAGCATGGGAGATGCTGCGCGGCAGGATGCTTGCAGCCCGGATCAAGGCCCACATCGCCACCAACCCCAAAATCAGGATCCCGACGCTCAAGGTGTTTTTCGACGGCAAGGCGATCCTCCTCCAGGGAGTGACCCGCCGGATGGCTGACCTGGCAACGATCGGCGAGATCGTGACGGTTTCGGCCCAGGGAACGCCGGTGCGGAACGAACTCCGCTACGGGATATAACCCCGCCCCCCGGGCCTCCAGCCGAAAATATCTGGTAAAAAGCTCGCAAATTAGATATAGAACTTTGGGACCGGCGTTGAGCGCCGTCTGACAGGGTCATTTCACCATGCGTCCGGTAATCTCCGGATGCCCAACCGTATCTGCCCGGGGTGTACAAGGAGGGGCTTGCATCCTTACCGGCAGCTGCTCCTGGCGCATATATCCGTTATTGTTTCCTTATATCCTTATTGCATCTCGCCCTGCCCGGCTGCGGCCGTTGTGCGGGGCCTCACAGGATTTGTAGAAAGGAGGTTTTATCATGCTCAGGCGGCTTGCATCCATTTTCACGCATTTCATGAGGAACTACCTTCCCGATGCCTATCTCTTCGCCATCCTGCTGACGTTTCTCTCGGCGATCCTCGCCCTGATTTTCACGCCGACGGACGTCATGAAGATGATCGTCTCTTGGGGAGGCGGCATTTACGGGATCGTGGCCTTCGCCATGCAGATGATCCTGATCCTCGTGACGGGCCACTGCCTGGCCCTCACCCCGGCGGTCAAGAGGGCGCTGGTCTGGATCGCCGGCAAGGGCGATACGCCCATCAAGGCCGGGATGATCGTCTCCTTCGTGGCGGCCATGGGCTCCTGGCTCAACTGGGGCTTCGGCCTCATCGTCGGAGGCCTGCTGGCCCTAGAGGTGGCCAAGCGCACCAAGAAGGTGGATTATCCCTATCTCATCGCTGCGGCCTACAGCGGGTTCGTGGTCTGGCATCAGGGATTGTCCGGTTCGGTCCCCCTGGTCATCGCCACCTCCAAGCACGCGCAGAACTTCATCGAAAAGGTCACCGGGTCGCCCGTGCCGGTCACCGACACCATCTTCGCGTCCTACAACCTCATCGCGGCCCTTCTGGTCATCTTCACGTTGCCCGTCCTGTACGCGATGATCCATCCCAAGGAGGATGAGGTCCAGGAAATCAGCGAGGACAAACTCAAGGAGATGGCCGACGAGACGATCCACGTGGAACTGCCGGCCAACCCCACCCTGGCCGAGCGGATCGACCACAGCTACGCGATCAACATCCTCTTCGGCCTCATGGGGCTTGCCTACCTGGTCAACCACTTCATGAAGAAGGGCATGGACCTCAACCTCAACATCGTCATCTTCATGTTCTTCATCGTCGGCGTTCTTCTCCATGGAAAGCCGGTCAACTACATCAAGGCCGTCAACACCGCCATCCGAGGGGCGGGCGGCATTGCCCTGCAGTTCCCCCTGTACGGCGGCATCCAGGGGATCATGATCGGGACGGGTCTCGGGAAGGTCATCGCCACCTGGTTCGTCGCCATCTCGACGCCGGTGACGTTCTACTGGCTCCAGTTCCTGTCGGCAGGGATCATCAACGTGTTCGTTCCCTCCGGCGGCGGCCAGTGGCTCGTGCAGGGCCCCATCACCGTCGAAGCGGCCCGGACGATAGGCATCGACATGACCCGATCGGCCATGATGGTGGCCTGGGGTGATCAGTGGACGAATATGATCCAGCCGTTCTGGGCGCTTCCGCTTCTCGGACTGGCGGGGCTGTCGGCCAGGTCCGTCATGGGCTACACGGCGATGACCCTGCTGTGGAGCGGTGCGATCTTTTCGATCCTCGCACTGCTCATGGGCATGGGAATCATGTAATCGCAACGTCCATTGAGCGTATCGATTTAAAAAGCCGGCCCCTGAAAGGGTCGGCTTTTTTATCGTCCAGACTTGCCGGCGCAGAACGACCCATTCGATCGATTCTCTGCTTTTTCAGGCTTCAAGGCTACGGGGAAATGGATCAGAGGGCCTGTGTCGCCCAGTAGGGGAGGGATGCCTTCGACCGTTTTGCCGAAGAGAGGTAGACCAGCGCCAGAACGAGGACCGCCGGGTTGGTGAGGCAGCGCTTGATCCGTTTGTCCATGTATTGTTGCAGCGTTGACATGATCGAGCTTCCTTTTGAAATGAAATCGGTGGATGGAAAGGAGGGACCAAAACCATCCACCGATCAACCTCTTTCAAAATGAGCACCAGGAAATGTAGGGGTCTGTCAGGGTCTTGGGTCTTTCCTAATGCGCCATCGCATAATAGCGTTAGCAATAACGGTGCCACTGCAAGACTCCCGGCCAAAAAAAGAGAGCGAAACATTAACCGCCCATACATCAATTAATTCAGCATGTTAACAAGAAGACCGCATTCAAATCAGAGCATCGCCAAGAGCCGGACTCAGCCAGTCCCGGGAAAACCGTGCGAATAATGCACGCTAAACGTTCAATTCCCGGCAATCAGGCGTGACGAGGCCCTCGGCGATCGTGCGAGAATCGAACTGCGCGTTCTTAATTCGCACGATTGATTTTGGAGGTCCCTCGATCGGGAAGCGTGCAGGCTCCCCATCCATCTTCGGCAGTTCGACCGGTTCTTCCAGGACAGAAGCCTTGACCGCAAAAAAGCGCCGAAATTCCGTCCCGGAAGGTGTTTTTCACCTTGACAGAACGGCCGCATTTAGGTATATGTCACGCGTTTTATCGGGTCGCTCAAAAGCTGGTTGCAGAGCATTTTTGCGCACCGTCCCACCGTTTTCGCTCCACGCCTGAGACAGAGAGAAGAGAGGATCACCCCAGGCGAGTTACATCATGATGAGGCTCACGCTATGCGATGGCACTGGAAATGTCCGTAATTCGTGCGCTGGGGCCAAATTTTAAGAAAGGGAGGTAGTTGGTTATGGCGTTGGATTTCAATTTTACCGATGAACAGAAGATGCTCGAGGATAGCGTGTACAAGTGGGCGCTTGCCTGGCTCGAGCCCCAGATGGAGCACGCTTACGAATTGGATGTGATGCCCGAGGGTCTCTTCAAGCAGACAGGCGACCTGGGTATCAACGGTATCGTGTTCGAGGAGAAGTACGGCGGTTCTGCTCTGGGTTACGTAGAGACCCTGCTGGCCTACGAGACGATCGCCCGCGTGAGCAACGCTCTTTCGATGACCGTCGGCGCCAGCCAGACGCTGTGCTTCGACAACTTCCGCCGCAACGCGACGGAAGCGCAGAAACTGGAGGTCCTGCCCAAGTCCTGCACCGGCGAGTACATCGGATGCCTCGGGATCACCGAGCCCAACGCCGGGTCGGACGCCATGAGCATGGCGACGAAGGCCGTCAAGAAGGGCGACAAGTGGATCATCAACGGCAGCAAGATCTTCATCACCAACGGTCCGCTGGCCGACTTCATGGTGTTCTACGCGAAGACCGACCCCGAGAAGGGCCCCCACGGCATTTCCACCTTCATGTGCTACCCCAAGAAGCAGAAGGGCTGGTCCGTCGAGAAGATCAAGAAGTGGGGCATGAGAACCTCCCCCACGGGTCTCGTGACCTTCGAAGACATGGAGCTTCCGGAAGAGTACCTCATCGGCGGCCTCAACAAGGGCGTGTCCGTTCTGACCTCCGGCCTCTGCACCGAGCGCATCACGCTGTCCGGCTGCACCCTCGGTTCGATGAGAAGCTGCCTCGAGCTCTCCCTGAAGTATTCCCAGGAGAGAGTCCAGTTCGGCAAGCCCATCGCCTCCTTCCAGTCGATCCAGGAAAAGCTCGCCAACATGTACTGCGGCTACAAGGCCTCCCGCTGGATGGCTTACAGCGCCGCCGCCTATTGCGACACGCTGTCGAACAAGTCCGGCGGCAAGGGAACGGACCTCGACCGTATGGCCGCGGCCTCCCTGCTGTACTGCGGCGAGATGGGCACGAAGATCGGTCTGGATGCCGTCCAGATCCACGGCGGTTACGGATACTGCACCGAGTACGGTGTGACCCGTCACTTCCTGGATCAGAAGCTGTGGGAAATCGGCGCCGGCACTTCCGAAATTCGCAGGATGATCATCGCCCGCGAACTCATGAGAGACAACTTCAAGAGCGGTCTGTAATCCTTCAGCGCCCAGCGCAATCCACAGGAGCCGTGGCTCGTAAAGAGCCACGGCTCTTTTCTTTCGGCCGATCGGCGTTTGACATTCCCCCCCCCCTTTGGTAAGGTACCGCCCGACGCCGTTGCCGTCGGGAGGTCTCACTCATGCATCCACGGACGTTGCGCCTGACCGTTGCCTTGACCGCCTTGGCAGGTTTGACCCTCCTTTCGATCCCTTCCCCTTCGCTCTCCCAGGAAGACACGGCCCATCTGGTTTTGAGAAAGAAGGTGGCGGCGAAAAACAGCCCGTCCGTCTACATCGTGCAGAAGGGCGACAACCTCTCGACGATCATCCGGCGAAAGCTGGGAAAGCAGGCGTCGGAGTCCCCTTCGGTCTCCCGCCTCGTGAGGAAACTCAACCCGCAGATCCGCAACGCCAACCGGATCTATCCGGGCCAGAAGATCGCCCTGCCCCGGCTTGCCACCGAACCCGGGAAAAGCGGTTATGTCGTCAGGAAGGGCGACTCCCTCTGGGCCATCCTCCATGAACGGCTGGGAATCCCCGCAGCAGAGATGGCCAAGTGGATCGGGTTTGTGCAAAAGCTCAACCCGGGAATCGTCAACCCGGACCGGATTCACCCCGGGCAGGCACTGCTGCTGCCCCAGAAAGGACCCGCGGCCCCCGGGGCCGTCGAGCAGGCTGCCGGCCCGGCACAGGCCGATGCGCCGCAGATGGATGCCCGTGTGTTCCGGCCCACCGACCGTGAGCTCGACATCATCGCGGCGGTGGTCAGGCAGTCCGGTGGAACGCTCGTCCGCGGCGGGAAGGTTTTCATCCCGCTGACCGACGAGGAGCATCTGGCCGTCGACTGCGCCGACATCCCCATGGTGGATCTCTCTGACGGCAGCCGGATCTTCCTGGACTTCGGGCGTCAGATCCCCGCCGATACGGCCAGCCTCGTGCGGTCGCGCTGGGCGAATTTCACCTTCATCACCGACGGAGGCGGCGAAGGCGTCTATTCGGCGCTTGCGGGCATCTTCGGGGCCTCGCGGGACTTCAGCTTCCGCAGACACGAAGGGGTTCTTGACATTGGCACTTCACCGGTGCTGAAGCTGCAGGTGGATTGGATCCTTTCCCGCAAGGGACCCGACGGTCAGGAAAGAACCCTGTGCGGCGTCTGCAGAACATCCGGTCGATCCCAGCCGCTGCCGGAGCCCGTCTCCCGGTTCGCCGAGGAAAAGGGAGTTCCCGTCCTCGAACTCGACGACGGCATTGGGGCTGCCCGCGTGCGGCAGGCACTCCCCTCCGCCCCCGACATCCCCTCTCTCGATATCGGCGGCAACCGGGCCCTGGTCGGCTCGCTGCTCGACGTGCTGGGCTATGCCTATGCGCAAGACCAGCGAATCACCGTTCTTGACGCCACGAAAGACGACCCGCCGCTGGCGATCCGGACGGACTATTCCGTGAGAATCGGTACACGCACCGTCGTCATCCAGTTCGGGGACCTGCCGTCGCAGTTCCAGGTCAAGCTGAGTGAAAAGGACATGGGCCTTGTGCAGATCGCCGGAGACGACGATCGAAAGAAGGTCCTGGAAAAGGTCCTCAAAGGGCTGGACATCCCCTATGTGCAGGAATACGCCGAATTCAGCTCTCCCGAGAACGACCGGCCGCCCCGATGGATCCTGTCGCTTGCCGTGATCCGGCTCACATCGGAAAAGGGAACGCTCTATCTCGTCCCCCCCGATGCGGATCGGGAGCTCTGCGCATTCATCCGCGAGCGCTGGAACCGCCAGCTCGTCCGATACTGAGACGTTCAAAGCTCGGAAGTTAAGAAGATCGGAAGTTAGGAAGAGCAGAAAACGAAGGGTGGAAATATCTTGTCTTCCACGGAAAGGAAAAAACCCGTCAGAGCCATATCCCTTTTTTCAGGCGGCCTCGACAGCATCGTCTCGGTCCAGTTGATCCGGGAACAGGGAATCGAGGTCCTGGGACTCACCTTCCGCACCCCCTTCTTCGGGGCCGAGAAGCCGAGAGCGGCGGCCCGCATGATCGAGTTGCCGCTCGAGGTCCTCGACATCACCGAGGTGCACCTCGCCGTCGTCAAGGCCCCGCGCTACGGCTACGGGAAGAACATGAACCCCTGCATCGACTGTCACACCCTCATGCTCAGGATCGCAGGGGAAAAGATGCAGGAGATGGGGTACGATTTCATCTTTACCGGCGAGGTCCTGGGGCAGCGGCCCATGTCGCAGAGCCGCCAGATGCTGCACGTCGTGGCGAAGAACTCGGGCTGGGCCGACTACATCCTCCGGCCGCTTTCCGCCAGGCTCCTGCCCGAAACCCTTCCGGAGAGAGAAGGCAAGGTGGACCGGGCGCGCCTGCTCGACATCTCGGGCCGGGGCCGGAAGCGGCAGATGGAGATGGCCGAGCGCTACGGGATCAAGGAATATGCCAACCCCGCAGGGGGCTGCCTGCTGACGGACGTCATGTTCTCGAGGCGTCTCAAGGATCTCTTTGCCCACCACTCCGATTTCACACCGCGGGACCTGGAGCTCCTGAAGGTGGGGCGGCACATCCGGCTCGATGAGCGTCACAAGGTCATCGTCGGAAGAAATAAACGGGACAACCAGGCGCTGGAACCCCTGATCGGGGATCGTGACGCCGTTTTCCAGATGAGGGATTTTCCGGGTCCTCTCTGCATGCTTCCCGGGAGCGGTCCGGAGGAGATGCGCCGGGAGGCGGCGGCCATCTGCGCCGCTTATGGAGACACCCCGAAGGACACGGACGAAGTAACCGTGAAGTGCCGGCAGGGAGGCGAGACGAGCCTGATCCTCGTCAAACCCGTGAATCGGGGCGATTTGCAGGAGAGGATGATCTAAAAACAGTGTCTGGTGGCTTGTGTTTTGTGTCGAGTGAAAAAACCTTTCCTTTCTTCACTGGACACTGGCCACTGATCACTTCTTCACGACCGATGCGTGGGGCGCAGCAGATCTTCGATCATCTTGACGGGGTTGAAGGTCTCAACGGGCACCTCGACAAAGACGGTGTGCCAGAAGGCCATCGATCCATTCCACAGGCCCGGCAGTTCGAGCGCCTTGATGTCGCAGCCCTCGTGGGATTTTGTCGAGATGAAGACCTGTTCGCCGTCGACAAACCGCTCGAGATCGAATTTCCGCCCCCTGAAATCGCGGATGCCGCAGACCAGATCGACGGGGTTGAAGTGAGTCGACGAGGACCAGATGGCCGCCTGATTTTCCCGGCTTTTGTCCACCTGGACTTCCTCGATGATCTGGAGGGAGCAGCCGCCGTCATTGCCCGTCACCCAGAAAGGCCCGCCCCCCGGTTCCCCCTCGTTTTTCACCATCCCGCAGACGCGGAGAGGCCTGTTGAGCCGCCCCACCAGGATCTGCCTTCGCTCCTCGAGCGGCAGCCCCTCGATGCCGGGCGGCAACGAGCAGTTCAGGCGCTCTGCGGCGAAGCGGGCCGCCTCGTTGATCGCGCGCCCCCCCGCTGCCCGGTCCGAAAGCGCCTGCAGGTGACGGAAGAGCTCCCGCTGCAGTCCGACCAGGTACCCGCCGAGAATCTTCTTGTACAGCACCGTCGTATCCTTGAGGCGGTCGGGGACGATATTGTCGATGTTCTTGATGAACACGATGTCCCCGTCGATGCCGTCCAGATTGTAGAGCAGCGCCCCGTGTCCCCCCGGCCGGAAGAGGAGCCGCCCGTCGCGGTCCCGGAAGGGACGGTTTTCGAGATCGACGGCGACGGTGTCCGTCGATTCGCCCTGAACGGAAAGTCCGATCTCGAAGCGCGCGCCGAAGCGCTTCTCGTAGAGGCCGCTCACCTGGCCCAAAAGCTTCTTTACCGGTTCCAGATGCTCTTCGGAAACGGTGAAGTGGATCCGGCACAGGCCGCTGCCGTCCTTCGCGTAGAGGGCCGCCTCCACGAGGTGCTCCTCGAGGGCCGTCCGCGCCCTGTCCACGTATTGGTGGAACTTCAGGAGCGCCTTGGGTTTCCAGGCGTAATGCAGTCCCTTGTCGTTGAGGATGAAGTCGAGGATCTCCAGTCCCCGGCCCCGGGCGACAAGATCCCCGAGATCATGGCCGGCCATGGAGAGCGCTTCGCCCAGGTCCCCGTAAAAGGCATAGCGGGGCAGACGGGTCAAGAAGGTCTCCCGATCCTCGCCGCTTGTGAATCCGCCCTGGTTGAAAACACTGTGCCACTCCCTGAACATGCGTGAGGCGGCACCCGAGGCAGGGACAAACTTCAGGAATCGCCCGGCCCTCGCCGCCTCGTCGTGGAGGGCTACAAGGCCCTCCCGCTCCTTGTCGGCCACCTGGATGATCCCGTCGCCGACCGTCGCCGGCCTATCGAGGTTCACGGTCACCGCCCCGAGACGGCAGAGATCGATCTGACGCAGGACCTTCTCCTCCGTGGCGCCTCGTGCCCGGATGTGTTCGATGTCGGATGCGCTCAGTATCTTTTCAGCCATCTGTGGCACCTCCCGTGTTTCCGTCACGTTTTTTCCTGACCAGCTCGATCACCGTCACCTCCGGCGGGGCCAGGAACCGGATGGGGGGACCCCACGTTCCCGAGCCGCGGCTCACGTAGACCTGCGCGCCGCCCACGCGATGAAGCCCGCTTCCCATCGGGAAGTAGAGCCGGACGATCCAGTTGAAGGGGAAAATCTGACCGCGGTGCGTGTGTCCCGAAAGTTGCAAGTCAAAGAGCCCCCGGGTACTCTCTTCGACGGTCGGCCGGTGCTTGAGGAGCAGGGTGAAGCGGTCCCGGGGCAGTGATGCGAGCAGCTTCCCCTCCCCGTTTTCTCCCCCTCTCAGCCCGAAGCCCCGTCCCATGGGATCATCGACACCGGCAACCGTGAGAAAGCCGCCGATGTCACGCGCTTCAGCCCTGAGGATGTCAAAACCGGCATTTCTCGTGAAGGCCAGGGCCTTGTCGATGCCGGCGATGTACTCGTGATTGCCCGTCACGGCGAATTTCCCGCAGGGGGAGCGAACGTCCCTCAGCTGGCCGGCGAGCAGCGAGAGGCGGTCAATCTGTCCGTCGACCAGATCACCCGTTGAGACGAACAGATCCGGCTTTTCCCGTTTCACGACATCGAGCATGCTCGCGAGCCGCTCGTCGCGGACGATCAGACCGAGGTGTACGTCGGAGATCTGGCAGATGCGGAACCGCTCCATGCCTGCCGGGAGCTTGTCCGTCTCGATGACGATGCGCTCCGTCCGGATGTCCCGGGCTTCGAAAACCCCGTACACGCAAGCGGCCACGGAAAGGGCAAGGGGCACGAAAAAGGCGATCCCCGCCGCCGGCAGGAATGCCGAGAGATCCCTTTTCGTCAGCGCGGACGCCGCCACCCCAAGGAGCCTCCAGCCATCGAAGGTCAATGCGCAGACCGTGAAGAGAAAGAGAAATCCAAGCCAGAGGTAGGCTCCCCAGGAAAGAGCCTGGGCCGTTTCCTCGTAACCCCGCTGCTCGAGGACCCGGATGCAGACAGGCGCCAGGATCATGAGCAGCATGAACAGCCCCAGGAGGATGCCGGGAAATCCTCCGAGATGAATGGCGGCCCGGGTCCTGAGGAAGGCGTAACCGTGCATCAGGCCGTAAATCAGGAAGAAACTGAGAAGAAACAGCGTCATGGGATTCCGTTTCGATGATCCGTTTGAGGTCGGGCCGCATCCGATCCGTCATTAAAATAATGACCCTGCCCGCCTTTTGCAAATGAAAATCCTGCAGCCCTGCGTCATTGAAAAAATCGCCTTTCGGAATAATGGCACAGCGGATGGTCCGCATCGAATCCCAGGTCGGGATCGATGGCAGGCAGGATCAGCCGGGCCGGACGTTTGGCCCCCGAATCCAGCAAGGGTTCGAGCCCCCGGCAGAACGCGATGCTCTGCTCTACGGCCTGCCGGAAGAGAACGTCGATCTCGTGGGCCTGCTCCCGGCCGGAGCAGGGATGCCGGTAGGGAATCTTCCCCACGATCCGCTCCTCGTATCGCAGCAACTGGGGCGAGTACACGAGGGCCAGGATCTCGCGAACGATCGAAGGAACAAACGGAAAAAGCCGATACGAAAGACGACCCAGAACAGGATTGCGGAAGAGGCCCTGCATGAAGGCAAAGAGGCGGAAGGCCGAGGTCATGCCTTCGGCAAAGCCGGACTCCTTGCCGGGCTCGAGCCAGGCCGTTCCGGCAAGGCGATAGATTTCGCCGAGCGGCGCCTCCGCCGCACCGATGAAGGATGCCAGCGAGTAGTCCCTCAGCCGCTCATAGCCGCCCGCCAGATGGATATCGATGAGTGTTTCCAGCCTGCGGTGGTCCTGCCGGGCAATGGTCGCGCTTTTGAAGGTATGGTGATCATAGGGGCCCGTGAGGTAGAAGATCATCGGGTGCAGGAGGGCATCGGCGAACAGGTGGGTCACGAGACCCACGAGAAAGGCAAAGAGCGGATTTCTTTCCCCGGAAGGTCTCTCGAGGGTGAAGCTGAGAAGGGCTCCGATCAGTTCGTAGGCATCATCGACGGTTCCGTGGAGTTTGCGGGGGAGATCCCCGAATCTTCTGTCGCGGTCCCCTCTGAGATAGTAATAAGGGGCATCGTGGGCAACGGCCCCGATCCTCAGGATGTTCTTGTACCGCTCGAGGGGCTCCCGGAAAGCGGTTCCCCTGAGTCCGGAGGCAACCTCCGATGCCAGCAACCAGTGGGTGATCTCTTTCGGCATGTCCGTCGGCAGTCTACCTTGGGGAGGAGTTTCAAATCCAGACATTGAAGGGCGTGCACTCGTCCCTCATGACGAAGGTGTACCGGACCCGGGGACGGTCCCCCGAGACATCTCTTCCCGAGGGGACGAATCCGGCCCGCTCGAAA
>ENA-ORXD01001482-ORXD01001482.1-sediment-metagenome-genome-assembly--contig:-NODE-1482-length-19180-cov-3.430927_pt1 | contig 19180 bp, 16 predicted proteins | sample MGYA00237862_ERZ511471 | MGnify/ENA metagenome assembly ERZ511471
CACGGTTATTGTACGCCTCCAGATAACCCGGTTTCAGACGAATCGCTTCATTATAGTCATGAATAGCCTGCTGATACCGACCAAGGGAATCATATGCGTTTCCTCTATTGTAAAAGGCTTCGGCGTAATCCGGCTTCAGGCGAAGCGCATCATTATAGTTCTCGACGGCAAGTTTGTACTGACCCAGATTATCGTAAGTAAGTCCTCTACCGCAATAGTGAAGATACACATCGGGTTCTTTTTTAATAGCCTTATCATAATAAGCAATCGCCTCTTCAAATTTACCTTTCTGAGCCAAAGCGGAAGCAAGTAACTGATAATTGGTTTTTGTTACAAGACAAGCATGACCCAAAAGTTCACAAGAGTTTTTCCAGTAAACACATTGACGCCACGTTAAAACCGCGAGGATTGATATGACAGCTATTCCTATAGGCAACAGAATCTTTTTACGAATGTCTTCATTTTTAATCAACGATGGAATACCCCAGGCCAGCATCATAGCAATGCCAATAGACGGCAGATAAGTATGGTGGTCGGACCGTGCCAGGTGGCCAAAATGAATGATTCCGAGAGCCGGTAGAAGAGTTATTGAATACCACATCCATCCAACAAAGAGATAGGGTAAACGTTTCAGAGTTGTAATCACGGCAATACTGACAACAAGAATCAGCAAAGAGGAACTCATAACCTGCCATGCCGGAATTTGAGCTGGAAAAGGTACTAAAACTGTTAAATCATGAGGCCAAAAAGTTTTTCCCAGATATGTAATAAAAGAAACAGGCGCGTTGGCAAGTCGGGAACACAGAGGTAAATCATTTACAAAATAACTGTCTAAATTATACCGGATATGAATCGTGATGATGGACAATACGGCAGACAAGATAAAAAAAGGTGTTTTTTCCAGCAACTGCCATAAAACTAAATTGCCTGTTTTCGACTCAAAACGTTTCAGAGGCCAGTAATCCAGAAGAATCATAATGACCGGAAGGGTGACAACCACAGGTTTGTTCATCAGAGCCAGAGCAAAAGAAAAAAGAACCAGCAGATACCTTTTGATAGCCGGTTTTTCCGTATAATAGATATAAAGACACAAAGTCAGCATCCAGAAGAATACACACAAAATATCCCTACGCTTAGCAACCCATGCAACTGATTCTACTCGCAAAGGATGAAGAGCGAAAAAAGCGGCAACGAAAGCGCTTTCCCAGATTGCCCCGGTCATGCGATTAAAAAGCCAGAACAGCAAAAGCGTGCTCAGGATATGCACAATAATATTGGTTACATGATAACCGCCGGCGTTCAAACCATAGAAATGATAATCCAACATAAGAGACAGCCATGTCAGCGGTTGCCAATATTGGGCATCCGTGGAACTGAATACCCAACGAAATCCATCCAACGTGATGCCGGACTGGATATGATTATTTTCCGTGACGTATTTGTCATCTTCAATATTGATGAACTCATAACTATTTAATTGCCAGAAAACCGCAAGAGTAACGACCAATAGAAAAATATAAATTATTAATTGATGTTTTTTTCGATCAGTTATTGTCTTGAACATAAAAGCTTACTATTTAGTGAATTTCACTAACAATGATCTGGAAAATCAGTCTTCGTGATCAACGGCACAATCCTTTCCTCTGCGCAAAATCTAACAATCTGCAGTTTTTCAACATACACGCTTTTTGTGCATCACGACAGCCATGTTCATTGTTCCCGATTGAAAAATACGTGTTTCCACGGTTATTGTACGCCTCCAGATAACCCGGTTTCAGACGAATCGCTTCATTATAGTCATGAATAGCCTGCTGATACTGACCAAGTTCGTCATACGCATTCCCTCGGTTGTAAAAGGCTTCAGCGTAATCCAGCTTCAGGCGAAGCGCATGATTATAGTCATCGATCGCCCGATGGTACTGGCCGAGATTATGATAAGCGAGACCCCTTCCATTATAGGGCAAGTGCATATCCGGTCTCATGCCAATGGCCTTGTTATAATGATCAATAGCCTCCGGAATTTTTCCTCTCTGAGCCAGCTCCGAAGCAAGATTATTATACGCCAGATAGTTATTTTTTGTCGCCAGACACGTATGATTCCAAAGTTCAAAGTTATTTCTCCAGTATCCGCATTGCTGCCATGTTAAAAAAACAAATACGGCAAGGATGGTTATAGAAATCGGGAGCAAAATCTTTTTACGATTCTCCTCGCTCCCGAATAACAGCGGTATGCCCCAGGCAAGACCGACGAAAATTCCAATGGAAGGAATATAGGTGTAATTGTCGGACATTGCCCTGTTGCTGACCTGAATGATGCCAATAACCGTCAAAATTGTTACGGCATACCAGAGCCATCCGAACAGAAAACACGGTAAACGTTTCGCCGTCATCACTGCTGCAACGCTGATTATGACGATCAGAAGAGCAGATGTACCGACCTGATATACAGACATTTGATCTGAAAAAGGATAGAAAACAGCCAGATTATAAGGCCAGAAAAATTTCCCCAGATAAGACGTGAAAGAAATCACCGCGTTTTTTAACCTGGAATCCAGGGAGTAGTGTATCACGAAAGGAGTTCTGTGGGCATAAAGCGTTATGACGGAAAAAACCGCTGAAAGTATAAAAAAAGATGTTTTCTCTCTGAAATACCATAAAATCTGATTTCCTTTTTGAAATTCAAAACGCCTCAGCGGCCAGTAATCCAGAAGAATCATAATGACCGGCAGCGTCACAACCATGGGTTTACTCAATAAAGCCAGGATAAAAGAAAAAAGAACCAGCAGATACCTTTTGATAGCCGGTTTTTCCGTATAATATACATACAGGCATAGCGTCAGCATCCAGAACGAAGCGCTTAATACATCCTTGCGCTTGGAAACCCAGGCAACCGTTTCCACATGTAGCGGATGCAGCGCGAATAACGCGGCAACGAAAGCGCTTTTCCAGATGTCTCCTGTCATTCGATTAAAAAGCCAGAACAGCAAAAGCGTACTCAAAATATGCAGGATGAGATTGGTCAAATGATAACCTCCCGGCTTTAAACCGTGCAGATTATAATCGAACATCAAAGATATCCACGTCAGGGGATGCCAGAACTCGGCGTACGTTGTGCCGAACGCCCAGCGAAGTCCTTGCAGCGTCAATCCGGATTGAACATAACTGTTTTGTGTCACATAGACATGATCGTCAAAATCAATAAAATCGGACTGATTCACCTGCCAGAAGACGACCAGGGTGGCGGCAACCAGAACAGCATAAATGAACAGTTTTTGTTGTTTGAAGTTAGTTTTTATCATATTCGGCATGGGGGCTAACCGGTTATCTTTTTATCATATGTTCGGTTAGATCTCAGCAGTTTTTTGAAGATTTCCAGGCAAAATATAACGTGCCCTGAAACCATAACGTTGCCGAACCATTCTGGTCGGTGATAATAAATATTTCCATGTAAAAAAGATGATTCCCCTTTGTGTTTTTTGACATTGACTTCGGAAGTTCATTGCGCTAAGAATTCTTTCGCTCTGAGAATGATCTTATTCATGATCGGCGGATTGTACAGGAGGTTATTGTGAGTTCGTCAAAAAAATATAAAATTGCTGTAGTGCCCGGTGACGGAACAGGACCGGAGGTGGTCGCCGAAGGCCTGAAAGTTCTTAAATCGGTGGCCGCATCTGAATCCATAAAATATGATCTTGTCCAGTACGATCTGGGCGGAGAACGTTACAAAAAAACCGGGGAAATTCTTCCCGATTCGGTTCTGGAAGAATTTAAAAAATTCGATGCGATTTATCTGGGCGCTATTGGTCATCCGGATGTTAAACCGGGAATACTGGAAAAGGGAATTCTCCTGCGGATGCGCTTTGAACTGGACCAGTACATTAATCTCCGGCCGGTAAAACTCTATCCGAATGTTCCCTGTCCGCTCAAAGATAAGGAACCGAAGGATATCGATTTTGTTGTCGTGCGTGAAAACACGGAAGGCCTGTATACCGGAGGGGGTGGATTTTTGAAAAAGGGAACACCCGATGAAGTGGCAATTCAGGAATCCATCAATACCCGGAAAGGCGTGGAACGCTGCCTGCGTTACGCTTGCCAATACACCGCGAAAAGAAACAAGGCAAACAAGTTAACCCTCTGCGGAAAAACCAACGTCTTAACCTACGCCTTTGATCTGTGGGAGAGAACGTTCAATGAGCTGGCAAAGGAATATCCTCAAATAAAAACAGATTATGTCAATGTGGATGCGACCTGTATGTGGATGGTCAAAAATCCCGAATGGTTCGATGTGATTGTGACCGACAACATGTTCGGCGATATCATTACCGATCTGGGCGCGATGGTGCAGGGCGGCATGGGTATTGCGGCGGGAGGCAATATCAATCCCGAAGGTGTGTCCATGTTCGAACCCATCGGCGGTTCCGCGCCAAAATACACTGGGAAAAATGTCATCAATCCCCTGGCCGCTATCTGCGCCGGCGGCATGATGCTGGAGACTTTGGGAGAAGACAAGGCCGCTCAAAGAGTGGAAGGCGCAGTTATAAAACTACTGGAGAGCAAAAAACTCAAGAGCCTTGATGCAGGAAAAATGGGATGAGCACAAGCGAAATAGGAGACTGGCTGGCGGTTAACGTTTAATCAGACTGATATTACTAAAACGGCCGTCGTGATTTTGATAGGTATGTAATAACATCTATGAACAAGTATTATATTTTCATTTTCATTTTTGTTCTGGCTTTGACAATAATTTTCAGCGTTATTTACGCTATCTGGCGCGGACGACGCGATGAACAAAAATTACTCAGCATTATCCATGGTTCTCCCATTCCCAATTTCGTTATCTCCAGAGAGCATAAAGTAATGTACTGGAATAGAGCTTTACAGGCGTTAAGCAATATCAAACCCAGCGAAATTCTCGGAACAAACCAACATTGGCGAGCCTTTTATAAAAATGAGCGACCCTGCCTTGCCGATCTGATTATTGACGATAGAACCGGTGAATTGGAAAAGTTTTATTCAAACAGGTGGAGCAAATCGAAACTTCTGGAAGGCGCTTACGAAGTAACGCAATTTTTCCCAGATATGGGAGACAGAGGGAAGTGGTTTCGCATCACAGCAGCAGCATTACGAGATTCCGGTGAATTCCTGATCGGAGCCATGGAAACTTTGGAAGATATCACGGAACAGAGAGTGGCGCAGGACGAACTTCTTCAAAGGACAAAACTGGAATCGCTGGGCACGTTTGCCGACGGTGTTGCCAAAGATTTTGACGGCCTCCTCACAGCTATTTTACGTAATGTTTTTCTGGCTAAAATATCCGCGAGCGAAGAAGATAAAATACTCGAGGATGGTTTGGCGGTTGCGGAACGCGCCGGTCTTCAGGCCAAAGCGTTGGCTCACCGTCTGATTACCTTTGCCCAGGGCGGATATCCTGTTCGTAAAATTGAAAATCTGGGACCTGTTTTACGGGAAGCTGTTGAAAAAGTGTTCAAAGATTCCAAAATTACCTGTAACACCTCCATCGCTGAAGATCTTTGGCCGTGTGAAGTGGACGCCGCACAGATAAAACAAGTGACGGAGAATATTTTGATTAATGCCAAAGAAGCAATGCTCAGTGATGGTATTGTGGAACTGATTGCCGAAAATACAACGATTGGAACAAGTATCAGATCTCTGGAACAAGGCAATTACGTACGAATTATCATCAGAGATCACGGGATGGGTATTCCGAGAGAAAATCTCTCTAAGATATTTGATCCCTATTTTACAACCAAAAAGACAAAAGAACATGGCGGCATTGGCCTGGGACTGGCCATCTGCGATTCCATTATCAAAAATCATAACGGATTAATTTCAGTCGAATCCGTTGTTAATTCCGGAACAACATTTTCCATTTATCTGGCCGCAAAACTGAAAAAAGGCGCTTAATCCATATTTATTGAATTACTTTAATCAGGAATCTTGTCTTTCAACTCGTTTAACTTATTGAGGGCTTCCAAGGGCGACATGGATTGAATATCAATATTTTTCAATTCTGAAATAATCTCTTTTTCTTTGTTTTCGAGGGCAATCGCGCTTTCTTTTCTGGTAAAAAGATTCATTTGTGGACTTGCGTTTTTACCTTCACGGGTTCCCCGGACAATGCGCGGCATGCCGATTTCATCGAATTCTCCCTTTTCCAGATTCCGCAGTATCTCCTTGGCACGGGTAATGACTTCTTTCGGCACGCCGGCAATTCGCGCCACTTCAATTCCGTAACTGCGGCTGGTTCCACCTTCCATAATCTTGCGCAGGAAGATGATTTTTTCTCCCCATTCCTTCACCGCGATATTATAATTTTTCGTTCCGTTTTTCGTCACCGCCAGATCCGTCAATTGATGATAATGGGTGGCAAACAACGCGCGTACGCCCCGACCCTGAAAATCATGAATGTATTCGGCAACCGCCCAGGCGATGCTCAAGCCGTCAAATGTGGATGTACCGCGTCCTACTTCATCGATAACCACCAGCGAACGGGACGTCGCATTTTTGAGAATCTCCGCGGTCTCCGTCATTTCCACCATGAACGTACTCTGACCTTTGATTAAGCTGTCGGACGCGCCGATACGGGTGAAGATTTTATCGACAATACCGATCTTCGCCCTGGATGCCGGTACAAAACTTCCCATTTGCGCCAGCAGAACAATCAACGCCACCTGTCGGATATACGTTGATTTACCCGCCATATTCGGACCGGTGATCACAAGCAGTCTGTTTTCCTGCAAATCCATCAAACAGTCATTCGGCACGAAACCTTCCTTGACCAGCGCCGCCTCCACCACAGGATGACGTCCGTCTTTTATTTCGATGGTCTCGTCTTCATGGATCTCCGGACAGGTGTAATGATATTTCTCCGCTATTTCCGCCAGAGCGGCCAGAGCATCCAGCTCCGCGATAAGAGATGAATTATTCTGAATATCCGTAATGTATTGATCGAGGCTGTCACGCAAAGCAAGAAAAAGGTCCTGTTCCTTCTCCCTGATTTTTTCTTCCGCGTTCAAAACCGTCTGCTCGAATTCCTTCAGTTCCTGATTGATATAACGCTCCGCGTTTACCAGGGTCTGCTTTCTGATGTAGGAATCGGGAACCAGTGAGGCATTGGCTTTGGTCACTTCGATATAATAACCGAAAACACTGTTGAAACCGATCTTCAAGGAATTAATCCCTGTTTTCTTTCGTTCCTCGGCTTCCAGAGAAGCTATCCATTTTTTCCCGTCACGACTGATAAAGCGCAGTTTATCCAGTTCTTCGTCATAACCGATGGCGATAAAACCACCGTCTTGAATCTTCTGCGGCGGATCATCCACAATCGCCCGTGCAATCAATTCGATGACAACGGACATTTCCTTAAACCGTGAACGAATGGCGGTAATCGCCGGAGAGGTGCAATCCGCCAGCATGGTTTTAAGCTCCGGTATCGCCATGAGAGATATTTTCAACGCGACCAGATCCCGTGGATTGGCCACCCTGAGAGATACGCGTCCGGCCAGTCTTTCCAGATCATAAATTCGCGACAGAACCTTGCGCAGATTCGCCCGCAGAATATGATCATCGTTCAGCTCGGCGACCGCGGCCAGTCTTGTTTTGATTCTTTCCGCATCCACCAGCGGATAATTCATCCACCAGCGCAGGCGGCGCGTTCCCATCGGCGTCAGCGTTTCATTAAAAAGAGAAAACAGTGAACCGGCTTTGGAATTTCCCTGAATCGTCGCGAATATTTCCAGATTACGACGGGCCGTTTCATCCAGCAGGAGATAATTTTCAGTGGCGTACCATTTAATTTCTCGAATGTGCTGAGGGTTTATTTTCTGCGTCTGATAAACATAATGTAAAATCGCGCCGGATGCCTTCATCACAGCCGGATATTCCCTGATTCGGGAGATCATCAACACGTCCGGAGAAAAATTTTGGTTCAGCATATCGTCCGCAAAAGCGGACTGAAAACATTCATCTTCCGGATAATTCATTCGAAGCGAAGGCATTTGCCCTTCCAGCGTCTTCAGCAGTATCTTATCGGGAAAATCCCGCGGCAGGAGTAATTCCTTGAAATCCAGTCCGGAAATAGCCACAAAGAAAAAATCCCTGTCGGGAAATTCACCGACTTGAAATTCCCCGGTGGAAACATCCAGGAAAGCCAGACCCAGCGTATTCTTGCCGGCACAAAGACAGGCCAGATAATTATTCTCGCCCGCTGCCAGATTCTCTTCATCAACGACCAAACCGGGGGTGATCACGCGAATGACTTCTCTTTTAACGATGCCCTTGGCTTTTTTCGGGTCCTCAACCTGTTCACAGATCGCGACCTTGAAACCCTTTTCCACCAATTTGGTAATATAGGCGGAAGCGGCATGATAAGGGAAACCGCAAAGCGGGACGCTGTCTTCCTTACCCTTGTTACGCGAGGTCAACGTTATTTCCAGAACAGGCGCGGCGGTTACCGCGTCTTCAAAAAACATTTCGTAAAAATCACCCATCCGGTACAGCAAAATACAGTCAGGATGCTTTTCCTTGATTTTTACATACTGTTTCATCGCCGGGGTTAAGTCCAAAGTTGTTCCTACCGCCATTTGCCATCATCCCCTTTTTTCAAATCAATGTAATCGGGATCATCCGTTCTGACAATTTTATGCGTGGAAATAAAAGAGTTGGCCAGCCAGCTGACCAGACTGATGATCAGCGAACCGAAAAAAGCAGCAAAAAAACCTGAAACTTCAAAACCTGAAACAAAATAGGCGGCCAGTTTCAATAGAAAAGCATTAATGAAAAAATAAAACAAACCCAGCGTCAAAATGCTTAAAGGCAACGTCAGTAAAACGACAACCGGCCTGATAAAAACATTGATCAATCCCAACACGCACGCGGCGATTACCGCCGTTGAAAGCTTATCCACATGGATGCCGGGCACGAAGAAGGAAGCCAGCAGAATTGCTACGGTAATGACCAGCCATCTTGTAATAATCAGCAGCATAGAATTTCCTTTAAATATTTGAACAACAATGATCTAACCACTATCCATCCCGCGTCGCTACGCTTCTGGGATAGTTCGACTTACGTCTCGAGCATCATTACATTCGCTCTCGACGAGTCTCACTACTATTCACCTTTCCACGTTTACGGTTCTCTGCGATTTGAAGAAAATCCACGAGACATTCAACCCGCCCATGACCGAAGTTTCTCTCTTGACCAGAGGACTGTCTTCAAAAGCCGCTCCCTGCAGAAAATCAGCGCTGGCGAAAACATGGAAAATAAATTGCTTATACTCTTTACTCAACCCTACGGTAAGGGTTGAACCGCTGTACCCGCTTCCCGCTGAATATTCCGGACGCCACGATTCAGCATACCGGTGTTCCACCGTGTAGTAGTAATCGTGGTAACCGCTGTCAGAAAACATCGGTCCGGCAGAAACGCCCAGATGCAAACCGGTGCCGGATATCAAATCATCCTTCACAAAATTAATCCGCGGGGAAAACACCCATCCTTCGTGGTGGACGGAAGAAAAATCCGTTGAAAAAAAAGCGCGCACGGGCAGCGTCAAATCAATTTTGCTTTTATATCCTTCATGCTCCCAAAGTTTAACTTTCAAAGCCGGTCCCAGCTCGAAAGTCGGATCGAGATCCGGCATCCCTTCACGGGCGGAATTATCTTCGCTATTGACCGGAACAGAACCGAAAATGCTGAAATCCAGCAAGACCCTGTCTGTTTCAAAGATCTGTCCGGAAATGCGGTTTTCGTCAATTTTTAAAATATCGCCGCGATAAACAACGTGAGGATACGGAAGAGGATAAAATCTGCTTTCGTTCGAACCCCGATAATCGGGCATCTGGATGAGAGCCAATCCCGCGCCGACTTCCCAGAGAGGCTTCTCTTCAGCAAATGAATAAAAAGGGAATAAAAAAATAAAAGAAAGAAAAATTATCAGTCCCTTGAAATTCATTCGCATATTCATTCCTCAAAACGCTACATTACAAATTGCCTACAGCCGACTTTTAATAAAAAATCTATCCATTAATCAAAAGGCACAAACATCTTCGCCTTCGCGCCACAGACGGGACATTCTTCGGGCAAAACGCCATCGGCAACATAGCCGCAAATTTTACAAACATAGTAATTTGTTTCGCGCTCTTCCATGAAATGATTCATTGCATCTTTGTACAGTTTGGCATGCGTTTCTTCCACATCCTTGCTCTGACTGAAATGTATTACGGCCTCTTTATTGCCTTCCGCTTCCGCCAGTTTGACAAACTGATCATAAGCAACCTCGGCAATCTGAGTTTCCGATTCAAAACTGGCGGCAAGATTTTCCTCCGTGCTCTTTATTTCCTTCAGAACTTTCAGAGCCCGGGCGCCGTGAATCTCTTCCGAAAAAGCAATAACGCGGAAAAGCTTCGCCATCTGCTTATAGCCCTCGTCTTCCGCCTTCTGCGCGTAAACTTTTAACCTCAGGGCTGCTTTCGCTTCACCGGTATACGCCTGACTCAACGCTTCCTGAATTTTATCCATATGATTTCCCTTTATCTACAAATTTCTATTCTTTTCTGGTTAAAATTAATGAACTTGTAAAAAGTTTTATAACTATCATAAACAACCTAGTAAAAATGCCGCAGGCAAGGCGCGCAAGTCCCGAGGAGCGAGGCGTACTGTTAACGTACGTTGCAGCGACGAGGGATGCAGCGCAACGCAGCATCCGGTTTTTTTACAAGGTTGTTATTATTCCGGGGAAAATTCATCTTTCGCCGCGCCGCATACCGGACATACCCAGTCCTCCGGCAGTTTTTCAAAAGGAGTCCCCGCAGGAATATTCCCTTCAGAATCACCTTCTGCAGGATCATAAACATAACCGCAAACACCGCAAACATATTTTTTCATCATTCACTCTCCTTTTTTTTCATGAATTGGAAGCAGTTCTTTTGAGTAACTCAGCCGCGATGGTTTTGCCCAAGTCATGACACTTTTCCAGCACATCCTGACCGGGAGCGTTTTTCACCGCGATGGATTCCGCAACAAGATCGACTTTCATATCCTTGAGGATCGCTTCTAAATGTTTGACCGATTCCCCGCTCCAGCCGAAAGAACCAAACGCCGCGCCGATTTTATTAACCGGTTTCAATCCTTTTAAATAGGTCGTGACATCCGCCATCTGCGGCAGAATATTATTATTGAGCGTCGGCGATCCGACAATCAAGGCCCCGGCGTCCAGCACTTCATAAGCGACCTCGCTGCGATGCGTCTCATTCATGCAGAGAAGTCTTGCTTTGATACCCGCTTGGACCAGAGCTTCACTGATGGCTCTGGCCATTTTTTCGGTGGAATGCCACATCGTCGCGTAAACCACAACCGCTTTGGCTGCCGGTTTCTGAAGAGCCCATTTCTTATATAAACCAATTATCCAACCAATATCCTTACGCCAGATGGGTCCATGATCGGGGGCGATAATCTTAATTTTCAGACCAGATGCGGCAACCTTCTCCAGCGCCTTTAGCACAATCGGTGAATAAGGCAAAACGATGTTGGCGTAATAGGTCGCCCCTTCGTATTCAAGTCTTGCCGCCGGAATTTCATCGGCAAAGCGCTCCAACGTCGCCAGATGCATACCGAAAGCATCCTGCGAAAACAGGAGTTCGTCCTTGGCCAGATACGCGAACATGCTGTCCGGCCAGTGAATCATACGGGTTTCCATGAACGTCAGTTCCATATTGCCCAGGCTTAAAGTCTCACCGTCTTTTACAGGCGTGATCTCATGGCGATGATGAAACAATTCCCGCAATGTTTTTACGCCGACGGCCGATGCGAATACTTTTTCGGGTTTGATGAAATCAATCACCTCGGACAAACAGCCGGAATGGTCCATTTCGGAATGATTGGAAATGATGTAGTTGATTTTGGAAGGGTCGACAACGGATTGGATACGGGACAGCATTTCACCCATAAAAGGGCCTTTAACCGTATCAATCAGGGTGATTTTATCCGCCATCACCAGATAGGCGTTATAGGTACTACCGTGAGGCGTTGTATACCCGTGAAAATCGCGAATAGTCCAATCGATTGCACCCACCCAATAAACATGATCAGTTACTTTTATAGCCGAGTAGATATCCTTCATTCGTTCACCTCTTGATTCGTTTGCATTGCTTGTAATATAAGTTTCCCTCAAGCAATGTCAATTGCAACTTATACTATTTTGCACGTAATTTCCACCCTGCAATATTAACGGTGAATACAGATATTTATTCATTCGTAAGCAAGAGAAGGACAACTTTTTTCAGTCGAGTAGACACGATTGATGTGAGTGGAAACATCCGCTGAATATATAAAAAATACAAGTGGTATAAAGAATTCCTTGTGCTCTTTAATCTCCCAGAGACGCATAAACACTTCTTCACCTTTCATTAGAAACAATCCCTGTGTGATCATAACAAGAATCATCGTAAGTAGAATGATACATTGTTCAATTCTTTTTTTACTGAACACAGCAAGATAGAATAATATTATTAGACTACTAAAAAAAGATGCCTGAATAAAAAGGATGTTCCACGCATCAAAGTTGTATGCACAAGGAAGCGTTCCAATGACGGCGATATAGGGACGCGCTATAAATAATCTTAAATATTTATTTTTATTCAGTGAAGAAAATAATACGACAAGGAACGGCAATATCACAAAAAATAAATACGTTCCCCCATAATATAGATTTTCAAAATAGTCGTTGGCAAAATTGTGTAAATTTGTTTCATTTTGCTGGTTGCCATCAAATATTCCTATCGTTTGAAAATGCAGAATTCTCTGAAACCATGAAACCTCCTCCATGCCAATTATAAAAAACAACAACGATAAAAATACCAATGATAATTTAACAAAGATTGGAATATTCACATGATTGCGAAATTTTATAAAAAAGATGAACAAGATGATACTGCTGCCGAATGCCAATATAGCGGATAGCCATTCCATCAATTCATCTTCCAAAGAGGAAAGACTGAATGTGATGGGGAAAAATAAAAATAATAACAAGCAGAGGATAGAAATAGCCAGCGTTCCCAAGATGCATATAATTTCCACGGGGAGATTATGATGATCCGTCAATATTAATTCCGGTTTCTTTTTACCCATCACGGCCAATAATAGAAATGCGACAGAAACAAAAATAGCAGCACTGCGAATCAAATAACCGTGAGAAAAATTAGGATATCCCTGCGCCAAAATATCTGTTTGCCAGTATAATTTATCAAAAGCTGTTACCGCAATAAGACCTAAACAGCCGGCTATGAACATAAAAATTGAAACGTTAATATGATAGTTTGTTTTCCGATTCTGCATTTTTTATCTTTTAGGAAAGCATTGAACTTATAATAGTACAACATCTTATTATACATAAGGCAAGGGTTTATCTGAATACTTGCTCTTCATTAAATCGTGTTGACATGATTTGCTTTTATTTTTATATTTTTAACAAAATTGAGATTATATTGCAAATGAATGACATAATAAATTCTAATACTTTTTGTCTGCCGTGGCCGCTTGATCTTTCGTGGTTTTATATCCAGCGAAAAATTTTGAAGCATAAAATTCCCCTGCTGGCAAGTTTCAAAATCACTTATCGTTGTAACCTGACTTGCCGGGCCTGTCCGTTCCATCTGCGAATGGATGATGAAGATCAAATGTCCTGGGATGAGGCAATCGCCGCCTTGAAAACGTTGAACCGGCTGGGCACCCGCTTTGTCGTCTTTGAAGGCGGCGAACCGCTTCTTTGGAAAGATGGTTCATATCGTATTCATGATCTTGTCCTCTATGCCAAAAAGCATTTCTTGCGCGTGGCGGTCACGACCAACGGCACACTGCCACTGGATGTCCCCTGTCATATACTCTGGGTAAGTCTTGACGGCATAAAGGAAACGCACGACAATTTGAGATCTGATTCATTTGACCGTATCTGGTCGAATATTGAAAAAACAAAACACGATCGCGTCTTTATTCATCTGACCTTGAATCGCCTCAACTGGCAGGACGTTGAATTTTTGGCAACATTGGTAAAGCAAACACCCAAACTCAAAGGAATGACCGCACAATTTTTCTATCCTTATCATCAGGGAGAAGATGATCTCTCTCTTTCTCCTAAAGAGCGTTGCGCCGCCATTGAAAAATTATTGAAACTAAAAAAATCCGGTTACCCCATTTTAAATTCCGCGGGCCGATTGAATGCCATGATTGATAATCGCTGGCGCTGCCATGATGATATTCTGATCAATGTCGATCCGGACGGCAGCATCACCAAAGGCTGTTATGTCAAAAGCCGCGGCGACATTCATTGCGACGCCTGCGGATTCACGCCGGTCGCTGAAGCCTCCGGCGCTCTGGATTTGATTCCGGGATCGTTGTATGCGGGGTGGAAGTTGTTTTTAAAAACTTAAATAAAAACAAATTTTTTATAAAAAATGATTATGGTTTTTAATAAGTATTGGAAGCCCGCCCTATAAAATAATTTAGAATTGATATTTTAACTAAACATCCTTGATACTAAAAAATCAATCACACATATTTTTTAATTTCACCCTCTCGAGTAAATGACAGATTCCCAAATCACATGCCTTCCGCGCATCTTGACAACCCATTTTGATATTCCCCTGATAAAAATAAGCAACGCCTCTATTATAATAGGACTCAGCATTATTCGGTCTCAAAAATATGGCCCGGTTGAATTCTTCGATAGATGCGCGGTATAGTCCAAGTTTAGCATAAACGATTCCTTTATTGTAATAGACTAAATCATAACCAGGTTGTAAGCGAATTGTTTCATTGTAGTCCCTGATTGCATTCCAGTAATCACCCAGTTTGTAATAAGCAAAACCCCTGTTATGATAAACGATATAATCAGGGCTTAGATCAATGACACGATTGAAATCTTCAATGGCCAATTGATATTTTCCTAGGTCAGCGTAGGTTTCTCCCCTGATATAGTATGCCCGATAATTATTTCTCGTCACCTGCAAAGTACGGTTAAGAAGGGTAAGACTGTCCTTCCAAAAACCACTCTGATACCAGGTTAAAATTGACAAAACAGCCAGTGCTGCTACGCCTAAGGGGAATATAATTTTTTTACGAACATCTTCATTCTTGATTAGATAGGGAATACTCCAAGCAAACATTACACCCAAACCAATCATGGGCAGATAAGTATAACGGTCGCCCATAACGTGTCTTACCGCTCTAATGTTAATAATGCCCAAAACAGGCAGAAGTGTTATTATATACCATAACCATCCAATAAAAAAATGTGGCAATCGTTTCAACGTCGCAATGGCTAAAATGCTGATAAATAAAATCAGTAAAAAGGCGCTTGAAACCTGCCAGACGGAGAGTTGATCTGTAAAAGGATAACAAAAAGCAAGGCCATGCGGCCAGAATGTTTTTTCCATATAAACTACACAAGAAAAAAGTGCCTTTGCAATTCGAGTATCCAACGGCAATGTACTTATTAACGGATTATATTGTGCATAAAGCGTGATCATGGAAAAAACAGCAGATAAAACAAAAAGTGGAATCTTTTCACCCACTAGCCACAGAATCTTTTTTTTCTTGAACTGAAATCTCTGTAGCGGCCAGTAATCGAGAAGCATCATAATAACAGGCAATGTCACAACAATAGATTTGCTCATAAGTGCCAGGACAAAGAAAAAAAGAACAGGCAAGTATCTTTTTACAGACGGTTTTTCCGTGTAAATCACATAACAACAAGTCGTTATCATCCAAAAAAATGCACTGAGGACATCTCTACGTTTAGATATCCAGGCGACAGATTCTACGTGCAATGGATGAAGAGCGAAAATAGCCGCGACAAATGCGCTTTTCCAGACGGCCCCTGTCATGCGATGAAATAACCAGAACAACAGTAAAGCACTTAAGATATGCAGGATGACATTGGTCAAGTGATAACCACCGGCATTCAATCCATACATTTCATAATCAGACATTAGGAATAACCAGGTTAAAGGGTGCCAGAATTCAGCATACGTGGTCTTAAAAGCCCACGAAATCCCCTTCAGGGTAATTCCCGCCTGGATATTAAGATTTTCCGTTACATAGACATCATCATCTATATTGATGAAGTCATAGTGTATGACCTGCCCGAAAACAGCCAGAGTGATTAATGTTAAAAATAAATAAATGATGAGTTTATATTTGCTTCGAATCATCGGCTTTGTTTTCTTCAGCAGCTAGTGTCTGGTAATTCATTCAACATATGTCAATATAACCGTTAGTTGATTTTGATAATCAGTGATTAAAATCTTTATCAAATTAGAAAAACAAAAGAAACATTATTTCTTCCAAAAGAAATAACCGATTGATATCAAAGCACCTTAAACCGACATTGAAGGGCAGTGGATTTTATTTCGCGTTCAACGCTACGAATTATTTTCTTTATAATAAAGGTATCTGCAAGCACGGTGCAGTCATATGGATTCAAGATTGAGAATAAAAAAAGAAAGGGCAAAATGGCGCATGTTACATTTTTAACCCGCTTCTCAGCCAGGCTCTGGCAGAATCTTTATCGGTAAACCATTTTATTCGTATACCGGCATTCAACGCCGTCGTTTCCTGAAATTGTTCAATTTCATCTTGTCCGTTCTCATTAACCACAGCGAAACGCATTTTGTAAACACGAGGCGGAAAATTTCTGACACGTTGATAGGTATCTGTAATACCTAAACGACCATTCAGGGCACTAATATCTATCAAAACTTTATTAACATTATTTTCTCGAATAACAGATCCTGTGTCACCTACTATCTTATCATGCGAAACAATGGTTAATTCGCCGATAAAGGTTATTTCAAGAATATCTTCATTTAAAGATGATGAAATGGTGTACGTCGACCTATTTTTCATTTATTAAATATTTCCCGAATTCGTATTATCAAGGTGGATACTTTAAAAAAATGTATTTTGCTTCCCACTGAAATTACTACAAGAAGTCAAAGGCAACAACTGCTTTGCCTTCTTGTAGTCAAAATTTTTTATGATACGTTATCCGGTCTTCTACGGATTCCATATGATATGTTTCAAGATTTACTTCTTATCTTTCGTCTGCGTTTTTTCCACAGAAGTATAGAAGCTTTCCATCCGCTTGATGTTTTCATCCAAATGTTTCTTGAACTCATCACACCCCTTCGTATATGCGGTATTCAATTCTTCCATGGTCTTCTTCAAATCAACAGGCATCCATGTTTTCTGATTTAAAAAAGCATCGAACATTTTTTCGGTCTGTTCCTGAAATATTGTCATTGCGCTGTTGTTTAAAAATTCCTCGATTTTGTCGTAACCTTCCTCAACAGCTTTCTTTACATCTTCAAATCCTTTCTTGTACACATCGTTCCACTGATCAATGGCCTTTTTACCCTCATCGCTTATTCCAGGGGTATGATCGACAACTGGTATTTTCCCGAGTTGAAAGATTAAGTGCTTTTTATTACAGGATTTTTTAAGGGTCGTTTTATAATATCTAATCCTATAGAAAACAATACCGGACAATGCAGGGGGAAATACGGGGGGAAACCAGGTATTATGAAAATTTCAACAGAAAAGACCTCAGATTGGTTTTATTATTTTTTATTCCCAATTTTCTGCGAAGATTATCTCTGTGGTAATCGACGGTTTTCATCGAGATTCTTAGCATACCGGCAATTTCTTTGGTCGTATTTCCGTTTTTCACCAGATCCGCCACCCGCAGTTCCTGCGGCGTAAGATTGAAAGAAGATTGGGATATGGCACGCAGAAAAGGCGCGACGATTTCTTTCATTTGTTTTTCAATCATTTTCAAACAATTTTTCTGATGTTTTGTTAACGCACCTTTTTTCAGTTTTTCGACATAAGGGAAGATGGACATTTTTACATTGATCAATACATTTTCTTCAATTTGCATCCGGTCTTCTTCTCTTTGCTTGAGAAGAACTTTCAATGCCGCATTCATTTCCTCCAGATTCCGGGATTTCGCGGACAACTCCTCTTCTCTCTCCTTCAGAGCTTCTTCATTACGCTTGCGTTCAGTAATATCCCTGAACATTCCCAAAAGGCATTCTTTCCCGTTTATGGTAATAGGCGAAGAGCTCACGTCCGAGAAAAACATCGTTCCGTCTTTTTTCAAAACAGGAATATCCTTCGCAACCAGTATTTCTTCCTTAATCTGTTTCTCAAATTGATTAATAACATGGGACCATGATTTTTTCGGATGAATATCATATATGCTTAACTTCAGAAGTTCTTTTTCCGTATAACCCAACATCCTGCATATTTTTTTATTAGCGGTCGAGAATTTTTTGTTATCGCGTTGCGCGACAAGTATTCCATCCGATGCGGAATCAAATATCGTTCTTAATTTTAATTCAGCTTCCTTCAGCGCCTCCTCCGCCTTTTTGCGCTCGGTAATATCCCGGGCAATGGCCTGAATAGCCACAGGTTTCCCGTTGGACATGACAACGGTTCCACGGGTCTCCACATACACATCGGAACCGTCCTTATGGCGTAACCGGTATTCGGTTAGCGTCTTTTGGGTGCCTGCCAGAATATTCTCCATCGATTTTAGGGCGAGAGGTAGTTGATCGTCGCTCAAAAATGAGGCAAAATTAAGGAAACTGATTTCTTCCTTTGTATAGCCAAGTCGATTCAAAGCGGCATCGTTGGCATCCAGAAAGTGACCTTTCAAATCGTGGAGGTAAATCATGTCAAGCGAGCGGTTGAAAAGAGACTTATAGCGTTCATCGCTCTGCACAAAACTATCGTCTGCCCGGCTGACCAGATTGGCTTGATGTTGCGTTCTAGTATTTTTATTTATTGTGGTGGCGTTTTTCTTATTTTTCTTTTCCATAGCACAAGACCGTTTATTGAGTAGCGGGGATTACGTAGCAAAATATAATTAATCTTCAATCATTTGCACGCCGGCGTCGAAGGCTTCCTGATTGACTTCTCGTTTACCGGCGGGAATGCTTTTGGCAATTTCCCTTTCAAAGGCGCGGCGATCTATGGGGAGTAACGTCGTTCCGGCCAGCGCGCCAATCATCACGATATTGCTCAAGACGGGATTACCCAATTCCACCGCCACGGACGTGGCGTCGATAATCCAGTTCTTCGCCGAAACCTTTTCAAACATGGTTTT
>ENA-ORXD01001485-ORXD01001485.1-sediment-metagenome-genome-assembly--contig:-NODE-1485-length-19064-cov-3.716543_pt1 | contig 19064 bp, 30 predicted proteins | sample MGYA00237862_ERZ511471 | MGnify/ENA metagenome assembly ERZ511471
GGAGACAGGATAAACAGCGCGCCGCTTATGAGGCCTGATATTCCAATAATAATTAAAGAGATAATCAATAACCAGAGTTCGAATGGGCGCGAAGGTCTTTTGTTCATCTATTCTTCCCGCGTTAAATTTTACTGTGAATAATATACAGCAACGGGCGTTAACAATAAATGGATGCAGCGTTCCATCGTTATTATTCAGCTTCGATTTATTACTATCAGGCCAATTAATCGACAAGCCCCAGGGGCTTGGAAGGAATGCGAGAGGCCGCCTGGTTCAGGCTCCGGTTTATTCAAGTATTCCTTTTGAATTAAGCTGATCGATATCAGCCTCGACCCAAAGAGCCCGGCCGAAAGGTTCAATTCGGTCATCATCGAATACAAACCACGTAGGCTTGTTATCGAAATCGTCGAAGAAGCCCAAGAAGTGCCGTTCGAAATCACCCCGAAACCAGCCCGCATTCTCGAAAGCTTCCTTTGCTTCTTCCGGCCACCGGTCGATGGATATTTCCCAGGCCGCCAGGTCATCATGGCGCTCTGTGATGGTTATTAAAGGTTTCGGCGGAGGAAACAGTACGCCGACATACTGTTTTGCCTGGGGGGTTTCGGCGATTTGGGCAAGGTGAGAGTAAAGAGCAATGTAGACCTCTTCGTATTCCAGGGTGTTTTCAGGTTCCGATGAACAGCCCCCGGCCGCCATGCCCGATGCTGCCAGCAGGGCAACCAGCCCTGTTATTACTAACCTGGATGCTACGTTTTTTATTTCAGGTCACCCCCTTGGTTTTCTCAGGTTTATGTGAAATATAACGCCTGCGAGCACGAAAGGTTACTCCTGACCGGGTGAACCCTTCTGTACAAACCCGGCTATGCCCAGTATTACGCCTGCAATAATCAATACCCACTCGAGCCCCAGGGCGTTAAACGACTGCCCCAGCAGTATGAGAATTATTCCGAGCAGCATTATTTTCATGCTTACCTCCTCAGGCCATAGGCCAGTACTTTATTCGGGCAGCCATCTACACACTGCCCGCACAGGATGCAATCCAGTGAGCCGATCTTGCCAGTTGTTACGTATTTGCTAACGGGTATACTCATCGGGCAGTGCTCATCGCAGGTTTTGCAACCAGCGCATTTCGAGGGGCGGGCTACAATTCTGAGGCCGGGCAATCGTAGGAACCTGCCGGAAAGATACCCGCCTGCCAGGAACGGGGACATCCAGCAGATGCCGTGGCAGCCGGCCCGCTTCCCGATTATCACAGTCAAGCCGAAGAATACGAATAAGACTAGATAATAAACAATATATTTTACGGGTTCATCTACCGATACGAAGCTGTCGCTTAAATGAAACGGATCGATTCCCCTGATTCCACCGGCCAGGATAAAACCTGTTGCCAGTAGTGAAAACCATATTGCGAAAATGCCATAGCGAAGGAAAGTAAGCTTGCGGACCGGTGCAGGTTTGTTGTTTATGGCGCTTCCGAGTTCGCTTAGACCGGCAACCGGACACAACCAACCGCACCAGGCGCGCCCGAAGAACAGCCCGGATATAAACAGAATAATAAAAAACAGTAAGCTCCCGGAGACAATTCCGCTCATGGCGCCATCGATTGAAATGTAGGGGGAAAAGTAATTCAGGGTAATCGGAAAGAGCATCAGAGATACAAAAACCAGGGCCAGGCGGATTTTTTGCCTCATTTTCATGCTTCACTCCCTAAAAACGTAATAGTTTCACGGCTCCACGTCAGGTAAGCTTCGTTTACCTTGATGCCGAAATCAATCACTTTTAATATATGCGGATGATTCGGATGTTGATCGATTATACGTTCCAGTTCTGATTTTGCCTGCCTCAACCATTCCAGATCCCTTTCATGTTTGGCTTGAAACAATTCTATGTGGCCTATCATGGTTTCGGCAGCAACGAGGTTGGAAAAATACATTTTCAAAAGAATTTCCAGCCTCAAAGATTCCCGCGCGACAGGCTGCTCGAGCCAGTTCCGCAATTCTTGCAGGCCTTCCGGTTTGAGCTGGTAGGTTTTTTGAGCGCGTTTCCCCTTTCGAGCCACACCCGTCTCTTCGATTAGGCCGCAACGGGTTAAAGACTTCAAAGTTGGGTAGAGCTGTCCGTAGCTTTCGTTCCAGAAGAATCGAAAGCGCAAATCTATAATCTTTTTTATCTGGTAACCGGTCATGGGAGATTCACTCAACAGGCCCAGTACAACAAATTCTGTTTGTCTCATACACATCCTTAGATATATCTAATAGATATAATATTAACACGCGAGTGATATTTTGTAAAGAGTATTTTTTGTAGAGATAACCAGGTGGTTCGTTTTGGAAGAAGAGAAAAACTTGAGATTACATGAAGCTTCGATTCTCAGCGCATATCCTCAAATCAATCAAAACCCCTTATATTATCTGGTTTAACCTGTGTTGTCATATAGCCACTGATTATTTTCAACAAGAGATGGAAAACGAGAGCGCTGAATTTAACATAATATGGGATAATGCCAAGCGTTTTGTAGAACAAGGCAAATACGATGAAGCCATTGAAGTCTTCAAGCATATTATCGTCCAGTATGCGGACCATCCAACAGCAGCCGAGTATGCCAATGCATATTTAAGTGATATTTTTCTTACGTTGTGTAAACTGGATTACGCAATTTACCACATCCACAAAGCATTAAACCTCAATCCAGATTATCCCGGTTATCATTACATACTTGGCTTTATATACGTAATTAAACAGCAATGGGAAAATGCTGTACCTGAATTTGAACAAGCACTCGAAAAATCGCCGGGCAACGGTGAATACATGCGCTCTTTGGGCTGGGCAACATTTAACGGCGGCGATACAACCACAGGACTGGCTTATCTTGAGAAAGCTCGCAAAATGGACCCGTCAAATGCCCACGTATTAACCGACCTGGCAGTTGTTCATATGACAATGTTTGATTTTACCATTGCTAAAAAATATGCAGAAAAGGCGGTTAGGCTGGCACCGAATAGCACCATAATAAAAGACGTTCTGGAAAGAGCCTATGCCTATGAAATCGCTCTCCAGGATATGCCGGTTAATAAACAGGGTAAATCACGCAAGTAATAAAAACTGCAGGCAACATTCTCGCGGCTCTGGTTTAACATATACCACTTTAGAATTTGCAACAAAACAGCCTGAAGTAAGCAGATAACAGCTATTGACTGCAGCAAAATATGGTGCTATTCTCTTGGAAAATTCGATTAGGAGGCCAGGATGAGTATCTTCTCTAACAAGTTGGTGATCGGTATCGTTTGCATTGTAGCGGGCTTGCTGATTCTGCCATTTCTAAGTCTTCCGTCTATCGTTGCCTGGATTATCGGTATTTTCCTCATCGTTTATGGCGTTCTGGTATTGATGGGAAATAAATAGTAAGCGATATATTGTCTCAACAGTCAAAGAAGGGGCTTGTAAAACAGCCCCTTCTTTGTGATCGAAAAAGCAATGAATCTTGAATGCCATCGCCGGCCGGAAATGAGAGCCAGGTCCGGCGTCCCCGGCGGGAAATAGAAGCGAAAAATTACAAAGCTCTTATTCTTTGCCTTCGGCTTCCCTCTCCATGATCTCAAGCCGGGTGTAGTAATCCGGGAATTCGTTCAGGTGGGCCAGGGCTATTTTACCGGTCATTACGGGGTCATCGTTGGTGACATTGGTCGCGGGGTCTGCAAGGCCGTGCTCGAGTTCGACATCCAGCCCCATGCGGTACTGCTCAATATCGAATCTGCTCCAGTCGATGCCCAGCTTTTCCCCGATTTGCCTGGCTTCTTCAGTGGTAAAGTGTTTTTTAGTCGTTTTTTCCTCCTTGAAGGAATCGACCACGCTTTTGCCGAAAACCTGCGCGGCTTTACCCACATCTCTGAACTTGGCTTTAACCTCCTCATCCTTGAAGCGGCTTGCCAGGGTTTTGGCTGACGTGGAAGCGCTCTCGGTAAATTCCCGGGTCCTTTCTTTCAGGGCAGGGTCGTTAAAAATCTCGCCGATTGCCTGGCCGAAAGAGGTGAAAATTTCGACAAAGTTATCAACCGCCTGTTTCTTGTCCGGTTTTTCCGGTTGTGACATAATTCCCCTCCCTTGTTGCGCAGCATATTGCCTTAAACTAAATTTAACCACCTGCCACCCAAAGTTACAAGTCCAGCCATGTTTTTGGGGCTTATTATTGCAAGTCTGATTTTTCATAACAATCAAAAAGAGATGCGATTTGTTGAATAAGAGTTCGTATGCGATAATGTTGTTAAGAACCAGAATGGTACCCGCATATCACCGGTGCGATCAAAAACCGCGGCTGATTTGCCCCGGGGGGAAACGTGAAAATAAAAACAATACTGATCATGGCCATAGCTTTTGTACTGCTTGCCGGCTGCAGCGGTGCAACCGGGCGCTTGCAGCCAACCGCATTAGTAGCGGGTGAAAACGCTCACGAGGGGAATATAATTCTTTCGAACCTGAACGTTGAACCGGTGGACCAGTCCGGATTTTGTGATATTAAGAACCTTGAGTACGGTGAAGACATCATTATCACGGTTGAAGCCGCCAACCCGGGAACCATGCCCGAAGGCAGGGATATCACCGTGTATATCGACTGGAAGGAATACCAAACTCGGCATATAACGCTTGACCCCGGAGAAAAAACGGTTATTGTGTTCGAATTGATGATAGACACCCGTCCGGAAGGTATTTACCAGGTAGCCATCGATGAATTATGGTCATCGTTCGGTGTAGGCTGAGCTAATTAATACACGCCCGTGCGGCGGCTGGTTATTTAAGCTTTGCCCGGTTTTCTTAACATGGCTATCGTTACTTCGTTTGAACCCGGGGCAACGAACTGGTCGATGACCTCAAAACCGAAGCGGCGGTACATCGAAGCGTTTTTCTCCCCGTCCGTTTCAAGGTAGCAGGGTAAATTCTCCATATCTATCCGGCGTAATCCATCTTTAAGTAACCGGCTGGCATATCCCTTGCCCTGGTGAACCGGGTCGACTGCCAGCGCTGCCAGGTACCAGTGCCTGCCCGGAACCAGCTCTTTGTGCTTTTGCAGCGTATGTGCATCGTGGGCGTTCATTATTTTAACGGTCTTGATGCCTATTTTAAGCGCCAGTGGGGCACAACCGGAAAACAGAATATGCCAGAACGTCCTTTTCTTCATGCGATCGGAACGGGTCCAGACCGCAATTCCCTCCAGGCCGGGTGAAGTTATAACGGGCTCGCTGCAAGCATAACTAAGGCGAAGATGAAACTCGCTGATGACAGGCTCTTTTCTTTGCCTCTCTTGCGGGTCAGGAAAAAGTTCTCTCATCCCGTCCTTAAATGCCCTTGACAGCATTAAAGCCGCTTGTTTTATTTGTTTTCTTTCCAGTTTTTGCAAAGGCGCTTGTGTCATGAAAATACTCCTGTTGAGTAAATATATTAGCATACCCATCCAATTATTTTGGCCGGGTGGATGCGAGCGCCGGCAAATTTGTTATAAAAATGTATTAATTTTGTATTTACAGTGCCTGGTTTTAGTGCTATTCTGCCTTTGTTTACTTACACCGGCAAACAAGGAGGTTGGTTATGAAGACCCTCACCCGTACCGGTTTGATTCTGGCAGTGCTGGTTCTGGGTTCCATCCTGATGGTTTCCTGTTCCGACGGCGGCTTGACCACTACCGTTACTCCCGCTCCCGGCGGCACTACCACAACGGTACCAGTTACGTTTACCACAGCGGCTCCGGAAATTCCCCACGTCTACCTGATCGTCGATCCCAGCAACCCCTATATTCAGAGCCTGATTTCGGAGACGGGCGGAGCGGTATGTTTTTCCTGCCACGGCTTCCCGCCATTGCACCAGCAATGGGAAAGGGACCCGAATATTTGTGCCGACTGCCACGTAGTTTCCGACAACCCGGTGCTCGTTCCCAGGGGATAGGCTTTAGCGGGAAATACACTTTGTAAAGAAGCAGTTAAGCTAATAACCGCTGGGCGGTGGCAGTGCCCCGCCTTCAATGACCCAGTAGGTGCAGTTGATTATTGAGTAATACCTGCCGGCGGCATAGCCCTGAACCTGACCGGTAATATCGACGACGAAACCCGGCCCGATTTCATCCAGGTCATGTAAATATCTGGGGAAAAACCTGGCCGTGCCGCAGCCGGCAAAAAGCTCGCCCGGCATGAACTCTTCTCCCGGAAGTGTGCGCAGGTTTTTAACCTGGTCAACCGTCACCGAGGGGAAAAGGAAGGTATTGCCTTCATAAACGGCGGCAGCCCCGCTTGGGTCGGAAGTATAATCGCCAACCAGCGTTCCTACTTCAAGCACGGGCGGCGCCTGTTCAAATACCGGTATGGGGTACGACGCGTTGCTGCACGATGAGGAACTGGCAACGGCAGCAATAATCACGCCCGCGCACAACATGCTCTTGATTAAAGGGGTTTTATTTATAATCATACCGGCTTAACAGGAGCCAGCATATCAAGAACAGCCGGATATTACGGTAACATTCGTTACGCAACCTTTACAACTGCGCCAGTGTCTATTCAGCGCTCCTTTTGGAACTGACCTCTGCTACCCGGAAGCGGACGATTTTTTCGATCAGGCCGTAGGGAACAGGTTTGTCCAGGGGGAACCTTATCGAGCCCTTGCCGCCCTCGTACTGTGCCAGTTCTTGCTTGAAAGCCTCGGTCCCGGCAGGAGTGGGGTAGAATCCGATATGTTTTTTATGCGCGGCAAAATGCACCAGGTTGCCGTTGAGCCTGAAAGTCGGCATCTGGTAGCTGATGGCTTCCGTAGCCTCAGGCGCCGCTTTTCTTATGGTTTGCCTAATTTTTTGTAATATATCCCGGATATGCGGCGGAAAGGTTTGTATGTATTCATCTATAGTGCCGAACGAATTCTTGTCCATAGCGCCCCCCCCTTGTGCCCGGACGGGATCAAGCGTTTTCTATCGCCACACGGAACTCCGGCCGGAAATACACCGTTCTTTCCAGTATCTTATAATCTTTATTGGCGGTTTCCAGGAGCATCCAGGCTTCATCCGGCACGTCAAACTCGCAGCGGAACCCCCTCAACCCGGCCTGAGTAAAGCCAAAACGGGGGTAATACTGCGGGTGTCCTACCAGAAATATAATGTCATAGCCCGATGACCGGATCTTTTCTATGCCCTCCATGACCAGCCTGGAACCAATACCCTGGCGCTGGTATTGAGGCAGAATTGCCAGCGGCGCCAGGGCAACCGAGTTGAAGCCGGCCCCGTCAGGTTCGATTCTTACCGGGCTGAACAGGGCATGCCCCACCAGCAGCCCGTTATATTCTGCTACCAGGGACAGGGTTATGCCATGATGGTCCCTGAGATGGTTTACAAACTCGGCTTCTTTTTCCCGGCCGAATCCCTGGGCGTTTACATGGTAGATAGTTGTGACATCGGCATCCGTTTCGGGTCTGATGTTTACCACGGTGAGCCCTCCTCAATTGTTCCGAGCATTGTATCTCTTGCCTGCGGTTGCAATCAACATGCGCCGTGGCGCTCCCCTGGTATTGAAATAAATGTGTTACAATTTGGAGGAGTTGTTGCCGCACGTACCGGTTTGATTTTTCAGAAGGGAGAATAGATATGCCGCAAAACGATCCGCCTGATTCCTTTCAACCCAGGCTGGTGTGCCCGAAATGCAAAAGTGACGAATTCAGTTTCAAGCAGGATAAACTGTCCTGGCTTCTGGGACAGCAGTGCAAGTGTGCCAAATGCGGGGAAATATTCAGAGGGCGTTTTTAACTCGATAGTACTATTGTGTTTGACAGCGCCGGGAATTATAATCACTGCTGGTCAGGAGGGCGAAATGAAGAAAATATTAATTACGCTGTGTTTGGTTGCCGTACTTTGTATTTCGGCAACTTCGACCGTGTTTGCCGGCGGCGACAAGGTCAGGGGAGACAACGGCCAGGGCGATGTAAACCAGGTCCAGGTTCAGGACCCGCCGCCTTTCCAACCCTAGTTTAAGAAGACCCCGGTTGATTACTGAATTTACAACTGGCAGCTTGCCCTCCAGCGACGGCTGCCGGCCTGCTTTCCGGCTGCTGGTTTTACCCCGCTTGCGTAATGTATTATCATAAATACAGGACTTTCTGAAACGAGCCGGTAAGTGCGGAGGTGGGCCAAATGCCCTTATATTCCTACAGGTGCAACAAATGCTGCCATGAATTCGAGCTGCTGTTGCCCATGCATACTGACGCCGCAGATATCCAGTGCACCGCCTGCGGGCAAAAAGGGGTAGAGCGGGTTTTTTCCTCTTTCAGTTTTGGTTCGGGCAAGAGCTGTGCTTCAGGCTCCTGCGGCGGTTGCAGCGGTTGTTCCTAAGGGGTGTTTACTGCTTATTCTCACCGGTGTTATAACCCTTGACTCTTTCATGACTGGCTGTCAGGCGGGAAGCGGCCCCGGTTTTTTTCCGGCCGATAGTTATCCATTTGCTCGCCCAGAATTTCCAAACCATACCCGTTATGGCGGTTGCCATTATACCCAGCACGGCAAAGTAACCCCACGGCCATTTGAGTTCCGGCATATTCTCAAAATTCATGCCGTATATACCGGCTAGCAGGGAAAGCGGCAGAAAGACGGCAGCAACAATAGCCAGAAGTTTCATCACTTCATTCTGCTTGATGGACAATGATGAAAGATAAGTCGACAGTGCGCTGTCGGCAATCTCACGGGTGGTCTGGTTGAGGTCGGAAATCCTTACGATATGATCATAGACATCCTGGTAGTATATCTGGGATTTCTTTTTAATCACGGAGAAATCGCCGCGGCTCATGCGGTAGATGATGTCACGCTGTGGAGCCATTACCCGGTGGATTTGCAGGGTCGACCTCTTTAGATTCATCACCGCCTCGAGCGAAGATTTTTCCGGGTTGGTGATTATTTCATCCTCGATTTCAGCCGAAGCTTCGGCCATCCGGTCAATGGTAGGCAGGACATTGTCAATTAAAGCATCGATTATGGCGTGGGCCAGAAAATCCGGCCCCTGTTTCAACAGCCCGGCAGTGGCCTCGACCTGGTGCTTTACCGCCTCTATGCTGTACAAAACATGGTTATGCCCGGTAACAACAAAGTGAGGGCCGATAAACATTCTGAGTTCGGCTGTATTGACGATATCAGACTCGACAGCGTAGTTGATGCCGTGCAGCACCAGAAACAGGTGATCGTTAAAATCATCGATTTTCGGAAGGTGAATTGAAGGGCTTACGAAATCTTCGACCGCCAGGCTGTGAAACTTGAGGGCTTCTTCCAGAAATACCCTTTCTTCTTCGCCCGGGTCGAGAAAATCAACCCAGGTAAGCCCGGTTCCCGAACTAAACGCCTCCTTAATTTGTTCCAGTCCGGGTTTGGTCTGTAATTCACCGCCTGGGGTTATCATGTAAGAGCAATATAGCATTCAGGCCTCCTTTGAATGGGGTGGTATGAGGCTAGCCGGTTGATTCGGCTTCGATTTCAGTAATCCAGCGTTCCAGTTCCATCCCGTTTTGGCTTCTCAGGGACATGGCATCATCAAGATATTGCCTGGTTTGTTCGATATTGGCTAAGAAGGCGGCATTGTCTTCGCTCGTCCTGCTCTCCATGGCTATTCTCAAATAGTGATAACAGCTCAACAGGAATCCGCCTTCCCGGATAAGGGAATTTTTCAGTGTCAGGGTGTTGTCCGTAACCGAAACAAGGTTATAAAACCGTTCTTTGTAGGCTTTCGTCAAATACGCCCCGTGAGATACTGCCAGTTCAATTTCTCTGGCGTTTTCAATCTGCCCGGCGGACATGGCCTCGATGAGCCCCAGTACGTCCTGACGGACCAGGTTGCCGTCGATATCATCATGCAAATTCGAAGCCATGACGAGAAAGCGGTGGATCTGCTGGGTTTCGTTGGTGGTCAGAGAGATGTAGGCCTGGATGCCGGCAACAGCCAGCACTGCCAGCGCCAGGACGATAACGGTTGCCCGCAGGGTGTCTGTAATATTCTGGTCCAGCTTCATTTAAATCGCCTGGTCCGGTGATGGTTTCTGGAAATGCCGGTTATTTTAGACATATCTGATTATATTCCCAGCCTGACGTGGTTACAACATCTACCGTAAAACAACGCTTCGCTGAGCGTTCTTTAAAACACCGGCATGTTTGTTTTCAACTCCAGGTAATCCTATAATTTACAAAACCACGAAAAGGAATCAGCCAGTGCATTTAAAAAAGGTAATCCTGCAAGGCTCCCGGTATCCCGATGTCGACCGGTACCCGTTCAACCTGGATATCATTCGCTCTACCGAAGAAATTGACCTCGACAGGCCGGTAACCCTGTTTGTGGGCGAAAACGGAACGGGAAAGTCGACCGTATTGAAGGCCATCTGCCTTAAATGCGGCATACACATCTGGCAGCTTGAAGAAAGCCGGCGCCATAAATACAACCCCTTCGAGGACCAGCTTTACCGTTTCATGGATCTTGAATGGGCGGACGGCTCGGTTCCCGGGGCATATTTTTCGGCACAGATTTTTGAGTATTTCACCCAGATGCTGGATGGCTGTGCGGCTGTCACACCCGACATACTCAAGTATTACGGCGGCAGTTCTCTGAAGGCCATGTCCCATGGGCAGTCGATCATCTCTTATTTTGAGGCGCGCTACAAGATCAGGGGCCTGTACCTGCTGGATGAGCCCGAGACCGCCCTTTCGCCAAAGAGCCAGTTGAAACTTCTCGACATAATCCATAAATACGCCCGGGTGGGTAACGTCCAGTTCATAATCGCGACTCATTCTCCAATACTACTTTCGATCCCGGGGGCCAGGATCTACAGTTTCGATGCTCAAACCGTGGCGCCGGTAGAATTTGAGGAAACCGATCATTACAAAATTTACCGCGATTTTTTAAACCGCGGGTGATGATACAGATTGAATTATAAAGATGCCGGCTGGTTGTTCACTATAATCCTTTGATTTAACAGACCGGATAAACAGGAGCCGGACAATTGTCCGGCTCCTTATCCAACCCGGGGGAATAACACACCCGGAAATTAATAAGTTATCTAACCGGTCGGCTTAACGCCAAACTGTTTCCGGTACTTCCATTACAATTGGTTGCGTGTTGCCGGAAAGGGAAGAAATCTCGAATGCGTAAGCTGGCGCCGTTTCATCGAAACGATGCCTCAGGTCTTTCTTGGCCCAGTCATACGGAGCAATCATAATATGCCAGGAAACATGCATTTCCCACTCTTCGGAGAAAAACAGGTAGTGGGAAACAATGAGCCACTGGGGGCTGACCATGGTTCCGGTCCATTCAGTTTCACCTGTTATCCCCAGTTCCGGGTGGTTCGCCTCCAGCCAGTTGACGAACTTATCTTTCAGTTCGGCTGCATATTCACCCCTGTCATCTTCGCCTTCGACCACATCGAAAGTGAACGTCTCGGTATCGGTAATACTGCCGCGCTTTCCGGTTATTTCAACCTCTACAGACGTATTGATGCTCGACGGGGACGGGATGACGATTACTTCCGCTACCTGGCCCTCGACAATGTCAGCGTGCAGTATACTGATCTCTGCCCCGCCAGCCGAGGCCGAGATTGTTACCGGGACCGTACTGGATTGGCCCTCATCCGTTATCGTTACCAGAAGCACGACCTGTTGGGCGGCGATCGAGTGGCCGTTCAGTTGCTGCGGAACCACGACTACCTGGAACGGAGCCGCTTCAGCGTCGGCGCTGGAACAGCCTGTTTTTATACCGAGTGTCGCAAAAAGAAGAATCACGATAAAGAACGCCAGGAACTTGTTCATTTTGTCCTCCTTAACACCTTGCCTCATCCATCTAACATAAATAACGATGGCCCCGGTAAATAGATATCGGTAAAATAGACAAATTATGAGTTATAATTTGAGTAAAAAAGAAGGACGGCGATGAAAAAGGTCAGGGTAATAATTCATAATTCCGTAAGCCTGGATGGTTCTGCCACCGGTTTTGAAGTCGACATGGGCCTGCATTACGCAGTAGCCGGCAGGTACGGTGCGAATGCACACCTTATCGGCTCTGCGACGGTAAAGACGGGGGTGGAACTATACGGCGGCGGAGTACCGGCCGAAAAAGAAGAAGATTTTAACAAACCGGCAAGGCCAGCGCACCTGCCGTACTGGGTAATTGTGGATTCCGGAGGCGCGTGCAAGGGTATTTTGCATACTGCCAGGAGCTTCGAATACTGCCGGGACGTTGTAATACTTGTTTCGGGTAAAACCGGTAAAGATTATATCGATTACCTCGAACACAGAAATTACGATTATCTTGTGATCGGGGATGAGCATGTCGACATCGAAGAGGCTTTGGAGCTGCTTAACGCAAAGTATGCCGTCAATACCATCCTGGTTGATTCAGGGCCGGTGCTAAACGGGATACTGCTGGAAAAGGGCCTGGTTGACGAGATAAGCCTGCTGGTTCATCCGGTGATAGTCGGCAGGGGCTCTTACAACCTGTTTTCCATGGCCGGTTCGGGAGAGCAGATCAAGCTGGCCCTGCTGGGAAGCGAGTTGCTTGACGGCGGCCTTGTTTTACTGCGTTTCCAGCCCGTAGCCCCTTAGCCGGGCACGGGCGTGCCGGGCATCTCCCACAAGCGTGTCCATCTCCGCCCAGAAAGCTCCGGAGTGGTTTTTGATCCTGGTGTGAAGGAGTTCGTGCAAAATAACGTAGTCGGCCAGTTCAGCCGGCAGGTTTACCAGGGCTATATTTAAACTGATGACATCTTTGGCCGAACAGCTGCCCCACCTGGTTTTCTGGTTCCTGAAAATCACCCGGCTGTAGCAAAAGCCGTGTTTTGACGCCAGTTGGTCAAGCCGCACCGATAGAACCTTTACGGCTTCGTTCCGGTCGATTTTCTCCATTTTGCGGCTGGAAAATTCAAAGGCGTTTGATTTTGCCAGGTGCCGGGCTATCCATGCTTTTTTGCTAAGGGCAAACTCTTCTGCTTTTTGAAAACTGGATTGGCGTGGTACGGCCACCCTTACGCCGCTGAAAGGCCTGATGGTAATAATAATGCGCCTGGCCCGCTGGCTTCTTTGGAATAGAACCGGGCCGATTCCCTGGATATCTATTTTTCGGGTTTGGTCCATGAATCAGTGAAATCATACCAAAAACAGGTGTCTGTTATCCCAAAGTGCGGCTTAAACGACGCCGCGCAGTTGAAAATCTGTTATCATAGGCTGGATAATGTTCGCAGGGGGTACGGTAATGGACGTTTCTATGGCCATACGAAAAAGGAGAAGCATCAGGAGTTACCAGGACAGGGAAATAGACGAGGCAACGCTCAACCAGGTTATCGAAGCAGCCAGGCTGGCCCCGTCAGCCAACAACCGCCAGGAGTGGAAGTTCATAGTGGTCAGGGAAAAGGTTGTGAGACAGAGGCTGGCAGAGGCGGCCAACAGGCAGACTTTCATCGCCCAGGCCCCGGTAATAATAGTTGCCTGCGCTACCGAATCCCAGTCGGTCATGATGTGCGGCCAACCCAGATACACGGTTGATGTTTCCATTGCGGTAGCCTTTATGCTTTTACAGGCTGCGGGGCTGGGCCTCGGTACCTGCTGGATTGGAGCTTTCGATGAGGCGGCCGTAAAAAACATATTGCGCGTGCCCGATAATATCCGGGTGGTGGCTATAACTCCGCTCGGATATCCCACCGGTGAATATCCGCCGAAGCCCAGGAAGGAACTCAACCAGATAACCAGTCTTGAAACATATCAGTGATTCGTATTTTATAGCGGGGAGGTATCGTTATACACTGACACCGGCAAAACAATGGAACACCAGCAGACAATAATAATCTTACAAAACCTGATGAATACTTATCCCCTGGACGGGGATGAAAAGGAAGCGGTAATGACGGCTATCGGCATGCTGAGCTGGGGTGTGCTGGGCAAAAACAGGATGATAGCGATTAGAAATAAGCGAAATAAAGATATCAAGCTGCCTTAATACCGGCTTGAGCGCTTCTTTTCAAAAGAAATGAAAATACAGCTGACCCAGGACGCTCTGAACATAAAACTGAACCCATTCGAGATGTGGGTATCCTTCCATGGCGCCTTTTCTATCCCGCTGGTTAACGTCAGTTGCGCAGCAGCAGATAAGCCCGCCTGGAATATGGTAGCCATCCGTTCGCCGGGTACCCATATCCCCTTTCTTCTGAAAGCCGGGACTTATCAATCCTCTTCAGGCAGGGAATTCTGGTGCGCCACCTCAAAAGCCAGCCACCTGGTAATATTTTTGAATGGCTGGAATTATGACAGAATTATCCTTTCGCCTGGTAATGCTGCCGGACTGGCCGATGAAATCAACCGGGTTTTACAGTACACGGTAACCGGTTGAGCTTCACCGGTAACTTGCAAAATGCCAGCCGGTGGTAGTATCATCAAGCTGACTAAACGAAACACTGTCCTTTGTTCTTGGAGGAAAAATTAATGCCGTTATATGAATACATTTGCAGGAAATGCGGGCACGTTTTTGATTTTCTTTCGTGCGGATGCGTGGTGGATGCAAACGTAAAGTGCCCATGGTGCCAGGAAGCAAATCCGAAAAGGATTTGTTCTACATTGTCCTCCGACAAACCGGAGGAGGTAAACCCCTACTACGTTGAAAGCTCCGGCTGAGGCTGTTAAACCGCAGGCATTTAGCCTTTTCGTTAAATCTGAGAGCCTGTCTTAACAGGCTCTCAGTGTTCAAGCCATTTGATCGCCCTGCCGGGCTTGCTTTTTCGCCTTATCCAGTTCTTCCTCGAGTTCCTCCAGTTTCTGCCACATGCTTATCGGAACGGAATGTGCCGGCCACCGGGTTTTGAGTTCGGCGATCTCCTCACGGATTTTGGTAATGCGTTCATTTTCCACAACAGTTCATTATATACCGTCCGGGGTGTTCCGCTGAAAATGAGCCTGGCTATACAGCTTATATTTACATATAGCTTCAGGATGCTATAATTGAAAATGCTGCCTGCGGGAGGATTGAATGAAAACGGTTAGAATCGTTGCGCCATTTGCTCTGAGCGGCCTGCTTTTTATCCTGGCTTATCTTTCCAGCCTGGATTCAAGCAGTGGCTATTTTCCGGTAATGCTGATGGGAATCGGGCTGATAATGGCGATAGTCGGTATCGCGGCGGTATTTTCCGATAAATAGAACCGGTAAGGTTGCCTTGAGGAGACATGGAGCAGGATATCAAGGTTATATCAACAAGATTTATACTGAATGTAAATGTAAATTGCTACTTGGTAAAGAGTGAAAGCCGCTTTTTTCTGGTAGACACCGGAATGCCCGGCAAAAGGCATTATATTGAAAAAGAAATGGAAAACTCCGGCTGCCTGCCGGGGAACCTGGAGCTTATTATGCTTACCCATGGCGATAAAGACCATTGCGGTAACGCGGCTTATTTTCGTGAACGCTTCGGCGCCAGAATTGCCATGCACAGCGCCGATTCCGGCATGATAAGAGAAGGGGACATGTTCTTCAACCGGAAATCACCCGGCCGGGTTGTTGAAACACTGGTGAAGCCCGTGATGGGCCTGGGTAAAAAGGACAGGTTCGAACCGGACATACTGCTGGAAGACGGTGATGAGTTGAACAGGTTCGGCTGGGAAGCCACTGTGCTTCACCTGCCCGGCCACTCAAGCGGCTCGATAGCCATACTTACCCGTGACGGGGCTTTATTTTGCGGTGATATCCTGGCCGATATCAAACACCCGGACGTCTGGTCGATTGTCGATGATGCCGAACAAATGAATTCGAGCGTTGTAACAATTAAAAAACTTCATGTTAAAACCGTATATCCGGGTCACGGCCGGCCTTTTCCGTGGAAAGCATTCGAGCGGCTGCACGCTTAAAGTTCAGAATGGAATCGATCTCCCTTAGGAAAAGGAGGATCAGTAGAGGCCCGATGCCAAAACCGGATAAACCACGATCCACTTATATTTTATGCCGGATCTTACGGTTTCAGGTCAATAGCAACCTGATGAGGAGGCAACTTGGCGAACCGTTTAGCCCAGGCAGCAAGTTTATACCTTAGGCAACATGCCGACAACCCGGTTGACTGGTACACCTGGGGGGAAGAAGCGCTCTCGACTGCCAGAACCCTCAACAAGCCCATATTGCTGAGTATCGGGTACTCTGCCTGTCACTGGTGCCATGTAATGGCCCACGAGAGTTTTGAGGACGCAGCCACGGCGTCAATAATGAACAGTCATTTTGTCAATATCAAAGTTGACCGCGAAGAAAGGCCTGATATCGACACTATTTATATGGCGGCTGTCCAGGCCATGACCGGTCATGGCGGCTGGCCGCTCACTGTTTTTCTGACACCAGACGGGCGCCCCTTTTATGGCGGCACTTATTTCCCCCCGGTCGGCCGTTCCGGTTTGCCTGCCTTCAGGCAGGTGCTGGAGGCCGTAGCCGCTGCCTTTAGAGAACGCCCGGCTGAAGTGTACCGGGCCGCTGAACAGATGTCGGCGGCGTTGATTAATACGCCACCGGCAGCAGGCAGTACTGTGGCGCCAGCTGCCGAGTTGCTGGATCGGGCTTTCCAATCGGTTGAACAAAATTTTGACCCGGTAAACGGCGGATTCGGCAGCGCGCCCAAATTCCCGCAACCGCTGGTGATTGAATTTATATTGCGTTATTACCTTAGAACGGGCAGAAAAGCAGCTTTGGATATGGCGGAAAATACCCTCAAGGCTATGTACAGGGGAGGCATATACGACCACCTGGGGGGCGGCTTCCACCGGTATTCAACCGACAGCGGATGGCAAATTCCCCATTTTGAAAAAATGCTCTATGACAATGCTTTGATCAGCAGGGTCTATGTGCATGCATTCCAGTTAACCGGTGAAGCGTTTTACAGGGTAGTGGCAGAGGATATTTTTAAATATGTACTCTCGGAAATGACGGACTCCAGCACGGGGGGCTTTTTCAGCAGCCAGGATGCTGACAGCGAAGGGGTCGAAGGGAAGTACTATATCTGGGAAGCTTGCGAGATCAACAAGGTGCTCGGCGCAGGCGAGGGCGATATTTTCAGGAAGCGTTTCGGGGCCAGCCAAGAAGGCAACTTCGATGGTCGAAATATACTCCATCTGACCGGTGACCTGCCTTCCGGCGCAGGCGAAATTGAACCGGCAGCCAGGGCCAGATTGCTGGAATACAGGAATAAGCGACCGCCGCCGGCAAAAGATACCAAAATAGTCACCTCCTGGAATGCAATGATGCTGGTCAGCCTGGCTGAAGCCGCCGGTATTTTTAACAGCCCCGGCTATCTGGCAGCGGCTGAAAAATGCGGAAACCATATACTGGATACGATGTATAAAGACGGGTTATTGCTCCATACACATTCAATCAACCGGGGATTTCTGGAAGATTATTCCCAGTTTATCGACGCGATGCTGTGGCTGAACAGGGCAAGCCTTAAGAGCGAATATCTAAACGTGGTGGTTAAACTGGCTGATAAAATGATCGAGCTATTCTGGGATGGCAGCAGGGCAACTTTCTATGATGCCCCCGCAAGCTCTAAAGACCTCTTCAAGAGGCCGATCAATCATCAGGATGGAGCGACGCCGTCGGGCAGCAGCGCTGGAGCGTTGGCCGCACTTAGAATCGCGGCAATTACCGGCAACCGGAATTACCAGCAGATTGCAGATGAAGCCTTATCATCCGTAATGGAGCATGCCGGGAGATATCCGCTCGGATTTGGCCACTGGCTGTCGGTCATGGATTACCATGCAGGGCCGGCCCAGGATGTAGTTATTGTTGGAAAACGCGCCGATCCCGGCACTGTTGGACTGGCAGGGGTACTACACCTGCAATACCGGCCCAATACTCTCATGGTTGCGGCCGGCCCTGAAGACGACAACCCGGCATCAGAACTTTCTATATTTCGAGACAAGCCGCAACTCGGAGGTAAACCAACGGCATATGTCTGCCGCAATTTCAGCTGTCTTCCTCCGGTTAACCGCCCTGAGGAACTGGAGAAAGTGTTAGATGCCGGGTAGTGTAATATAAGAACGACCAATACTGCTTGCCGCGTTAGCCAGAAGCCGATCTACGATTACAGCCATTAAAGCCTGGGTGTTCGACTGGCTGGGTGATTTCTTTAGAGTGCAGTCTAAATTAGTATTTTCAATTCCATCTCGATACCCACGGTTTTTGGTAGATTATATAAAAACATTGCCGGTTTACATGCAGGACGGCGTTATATCAGAAGGTTCACGTTTTATACGGGAATGATTCAAGTCTTTGCGCGTGTGTCCTCCGCCTCCGGCCTACCTGAGCTTTTTACCTTCAGAGAGCATGGCAACAGCCTTTAACATCCTGCGCGTGCGTGTCTCCGGTTTCTTTGCCGCGTTTATCCACAGGATATATTCGCGCTGGTGGGAATATGACAACCGGTTAAATTCATCCCGGGCAGCACTCTCATTTTTAAGCAGGGAGGAAAAATCTTCGGGCACATCCAAAAGCCTGGGCTGGCTGTCAAGCTCGACGCTTGCCTCGACAACATCTCCGGGTTGTTTGGCCAGCTGGTTTCGTATGCTTTTAACAATGATAAGAATGTGCTTGCCGGTGCCCATGTTGGACATCGAGCCCCGGTAAGCGATGCCATCGAAGGTTGCCTTAACCGGGACCCTTCCCTTCGCGCCGAACATTTCACCGGTATCGTAGGGAAATTCAATATAGGCCCCGCCGCTTCCGGCATCGGCGAGAATGCGGGCATTAAAAGTTATTTTCCCTGGATTTTTGTAGTCCATAAACAGCCTTTAGTCCGGCGGCCGGCTCACTGCCCGGCCGCATATACTACCAGTTTAATAAAACGGACCAGGGCGGCAATTCCCAGGATGACGGCAATTAAAATCAGGCCGGTGGTCAAGCCTATGGTTACCGCATCGGCCGCCGAGGGGTCCGGAATTACGCTGAAGTCGAACGGGAATATGTAGGCCAGGGATGCCATCACTATGACACCCAGAAGATTGACCACAATTTCTACCGTTTCCCGGAACCAGTACCTGTCGTATATTATCAGGATAGTATATGCAGCGA
>ENA-ORXD01001489-ORXD01001489.1-sediment-metagenome-genome-assembly--contig:-NODE-1489-length-19030-cov-3.577112_pt1 | contig 19030 bp, 18 predicted proteins | sample MGYA00237862_ERZ511471 | MGnify/ENA metagenome assembly ERZ511471
TGGCTTAAAGGTTATATCCAAACATGGCTCGTACATATGCGGGATCCGCTGAAATTATTGAAGGAAACCGGGGTTAATGGATTTATCAGCTTTCAATTTGTGATTGGCGGCACCTTCTTTTCGGCGATCATCAATCCTCTGCTCTGGACGCTCACTACCGTCTGGTACCTTACACGCTGGGAGTTCATCCAGGAATCGTTCCCGGGTTTTATCTTTTACTTGAGTTCGGTCAGTCTTTACCTTGGTAACTTCGTGTTTACATATATGAATGTGGCAGGAGCGATGCGCAGAAAACATTATGATAATGTCCGCTTTGCCATATTAAGCCCGATCTACTGGGGATTGATGAGTATCGGGGCATGGAAAGGATTCATGCAGCTGATCACAAAGCCGCATTATTGGGAAAAAACCATTCATGGCTTCAGCAAGGGTTTTGAGATGAAAATGCGTAATGGGAATGATAAAAAGGAAGGAGAGAGTGATGAACAATCAGAATGAGCTTTCTCCCTCCGGGATAGCCACAGTGCCCGAATATGCACCTGAAACAAAGCGGAAACTTCATATTCGAGAGGGCTTTCTACGTTTCATAAAACACCCTTCCACCCAAATCTTTGTGATCGCTTTTTTCTTTTATGCAATTGTCGGGATCTGTGGAACGCTGATCTATGATATCTCGGATTATGAGGGGATGTCGCGTGTTTCCCAGGCTTTTTCAGCGATCTATGGAAGAAACCCGCATCTTTCGGCAATTGGATTTATCTGGCCGCCCCTTCCGGCAGTATCTGATATTCCTTTTATTGTTCTCTTGCGCCCGTTCAGAAAAGAAATTCTAGCAGAATCGTTGATGAGTGCATTTTATGCCGGTTTTATGATGGTGCAGCTCAATAATATTTTAAAGCATTTTAAAGTTGAGCAGGGATGGCGTACTATCTGGATGATCCTGTTTGGGCTTCAACCGTTGATCTTGCACAATGCATCACTCGGGATGTCTGAAACACCTTTTATTGGGTTTTTGCTGTTTTCCTTTAATGGATATCTTACCTGGCGGCAGGAGCAGAGAAGTTCAGGGATTATGATGGCAGGCTTGGGCGCATGGCTGGCTTTGTACTGCCGCTATGAAGCACTGGCATGGATGGCAGCTATGGCGGTCTGCATCTGCTGGGTCTGGGTTTTCCGGAAAGGAAAAACATCACCTGAAAAGCTGGAAGCTGAACTTTTAGCGTATCTGGTTCCTCCATCCTATGGATTCATCTTTTGGGTCTTCTTGAACTGGACGATCATGGGTGATCCTATCTATTTTCTCACCGGTCCTGGAGCAACAACCAATACTCCTGATACGGCGCAGACCTACGGACCCGATCATCTCTGGTATTACGCGATGAAATCTGTCAGCGGATCGCTGAAATTACTTACAGACGAGATCTCTTTTATTGGTCCACTGCTGGTTTTTGCGACAATAGTTCTGTTGTTGATCATCATTTTTAAGAAGCGCTGGGTGGACTTTGATTTTGTCATGCTGGGCTGGGCGAGCGTTCTGTTTACGGTTATCATTGGTTATCGGGGTTATCTTCCAGCTTTCAGCCGTTATTTCATGTGGATGATCCCTGGTGGAATTATTGTCACAGGTGCAATATATTCTTCTTTAAAGCGGAAGTGGATTAAATTGGTGCTGAATTTGATCCTGATATGCTTGCTGGTAATTCCCATTGTGAATCAGATCAGTAAAAAATGGGATCTTATCGACGCACCCATGCCGCAGAAATTGGCACTTGCGTGGATCATTGCCGGTGAACAGCAGTCGGTTTCGTATGAAAATGATTCACTGGATGAAATGCAGATGATCGCAGATTATCTGAACGCACAGCCGGATGGCATAACTACGATCGTGGACCATTCTATTTCTATGTCACTGGCGCTTGCAGTAGATCATCCTGAGAACCTTATTATGACGACGGATATGGATTTTTTCGACATTCTGCAGTATCCGGTTGGAAACGCAGATCAGATCCTTGTTCCGTATCCTTCCTTTGATGCGCAGGGCAGATCGCAGGTGTTGAAATATTATCCTGGTATATATGAAGGATTTGAAACATGGACGACTTTTGAATACGAGTTTCCTTCACCATTGCCATGGAGATTATTTACAATTAATAATGATGCCGAAGTAGGAGACTAAGGAGTGAAAAATGGGAAAGAAAATAGTAGATAAAACAATTAAAAGCATATTTATCCTCATGCTTTTCTTGGGAGGTATTGCGGCTGTTCCTGCGACCGATGTGCAGGAGCTGGGCGCTACCTATACCTTTGAAGATCTGGGGATCCTTTCGAGTGATGACTCTTTTAAAGGCATCAATACTGTGAAGGAATATGGCTTTCAATGGCCCTCCGTATGGCAGCCGCAGGGAATCAGTATCTTGAGATTGAAATTCAGCCATGCGAAAGCCCTCAGCGAAAGTTCTTCCATCGCGGTAGAGATCAATGGAATAAGGTTGAGCAGTATTGAGCTTACCAGCGTAAACAGTGATGGTGGTGAATTGAACGTGGAAATTCCTGGGAAATTATGGGTTGATGGATATAATCGGCTCAGCCTGGTTCTTTATCTGGGGTATGAAGGCTTTGACTGCTTGAATCTTGACGATGATCTGCTGTGGTTTACAGTACATTCAAGCTCTTCCTTTACATTCCAGTATGTTGAAGAAGATGCCAACCCAAAATTGAATGAATTCCCGCTGCCATTTGTAAGCAATTCCGGAATTCTTGAAAATATGGTCACGTTTATTCTTCCGGACACCCCCACCTCGGCTGAAGTGAATGCTGCTGCGCTGGTTGCCGCGAAGCTCGGTCAATTTGCCAGCTGGCGCACCGTGAATCTCAATTTTTCCTCAGAAGCAGAGGTATTTAGTGATCCGGGCAAAGCCAAGGGAAATATCATCCTTGTTGGGCGAGCGGATAAATTGACTCTGCTTGATGATCTGCAAGCACCATGGATATGGGAAAATGGGGTGCTGAAAGAAACCAACGGAAGCACATATCCTGAAAACACGGGTGTGATCTGGAGTGGAAAGTATTATGCAAATTCCAAGCAATCCATCCTGGTAGTAACGGGTGATACTGATACTGCGGTGGTTGAAGCAGCGAAAGCCCTGACTCGCGATTCCATTTTGGAACAGCTGCCCGATACACTGGCGCTGATCAATGAGGTGCCAGATTCGGTCTCGGCACAGCAGACATTTACTTCCATCTTTACGCTGGAAAAATATGAATATGTCGATACTACCGCGTGGGGTACTACAGAACAAACCATTTCTTACTCGCTGCCGTTTGCAACTTCCTGGAAGGTGATCGATGATGTCAATCTACGGCTCCATTTTGCTCATTCAGATACAACCAATCGTGAAGAATCGTACCTGACCGTAGAGGTAAATGGAACACCCGCCGGAACTATATCATTAACAAACGAAAATGCGGAAGATGCCTGGGCTGATCTGGTGCTCCCGGCTCGCCTTTTTGACTTCGGCAGCAACAGCATCTCTATCGTAAGCAATATTCATTTGCCTGATTCATATCGCGACAGCCGCTTTGACTGTCTGGATGATGATACAACGGCAGCCTGGTTGGTGGTATATGCTGATACCGAACTGACCGTACCGCTTGGACCTTCCTCAGACATACTTTCCATTAATGAATTTCCTTATGCCTTTATCGGAAATTCTGATCTCTCAGATTTTGGGATGGTTTTACCGGATGTGTCGGATGCTGCTATTAACAAGCTGGTTATTCGATTAAGCGAATTTCTGGGACATTATTTGAATAGTGAGGGAATTGGGTTGAAGGTCTATACACCGGCTGAACTGGCTGCGTTATCTGAAAAGCCCGCTTATCTAATGCTTTTAGGAACTCCCACCTGGAACAGTGAGATCGCTAAATTGAACGATCAACTGCCGCAGCCTTTTGAAGAAGGGACGAATATTCCGGTTGCTCAAGCTGGCATCATTCAGACCAATACCAGCAATGCGGATATTGGTTATCTGCAGGCATTGATCGGTTCGGAAGGATATCCGATCCTGATTGCAACCGGTACAACCGATCAGGGAATAGAATGGGCTGTGGATGCCCTGATGGATACTGTCAACATCAAGAATCTGTATGGTGATCTTGCTCTTACCCGTGCAGAAGGCTCGATTTCATCGGCAATGATCCAGAATACCAGTGAGTTGGTGCCGGCTACAAATGAAGAACCTATCGCACTGCAGGAGGAAAAAAGTAATCTTACCCTGTGGATCGGTATTGTGTTTGCTGTTGTAACTTTTGGTGTTGTGGTTGGAAAGATCACAGATGAGATCATAAAGAACAGAGCGAGGAAACATGTTAAATAGAACTTTTTCACAGAACAAATTACTGCTGTTTGCAGTAGGATTGGTAATCGGCGTATTGGTCAGCGCAGGGGTGATCACGTTTTTTGATGGGCAGAATATTTTTCTGGTATTCTCTGTACTGGCTTTTGTGGCTGTTTTGACCATTCTCCATCTGAATTCATGGATGGAGTGGATTGCTCTGGTTATGGGTATGCTTGCGTATGGATATATTCAATATACCTTGCAGCAACCCATGCGGCAAATGATCTTCCAGACCGGCATTTTTTGTGCGGGACTGCTGCTGACATTCATCCTATCTCGTCTTTTTCATCATCAGGTGGCTTATTTTGTCGGTCAGTATCGCTCTAACAGCAATTTGATAAATGAACTTACTCTACACGATGCGATGGGTATGCTGAAATGGAAGCCGTTTCAGCGCAAGCTGGATGAGGAATTCATTCGCAGCCGGAGAACAAAAAAGCCGGTCAGCATCATGATGCTGCGCATCTTCAACTACAAAGATCTGGTGAGTGAAGGTCATTCGGATCAGGCTGAAAGATTGACCGGAGAGATAGCCAAGGTTTGCATGAAAATATTACGCACACTGGATGTGGTATCTCGCTACGATCAAGAAACTCTGGCTATGATCCTGCCTGATACATCGGCTGATGAAGCCAACATTGCAGCGGAACGTGTTTTGCAGGGGATAACGCAGCAGTTGAATACGCCGATATATCTTGGTATAGCAAGTTTTCCAAGTGATGCGGTATCGGTAGAAAAGATCCTCGCGCGCGCGCAGGCTGCTCTTGATTTTGCGGTGAATTCAGAGAAAGACACGGTTTCATTTTCTCAGATGAGTGCCGGTAAAAAAGAAGCGAAGAAAGCCTGAGCGAAAACTTCGCTTGATCTATTCAAACAGAGAGGCTGAACATGACCTCTCTGTTTTTAAATATCATGAAAAGTGAAGCATTCATAAGATTCTTTCTGAAATAAAGAATCCCAATATTATGCTGCTTTTGATATACTTTGAGGAATTATCGGGAGGACGATATGCAGTACAGGCGTATGGTTGTTAAGATCGGCACATCCACGCTTACACAGGGCACAAGTGCTGTTCAATATCCGTGCATTGTAGAACTCGCCAGACAGATCCATGCGATTCAAGAACGGGATTATCAGATCGTTCTTGTTTCATCGGGTGCGATCACTGCTGGAAAAGAAGCACTGGAATACCCTAACCTGGGAAAACATATTCCGGCAAAGCAGATGCTTGCCGCGGTGGGGCAGCCGCGTTTGATGGCGATCTATGAACAGGTTTTTTCAATGTATGGGATCAAGGTAGGGCAGGTGCTGCTGACCCGTCCCGACTTTACGAATCGAAAAAGCTACATTAATGCGCGCGGTACATTTGAGCTGCTGCTAAACAACCAGATCCTCCCCATAGTGAATGAAAATGATACGATCGCTACTGATGAGATTGGCATTGGAGATAATGACAATCTATCGGCGCTGGTTGCCACCATGCTGGAAGCGGAAATGCTGGTTTTGCTGACCGATATTGATGGTGTTTATGACGGCGATCCTTCAAAGGGAAAAGCAAGCATTATCAAAGAGATACGTTCTCCTGAAATTCCACAGAAAGTCTGGAATGCAGTAGGCAGATCGACATCAGGGCTGGGAACGGGGGGAATGATCACGAAGATCGAGGCGGCTGAAATTGCGCGCCGCAGCGGAACTTCGGTGGTCATTGCGCGCGGTGTAGATAATGTGCTGGTTCGCATTGCGGATGGAGAAAAACCTGGTACCTGGATCTATCCATCCATGGATGCGATGGAAAGCCGAAAGCGCTACCTGCTTGCAGGTGCCGCAAAAGGCTGCGGTGTGCAGATCGATACGGGAGCATGGAAAGCCTTATTAAAAGGCGGCAGTTTACTGCCGGTAGGAATTAAAAAGGTGCATGGAAGTTTTCAAAGGGGAGACGCAGTTTTCATTTTTGATCCTGAAGGAACTCCCTGCGCGCTGGGTCGCTGTGCTTATTCTTCTGACGAGGCGGAGAAGATCAAAGGGCTGCATACAAACCAGATCGAGGAAACACTGGGATACAGTTATGCGGAAGAAATGATCCACCATGATAATCTGGTTCTACTGAGAGGGAGAAAGGATGACCATGCAGTCAGTGATTGACCTCTGCCGGGAAGCAAAAGAAGCTTCGCACTTGCTGCCACGTTTTTCAGCAGCAGAGCGGCGTGCTGTGCTGATCGATCTTGCAGGCATCCTTGGCGATCGCAGCGATGAGATCATACGGGTAAACCAAATCGATGTACAGGAAGGTGCAGAAAAGGGATTATCCGATGTGCTGCTCGATAGGCTGACCCTGACCAGAGAAAGGATCGAAGGGATCGCCGAAGGCGTAAAAAATATTGCGAATCTCCCCGATCCACTGGAAGAGGTTTTTGACGAGCAGCAAATGTCCAATGGATTGCGTATAAGGAAACAGCGCGTTCCGCTTGGTGTGCTTGCGGTGATCTACGAGTCGCGTCCCAATGTGACCATCGATGTAGCTGCTTTGGCGATCAAATCCGGCAACGCGGTTGTCTTGCGGGGCGGGAAGGAAACGCTGCGTACCAATGTGGTTCTGGTTGACTGCATTCACGAAGCTTTGAAGCGTCACGGCATTCCAGAAGGAGCTATTCAATTCATCGATGACCCAAGCAGAGAACTGGTAGAGGAACTGCTGAGAATGTATCACTACGTGGATATGCTGATCCCCCGCGGAGGAGCGGCTCTGCATACTTACTGCCGTGAAAACAGCCTTATTCCCGTGATTACCGGTGGGATCGGTGTCTGCCATCTCTTTGTAGATGAATCAGCGGATCAGCAAAAAGCACTGGAAGTCATTGTTAATGCCAAGATCCAGCGCCCAACCGTATGTAACGCTCTGGATACGGTGCTGCTCCATGAGAAAACCATACCCGCATTTTTACCGGTTTTCTTGAACAGGATGAAACAGGAAAAAGTAACCATTCACCTGCCGCAGGACTTGATGGATGCTTTTTCATTATCAGAAGGTGAGATGCTGAAACCCACAGCATCCGGTGATTATGACCGGGAATGGCTTTCCTTGAATTTAAATGTCGTTGTGGTTCCTGATCTGTCTTCGGCGCTTTCCTTTATAAAACAGCACAGCACTGCTCATTCCGATGGCATCTTGACTGAAAACAAGGAAAATGCAGAATTATTTCTCAATGAGATCGATTCGGCGGTGGTGTACGTGAATGCCAGTACCCGCTTTACGGATGGAGCGCAGTTAGGGCTGGGAGCGGAAGTCGCTATTTCTACACAAAAACTGCATGCGCGCGGACCGATGGGATTGCAGGAATTGACAAGTTATAAATGGATCGTTGAGGGAGATTATCATATTCGGAACTAGCCCGATTTGATCTTTTTGTGAGGATTGAAAAGAAGAAAGCCACCGCAATAATACGGTGGCTTCTCTAGCATAATACTAAGAATTGCTACAATGAATTTTTGCCTAGAAACCTTTTAATACGTTCCCAAGCCACAACAGGACGAATCCTGCGGCAAGCAGCCAGAATTCATAGCCGCCGATGAGAGGAAGGGTAACAAAATTACCAAGAATCCCAAGGACGCCAAGAATGGTTGCAAGCCAGAAAACGAGTTTGGTTGGAGGTGTCAGTTTCATATCAATCTCCTTTCTTTAGTTTTCCTACATTAAGTATAACGAATTAATCAAGGAAGGGTTGCGTAGGAAATTGACCATAAATCACTTAGAAAGAAGGGAGAAAAACACTTATTTCTTGATCTGAATTTCGACTTCTTTGATATCTTCATCGATTCCATTCAGAGCTTTCAGCATGCCCAGAATGGTTTGGATGATGATCTTTGCGGGGAATTCGGTCAGAGGTATTTCTTCTTTATTGACGGTTAGTTTGATCTCGCTCATATTGGTCTCCTTATTTAGATAACTTTATAATGCTTTATTTTCTTGAATAGAGCTTCAAAATTTCCATCATACGTAAATAACGTATTAGCTCTGATATCGATATCTCCCAGTCTGATCTTCGGGATCCAATCTTCTATGGCGCCTTCGATGAAAATAAAATCATAGCTTTCATTTTCATTGAGGAACTTGATGATGGCGCTGGTTGATAATGGTTTTTTAAACAGAACAGCGCTTTCGCTGGCAGATGAAAAAACCACCGTTTCTGCGCCGGCTTCTCCATAAAGGTAGGTGTCTTTTCCTTTAGAATCGATGCTGATGGCTTGATTGGATATTTTGATGACTGCAACATGAAAGCCTTCATCGGTCAACAGCTTGACAATACGCGTCACCAGGGTGGTTTTCCCGATACCCGATGACCCGTAAAAGCCGAGAATAAAGGGATTTGATGATGTCTTTTTATTCATAGGTATATTCTATTTACTATTCTTCCTCATCCAGGATGATATCCAGGCTGTGCAGCAAAGCGACTGCTTCGGGCAAATTGAATTTCGTCTGCTTAAGGGTATTGTTACCTGCATTAATGTCATAATTCTTTGCATCTGTGAAATCAGCGTCAGTCAGATCGGTGTGCAAGAAGCGTGCTTTTTCAAGATCAGAGCGCCGAAAGCTGCAGTTGATTAAATTTGCTTCTGCAAAATCCGCTTCTTGCAGCAGGCATTCTGTAAAAGTGCAGCCCTTGAGAGGACATTCAAAGAAATTTCCATAATTGAGTTTGCTTTGGATGAAGTGAAATGCCGGTTGAAGTTCTTTTTTCCTCCAATCCAGTGCTGTCCAATCCATCCCGACCAAACGGGACTTGAGAAAAGTAGTATTTTGAAAATGGCTGTGATCGAATTTTGCCAGATCCAGATTGCATCCTTCAAAGGTACAGTCACGAAAACGGCAGTTTTTAAAGACCGTTTCTTCCATATTGCAGTTTAAGAAGATACAGTTATCAAATTCCCTGTTTTCAATGGTGATCTGGCTGAAATTTTTTCCACAAATTTGGATATCGCGGAACTCCTCATTAATTGGAAATGGATCTGCCATGGATTTCTCCTCCTGTCCCAATTGTAATGGAAATTATTCAACCCATCGCTGCTCAGGAGATCATTTCTTTGAATTTTCTCTTGAATTTTTCGAATTTAGGACTGATCACAAACTGACAGTAAGGCTGGTTCTTATTATGGAAATAGTATTCACGGTGATAATCTTCGGCTGGATAGAATTCTTTCAGCGCTTCGATTTCCGTGACAATAGGAGCGGAAAACACTTTCTGTGATTCCAATTCTGCCAGTTTATTTTGTGCAGTGAGCTTTTGATACTCATCACTGTATAGAATGATCGAACGGTATTGACTGCCGATATCATTTCCCTGCTGGTTTGGGGTGGTGGGATCGTGGATTTGGAAGAAGACATCCAGCAGATCGGCATAGCTGATGATTGCCGGGTCAAACTCGATCTTCACGACCTCCGCGTGCCCGGTGGTATCGCTGCATACCTGCTGATAGGTTGGGTCGGGTGTGTGTCCGCCTGTATACCCGGGCATGACCGACCGTACTCCTTTCAACTGGCTGAAAATCGCTTCGGCGCACCAAAAGCATCCGCTGCCAAAGACAGCTGTTTGAAGTTCATTTTTATTTTTCATTGGAGACAAACCTCATAGAAATAGAATTAACGCAATGACGGGTATTCTTTTCGGTGAATCCTTCTCCTATGAACACGTGCCCCAGATGTGCGCCGCATGCGGCGCATTGGATCTCGGTACGCTGTCCATCGGCATCTGGCAGTTCTTTCACTGCCCCGGGTATGGCGTCATCAAAGCTGGGCCAGCCGCAGCCGGAATGAAATTTGCTGCTTGAATGAAAAAGATGCGCCCCGCATTGACGGCAGATGTAAACTCCTTTTTCGAAAAAACTATCATATTCCCCGCTGAAAGGGGCTTCGGTGCCTTTGTGCAGAATGACCTGTTCTTCTTCAGGAGTAAGAGGTTTCATTTTATTCATATCTATCTCACTTTTTATATGATCAGAGTGTACGGAAGAAACAGGGTGATAGTTATTAGCGATGTATTAATTTACCCGCCCTTCCTTTCATATTTTAATGAATGATGATAAATGTAACGAATTTTATAGACATTTGGCAAGCCACTTGAAAAGTGTTCCCAGTCCTGCTATAATAATTCCGAAAGGGAATAATATAGTTCCGAAACGGAACTTACAATAAAGAAGTATGATGAAGAAGCAATTTGACCAGCTCGACTATATAATCATTCAAGCGCTGCATAAAGATGCGCGTACGTCAGCTTCGCAGATTGCTCGTGATGTGGGGGCAAATGAACGTACTATCCGCAAACGTATCGATCGTCTTGTTCGATTAGGGGCAGTTCGCCTGACTGCAATAATCGATCCTGAAGCTTTTGGATATTTAACGGCAGTAGATATATTCCTTGAAGTAGATGCCGATAAGGAAGATGAAGTGATCAAGGAGTTCCTGAATACTCCGGATGTTTCATATATTGCGTTGGGAGAAGGTACGAAAGACCTTTCTATTGAATGCAGGTTTAAGACAAACGAAGATTTACGTGAGTTTATCCGTAAGAAATTACCCACCATCGAGGGTGCGCAGATAAGGGGGTATACGCTGGTACCGCGTATCATCCGCAACATCGATGAATGGCTGCCGCGAGATTCTGACTTCAGCGTCGAGCGGGAGGATGAATATGATTACTAGATATCCGGTGACGAGCCGGATAGTTTTTTTAAAAATTAAGAATTCCGAAAGGAGCATTGTATGGAACTGAAACACTTTATTGACACGCAGGATTTTAGTAAGAAAGAGATAATAGATCTGATCATGCTGATCCGCAAGATCAAACGAGCAGATAAGCAGGGTGCTACCCCAAAACTGTTAAAAGATGCATCACTGGCAATGTTGTTTGAAGAACCATCTACCCGCACCCGTATTTCCTTTGAAGTGGGTATGACTGAATTAGGCGGGCATGCCCTGTACCTAAAACCGGGCGAGATTCACCTGGGTGTGCGTGAATCTTTGAGTGATACCGCAAAAGTTATTTCTCGCTATGTGGATGTCATCATGGCGCGCACATTGAAGCATGAGACCATGCTTGGTCTGGTAAAAAATGCAACCGTGCCTGTGATCAATGGGTTGACCGATTACAACCATCCTACTCAGGTGGTTTGTGATGTGCTGACCATGATCGAGCACGCCCCCGAAGGGAAAAAATTGGAAGATTTCAATGTAACTTTCGTGGGTGATGCCACCAATGTACTGAGTTCCTTGATGTTCATCTGTACGCAGTTGGGAATTAATTTCACGCATGCGGCTCCCAAACAATATCAAGCTCCCGAAGCCTGGATGAAGATTGCTCATGAGAATTGTAAAAAATCTGGTGGTACGGTTCGTGTGACCGAAGATCCGATCGAAGCGGTGAAGGATGCCGATTTCATCTATACGGATCTGTGGTGGTGGGTTGGTCAGGAAGCAGAAATCCCCGATCGGAAGAAAGCATTTATGCCGCGCTATCAGGTCAATATGGATCTGATCAAAAAGGCGCCCGCCCATGTTAAATTCATGCATTGTTTACCGGCATCACGCGGTGTCGAAGCGACTGATGAAGTGATGGATTCGGAACATTCCATCATTTTCGATCAGGCTGAAAATCGCTTGCACACAGAGAAAGGGTTATTGGTGTGGTTGGTCTACCCACGCCTGAAGCACGCCAGTGACGAGCAAAAAGCAGTCCACACTGGTGAAATTGTAGACTTTTTGGAAAGTCATTTTTAATAATCCTGTTATTTACAGGAAATTCAAATGGAGGTAAAAATGAACGCTGTAAAATCTTCAGTAAAAGAGAAACCACGTGGCTTCAAGAAAGTGCTGCGCAGCCTTGATATGACGCTGTTCACCGTTTGCGCCATACTTGTGATGGATACGCTTGCGCCTTCGGCTGCAATTGGTTCCTCCTCAATTTCATGGTGGTTGATCACACTGGTGCTTTTCTTTATTCCTTACGGATTGATCACTGCTGAATTGGGAACGACATATCCTGAACAGGGTGGGTTGTACATTTGGGTAAAGAGAGCATTTGGGGAAAAATGGGCTGCCCGTACCACCTGGTTATATTGGATCAATGTTGCCTTATGGATGCCATCAGTTTATATTCTTTTTGCAGGTATGTTTGCTCAATTATTCTTCCCTGAAATGGGAATGTGGTGGCAGATTCTCATTGGCATTGTCATGACATGGATCACCGTTTGGATCGGATCGATCACTCTCGAGACCAGCAAATGGATCCCCAATATCGGCGCTATTATTAAAGCGCTTATCATGGTTGTCATTGGAGTGGGTGCATTTATTTATGCTGGGAAAAATGGTGTCGCCAATGATCTTTCTTTTAGCAGTATGCTGCCAGAGTGGGGCGCCGGTTTGGCTTTCTTACCTGTGATCGTATATAATTTCATGGGATTTGAACTGATGTCAGGCGCTTCGGAAGAAATGAAGAACCCCGGCAAAGATATTCCACGTGCCATCATCACTTCTGGTGCGCTCATAGCTGTGTTCTATCTGATGGGCACGGTGGGAATATTAATGGCATTGCCGTTGGATGAACTGGGTTTGATCTCGGGCATCATCGATACACTGAGGGTCCTGCTGGGCGAAACTGGGATCGGTGGCGCACTGGTTATGGTACTGGGTGTGGCTGCTTTATATTCCTTCCTGGCAAATATGGTTACCTGGACAATGGGTGCAAACCGAACAGCAAATGAAGCTGCAAAAGAAGGAGAACTTCCGGCTGTTTTCGGTCAAGAACATCCTGTTTACAAAACCCCTGTTGGCGCTTTCCTCATCACCGGAATCGTTTCAACAGCTGTAATGATAATTTACGGCTTTATGGCTGGCTCTGCTGAAGACCTGTTCTGGTCATTATTTGCTTTCAGCTCGATGGTATTCTTGCTGCCATATCTGGTTATGTTCCCGGCATTTTTGAAGCTACGCAAGATTGATCCGAATGCGAAACGCCCCTACAAAGTACCCGGTGGGAACCTTTTTATAACCATCATGGCTGTGATTTGTGAAATCTTTATCCTGCAGGCGGTAGTGTTCTTCGTCTATGTGGCGGGTGAGCCAATGGATTGGGCATATGCCGCCCCGGTGTTGATTGGGGTGGTCTTGACCGTGATCATCGGTGAGATCTTGATTGCTGTAAGCAAGAAGAAAGCCTGATCGATAGATCAGAAAGAGAAAGAAGGTCCGTGATGTCTTATCGAATTCAAAGTACTCCTCGTAAAGATGGCTTTCGCATGCCAGGCGAATTTGAACCGCATGCCGGTACCTGGATGCTCTGGCCTGAACGCCCCGATAACTGGCGCAATGGTGCGAAACCTGCACAAAAAGCATTTGCGGCAGTAGCAGCTGCCATCAGTCAATTTGAGCCTGTAACCATGGGGGTTTCTCAATCTCAATACAATAATGCCCGTCAGATGCTGCTAGGTGATATTCGCGTTGTTGAAATGGCGAACAATGATTCGTGGATGAGAGATTGCGGACCAACCTTTGTAGTAAATGGAACCTTGGCGCGGATGGTGGACTGGGATTTCAATGCTTGGGGTGGACTGCTCGGAGGATTGTATTTCCCATGGGACCTGGATGATATGGTGGCAGGTAAAGTAGCTGAAATAGAGCGTGTTGACAGCTATAAAGCCCCGCTGGTGCTGGAAGGCGGGTCGATCCATGTCGATGGCGAAGGTACCTTGATGACCACGCGTGAGTGTCTGTTAAATGAAAACAGGAATCCGGATAAAAGCAAAAAGGAAATAGAAGAACTGCTTGCTGATTATTTGAATATCAAAAAATTTATCTGGCTGAATCATGGTGTCTACAATGATGAAACCAATGGACATGTGGACAATATTTGCTGTTTTATACGCCCGGGAGTGGTTGCTTTAACTTGGACAGATGATAAATCAGATCCGCAGTATGAGATATCTCAAGAAAACTATGAGATCCTGAAATCTACAACCGATGCCCGGGGGCGAGAACTGGAGATCCACAAGATCCATCAGCCCAATCCGATCCTGATCACCGAGGAAGAAAGCCAGGGGGTGGATGCGGTGGAAGGAACGCTTCCGAGAGAAGCGGGAGATCGTATGGCTGCCTCATATATCAATTTTTATCTATGCAATGGCGGCGCGATTGTTCCTACTTTTAATGATGAATACGACAAACCAGCATTACAGGCATTACAGGCTTTGCTGCCTGAGAGAAAAGTGGTGGGTGTTCCAGCTCGAGAAATTTTGTTGGGCGGTGGAAACATTCATTGCATCACACAGCAGCAGCCAAAACCATAATTCATTCGAGAGAAGAGTGACAAAAAATGCCACTCTTCTTTTTCTTCTTTATTGGTGGGAACACAATAGAAAAAAGCAAAGAATTCTCCCTTCTCAAACTGCACGCAATCTGATAAGATAAGCCCCGCTCTTCATGAAAAAACCTCGGCAAAGCAAAGCCGGGTTTTTTAATGGGGAAAGAAGGTTGTTATGATTAAAGAACGAACGGATATAAGAAATATTGCCATCATCGCCCATGTGGACCATGGAAAAACCACACTGGTGGATGGTCTATTACGTCAGGCGAATACTTTCCGTGAAAACCAGCAGGTGGCTGAACGCGTGATGGATTCCAACGATCTGGAACGGGAACGCGGTATCACCATTCTGGCGAAGAACACGGCGGTCTCTGTCTATGATCCTGAAACAAAACAGCAGGTAAAGATCAATATTGTCGATACTCCCGGACATGCCGATTTCGGTGGTGAAGTAGAACGCGTGATGAATATGGTGGATGGAGTTCTGCTGCTGGTTGATGCTGCTGAAGGACCCATGCCGCAAACGCGTTTTGTCTTGAAAAAAGCGCTGGAGATGGGGCATAAAGCCATTGTAGTTATCAATAAAGTTGACCGAAAAGATGCTGAACCGGAAAGGGCATTAAACCAGACCTTTGATCTTTTTATCGACCTGGGTGCAACCAATGAGCAGGCAGATTTTCCGGTGATATATGCCAGTGCTACATCCGGAAGAGCCGGGCTGACTCCTACATTAACCCCTGACCTGCAGCCTTTATTTTCAACAATATTACGCTATATCCCAGCACCGAAAGTAGATATCGATGCTCCCTATCGTATGCTGGTTACCAACCTGGGATATGATGATTACCGCGGCGTAACCGCCATGGGGCGTATTTATGCAGGGAAGATCCATGTGGGGCAGCAGTTGACAAGAATTACTCTGGATGGAGAACAGGTCGCAGAAACTGCGCAGTACCTGTATATTCATAAAGGCTTGGAGCGTATTGAAGTAGAGGAAGCCACGGCGGGAGAGATCATAACGCTGGCGGGGCTGGAGGGTATTGCCATCGGAGAGACTCTCACCGATCCCGAACACCCCGATCCGCTTCCCCAAATTCGAGTAGAGGAGCCAACAGTACGGATGACTTTCGGGGTGAATACCTCTCCCTTTGCGGGGAGGGAAGGACGTTGGGGTACATCACGTAAAATACGCGAGCGTTTATTTACAGAATTGCGTACGAATGTTGCATTGCGTGTGGAAGAAACCGAAAGCACAGATTCTTTTCTTGTATCAGGTAGAGGTGAATTACATCTGGCTATTCTGATCGAGACCATGCGCCGTGAAGGATTTGAATTTCAGGTATCCCGACCGGAAGTGATCTACCATAAAGATAAAAATGGAACACTTCTGGAGCCTTATGAAGAAGTGTATATTGAAACCAGCGCCGATACCGTTGGGGCTGTGGTTGAAATGCTTGGAAAACGCCACGGCAATATGAAAGACATGCAGGAAAATGAAGATGGCAGCGTACGTGTTGTCTATATCGTCCCTACTCGCGGCTTGCTGGGTTTTCGCTACCAATTTTTGACCGCCACGCGCGGATTGGGAGTGATGAACACCCTTTTCCATGGCTATGATGTTGCTACCGGCACTCTGGCGACCCGTTATACGGGTTCTCTGGTGGCATGGGAAACAGGTACAACCAGCACTTATGGGTTGAAGAATGCCGAAGATCGCGGCACGCTTTTTTGTGGCGCAGGAGTTAATGTTTATGAAGGTATGGTGATCGGGGAATACACCCGACCGGGCGACCTGACCATCAATGTGTGTAAGCAGAAGCACCTTACTAACATGCGTTCATCTAATAAAGATATCGAAATTCGGCTTACTCCCCCGCGTGAGATGAGTCTGGATGAAGCCATTGAATACCTGTCTGACGATGAGTTGCTCGAGGTAACTCCGAAAGCTTACCGTATTCGCAAGCGGATTTTACATAGTGAAGAGCGCGGAAAATTGGTGAAAAACGCGAAGAAAGCGATGGAAGGCGAAGTGTAAAGATAAGAGTGGTGAATCTCACCACTCTTTTTTGTTTTAGATGGGAGCCAGTGTGCCGGCAAAAATTTGCCAGGCAAGGGCTGTTTTGGCTACCAGACTGAGAATGATATAAACACGTTCTCCGTAAAGGTAGTCTTTCCATTTTCCAACTTTTTTATACTGAAGTACCATATTGATGGCAAAGCTGTTGAAAAATACAAAGATGGTTGGGATGATGGCGTAAACGAAAGCCGGCGGTTTTGCATCGGATGAGGCAAGGGCGCTGAGAAAGTAGATCATGATCACGATCCAGGGAATGATCCCGGCAATACTGCCGTAGACAAATGCATGCCAGTCTGTTTTTGTTGTGGTTTGATTGTGGCGTTCCATCATGATCCCGAAAAAGTTCATCATGGCGTTAATACCGAACATCAAGATCATGCTTCCCAGATCCCAAATACCCACCAGCATACCGATCAGCACGATCATCAGCGATGAACTGAGGGCGTATTCGTAGAATCTGACCGGATTCGTCCCTTTCTGAAGGTTCTTGATGTAAGATGGATACCCAACGGTTGATAGATAAAAATGTGCCGCAGCCGATATGAGTAAGAATATTGCGACTGCAGGACCGAAGGGAAGTTCATAAAAAAGCTGTGGATCCGGGGTGAGAGCGCGGGTTTCTATATTGAATTTTAAAAAATTGGTAAAAATTGGATAAGTTGTATCATTGCTTACCACCCACATGAATATTCCTTGAATGAGGTGGAGAAAACCCATGATGAGGTTGAATCTGCGAAGTCCTTGATATGTCTTTATTTCTTTTTCTGATTTTATAGACATTTCCCACTCCTTTCTATCTTAATTATAGAAAATAATAAAATAGGATAAAAATTATCTGATTATTTTTAGAAATTGTTAATACAGCCTTTTCAGCCTGTTTTTCGGGGTGACAATGGTAATACCCGCCAATTACCAAAGTGAACGGGGAATTATTATTTCTAATAGTCACTCTTTTTCACTGAGAACGGTAAAATAATTTTGCTTATTAATTAAAAGGAAAGATTGGTTAAAAATATGAAAATTGTTACAGATTCTGGTACTGACACAAGTTTTTTTAATACAGAGGGGTATGAGATCCATGAAGTATCTTTGAGGGTGGAAATCGGTGATAAAACATATCTTGATGGAAAAGGGATCAATAAAGAAGAATTCTACAAGATGATGGACAGCAGTCCTGTTTTACCGAAAACCTCTCAACCGGCGGTAGGAGAGTTTGTTGAGCTTTATGAAAAATTGGCAAAAGAAGATAAAGATATCCTTTCCATCCATATTTCTTCAGGGCTGAGCGGTACGGTCAATGCTGCCCAAACAGCAGCGAAAATGGTGCCCGAAGCTAATGTAACAGTGTGGGATACCAAAACCCTTTCCGCCGGCTCAGGCTGGCAGGTGATGGCTGCGGCGAAAGCGCTGGCTGCGGGGTGGACGAAAGACCAAATTATTCCCATGCTGCAAAAGATCGCAGAATCGAGCCGAACGGTTTATACACTGCAGGAATTGAAATACCTGATCAATGGCGGTAGGATCAGCCATATGAAGGGGCTGCTAGCCTCGCTGTTGAATATCAAGCCTTTGATCGGTGTGGATAAAGAAAAGGGAAATTACGTTCAAGTTGGACAGTCACGGTCATTTAAATCTGCCCTGAATGGACTGGTCAACATTGTGAAAAAAACCATCAATCCCGGCGAAAAGGTCGTTGCGCAGATTGTTCAAGCTGCCAATCTGGAGGGCGCTGAATTACTCAAAAAAGAGATGGATGCAGTTTTCAAACCGGTTTGGTATCCCACTGGACAGTTATCGCTTGTACTGGGAGCGCATACCGGAGCCAGCCTGGTTGGCATTTGTTTTGCGCCTGCTTCAGCAATTGAATTCGATTTAGTATCGTAATCTGTTTTCATAGCACATAGACGATATGTGCTATGATTTGTTTTAACTGGCAGAGATAGAGATTTAACGATTACTGGTCGTAAACCAGGAGTAATTTGATTGAAAACAGATAAAGAGAATACTCCGACTCTCCTTCTCCGCATCTGCCTGATTCTCAGTGCAGTTGAATGGACTGTTTTTGCTGTTTTGAACTTATTTCAATCAGCTGACTTGATGGGGAAGAATCTGTTTGAGAACTGGATGGTTCTCTTGATGATTGGGAATGCGGTTCTCTTTGGTTTGGGTGCCTGGTTGGTCGAAAAACCGCTTGTACAAATTCTCCT
>ENA-ORXD01001490-ORXD01001490.1-sediment-metagenome-genome-assembly--contig:-NODE-1490-length-19023-cov-6.344189_pt1 | contig 19023 bp, 12 predicted proteins | sample MGYA00237862_ERZ511471 | MGnify/ENA metagenome assembly ERZ511471
GGAAATGAACAGGTACTGAAACACGCTCGAAAAGGGACTGATTTAGAGAAAGTTCAGCGGGCATTAACCTGGTCCAAAAAGGCCGGCATCATGAATTGGGGATATTTCATCATCGGATTGCCGGGTGAAACTGAGGAATCAATTCAACAGACCATCAAATTTGCAAAAAAACTGCCGTTAGATATTGCTTTGTTTCATGTCGCAGCGCCATATCCTGGTACACCTTTCTTTTTTGAGGTAGTAAAAGAGGGATGGTTCCGCAAGGGTACACGTTGGGAATCGGTGGATATGGATAAAGGAACCGTACTGGATTATCCTGGTTTATCAGCAGAGCGGTTGTTATATTGGCAGAAAAAGGCTTTTCGGGAATGGGCGTTTAGGCCCGGGCCTATGTTAACTTATATAAAGATGCTTTTTTCAGATTGGGCCACATTTAAATCTGCATTAAGTGTAGGTTTGCAACATGTTACTTGGGCATCCTCAGAAACAGAAAGTATTGAATAAAGTGACAGGTGTTAGCGAATTTGGGTAGGAGATCTTCAGCAGGGAAGGAATCGTTTATGTATATGATGAAGAATAAGTTTATCCAGAAATTGATTTTGAGTGTATGTTGCATCCTGGTTATAACACTTTTCTTCCCTGCTGCCTCGGTTAATGCGCAAGAAGAAACTGGCGATTGGTCAACCCCATATAATGTGTCATTTTCTGGTGGTGCTGTAAATCCATCATCTGTAATTGATTCGCGAGGCGTGGTACATTTGATCTGGGAAGACGTGTTTTCTGGTTTCCTTTATTCTCAAATGACGGACAATGCCTGGACAATCCCTGAAAAAGTATTCTTCCCTTTCTTGCCAATCTCAACTACTCCAAAAACGAATATAACCAATACTTCACCTGTATTAATATCTAATGGGAAAGGGGTTATTCACGCGTTCTGGCTAGATTCGCGAAAAGTACTATATCATTCTTACGTGCTTGAATACGCATTCAACCAATCATCAAGTTGGCTCCCCAGGCAAGTTATCTCCGAATCAGTGAATAATTTCAATGTAATTAGCGATGCTCAGGGAAATATTCACCTCGTATATGTAAAGAGTTCTTCAAGTTCTTTTGAAAAATCGGGTGTTTTGTACCGCAAGCAATCTAATGGTGTTTGGCAAACACCCGTTCAAATATTTGAGTCAAATTATTTTCGATTGTTATCAACTGATGAATCTAATGTCCAGGTTGAATCGGTGGAGAGTGAGAATGGGCAGCGTCTCTTTGTATTCTGGGATAATCGCCCTTCTAATTCAGTGATGGGAGCTTTCTCTGACGATCTTGGAATTACATGGAGCGATGAGTATGTTGTAGATGGTCCCAGTCCTCAACGTGAAACTGAGCGGTTAATTGATATTAAGAGTAGTGCGAATGGCAACAGAATAATTTTAGTTTGGAAGTCTGATCAAGTGGGGCAAAGCTGTACTCAATATTATCAATATAGCGAAGATGGTGGATTGACCTGGCAAGAAAAGCTACCGATAATCAATTCTCTTGTTGGTTGTGTTTCTAAGTTTGATATCATGGCAGGAGAAAATGGATTATTTGTAATGTCTTCCAACCTGTTGGGCCTTGAATATTTGTCGATTTGGAACGGACAAAATTGGAGTGAACCCAGACAGCAAGCGATCTTAACAAATTATATTGATCAAAGTAATTACAACTTGATCACTTTTTCTTCAGACTTTTTGTTAATGATGCCTGAGAATAAATTAGCAGCAGTGGCGACAAGTTCCACTGAAGAATTCCAAGGAGATATTTGGTGGATGACACGCGACCTTGGTGATGTAGCTGATTGGATCGCAGCGGGGACAAATTGGTCAACATTTGAGCGGGTTTCCGGGCCTTCAGCGCCTCAATTAGATTCAGATATGTCTGCTGATAATAAAGGCAGGATTCACCTGGTTACTATAGCAGATCCGACCAATGTCGATACCCTAATTGACAAAGAAATATTTTATTCGAGGTGGGATGGTGGAGAGTGGTCTGTCCATGCCGGAGTAATCAATTCTCCGGAGGGAAAGGCTGGCTCAATTTCGATAGCGGCAAATCTGGAAAATCAATTGGCGATGGTGTGGAGTGATACTCGTGGTACCGCTCTTTATTTCAGTAGTGCTTCAGCAGACCGGGCTTTAAATTCTTCTGAGTGGAGCCAACCCATACGAATAGGGAGTGTGGGAAATGTATATAGTGATCCCGAAATTGTTGTGACTAATCAAAATAATTACTATGTAATTTTTTCTGTGCCAGTTAATGAAGGACGTGGAATTTATTTTGTAAAATCTTTGGATGGGGGAATTACTTGGGAACCAACCCAGGTAATTGCCAAGGCTGAGGAAAATCAATGGTTGAAGGTGGGTAACCCTAATATCGCATCCGTTAATGGTAATAAATTATTTGCTATATGGAAGGTCTACCCATATTTAGAAAATCTTCAATATTCAGAGTTGTATTATTCTTCTTCTTCTGATAGCGGAAATTCGTGGACACCCCCGCTGAAATTAGATGAAGGAATCATATTAGACGAGGAAATCTCTAATGACGGTTTTGAAAATGTCCATCGTTATTGGCGAAAAGTTGACGGTGTCTCTACCAATTTGATTCATAGTTTTTCCAGTAGTGGTGGAAATCGATGGGTAATATCTCCAATAATATCTCTCATTAATGAACCAATATCGAACTCAACAAAACTTGTGGTGGGCTTGGGCGGGGCGGTAAGCCTTGTGCAAGTTACAGAGAATATTGTCAGTGGTGATTGGGGAATCAATACCTGGAATTGGGAAAATGGAAAATGGATGGTTGGAGATTCTAACAATATCCGTCTGGAGGGTAGACAAGATATATTCGGCGTTGATGCAGCAATAAACTCCTTATCTGAAAAGGAAGTAGTTGTCTTATTTTCAGAACCAAGATTTGTTTCTAGTGAGACTTCTGATTATTCTTTTTACACTACGTACCGTGACATTCAAAATAAAGAGGAAATCGTTACTGAATTACCGGAGACAATCATCCAGCCTACGACAATTGTAGAGACAATTGAACCCCCATTGACTGGCACACCTACACCAGTAGACTTATCTGCGTTTGAAACAACAACAAGATCTGATTCAGAATCTAACATTGGGTTGATCATTGGAGTCGGTGCAGGTTTTCTGGTTGTAGCATTATTTGTGTTTATCCAAATTAGACCCAAAAAGAACCCTTGAGAATATTAATTGGTGTTCATCATTTACCACCGCACTACCAGGGTGGGGCAGAAAAAATTGCTCTTCTGACAGCAAGAGAACTAGCTATGCGTGGGCATGAAATTTTCATGTTTACGGTTGAGCGAATAGATTATAAAGGTTCAAAAATAGTATATTGGGAAGATGAAGAATCTAACGGAATCATCATTAGACGGATTTTCTTCGATGGGATAAACAGTTTCGCTCCGAATTCAGCTGAATTCAATAATCCATTTGTGCGTAGCGCATTCAAAGAAACCCTTGAGGAATTTAAGCCACAGTTATTTTACCTAATTGGTGGTTACTTACTAAGCGGCAGTGTAATTGAAGAAGCATTCGACCAGCGTGTTCCTGTCCTTGTAAAAATTACTGACTTTTGGTATTTATGTCCGAGGATAACAATGTTAAGGACGGATGGGACTGTATCAGAATTGCCCATCAATCCCAATCGATGCGCCCGTTGTTTAGGGGAGGAAAAAAGGCGATATCGAATTCCAGGAAGAATGTTTCCATCAATAATGGATTTATATTGGCGGGCTGAAAAAAATAAAATGATTTATATCCAAGAAAGGAATAAGTATTTATCCACGGTGATGCAAAAAGTAGAGGTATTCATCAGTGAGTCAAAATTTTTGAAGGATATGTATGTGGCCGGAGGATTAGAAGAGAAGAAGATCATCCAAATTAGACAAGGTAAGGACTTCGATTATTTAACTCGCGAAGATTTGGAGAAAACAAAATCGGATCACTTAAGGATTGCTTATTTTGGACAAATCGCACAGCATAAGGGTATTCATATTTTAATTGAAGCGATGAAAAAATTATCCAATAAAAATATCAATTTATGTATTCATGGAGATGTCACCGCGTTTCCTGAATACACCAAGTCGCTTATAAGAATGATTGGTAATGATAATCGCATTCATTTTTGTAAGCCCTTTAGCACTGTCAGAGAACAAACCTCATTGTTCAAAGAGATTGACGTATTGGTGGTCCCGTCTATCTGTAATGAAAACAGTCCAAATGTAGTATTAGAAGCGCAATCACATCACACACCTGTAATCGCGAGTGATTTTGCTGGGTTGCCAGAGATGATTGAAGATGGCGAAAATGGATTACTCTTTCGAAGAGCAGATCCTGATGATCTGGCTAATAAAATAAGAATGTTATTGAATGAGTCCGAAAAACTTGAATATTTAAAAAATTATTCGGGATCTGGCGTTAGAACAATCAAAGAAGAAATGGATTTACTGGAAGAACAATTTTCTTATTTTGTTCGTGAGGACAAGAGAAGGTTATGAAAGTCCCCTTGGTCTGGATCATCATTGTGAATTGGAATAATGTGTCTGATTTACAAGAATGTATCGAGTCGCTTAATTTAATAAGATATCCCAATTTCAAGATTCTTGTAATTGATAATGGATCTTCTGATGAATCTACAAGTTACTTAACAAAACAAGAAAATATTACCACTATATTGCTAAAATCAAATGAGGGATTTGTTGGTGGTAATAACATTGGAATAAATTACGCTCTTCAGAATTCTGCTGATTTTATACTCCTTCTTAATAATGATACTCTCGTTGACCCATTCTTTTTAGACAATCTAATTTATGAAATTGAAAAAAATGAATCTTGTGGGATTGCCGGTCCTTTGATTTGTTATCAATGTGATCGGAATAAAATTTGGTCTGCTGGCGGGAAGATTGATCTATCAAGAGGCGAAACTTCAATGATTGGGATAGGGAGGAGTGTTGAAGAATTCTCAAAACTTAATTCCTATCCTGTTGATTTTATTACTGGTTGCGCACTTTTGGTCAAACGGAGCGTGATTGAAAAAATCGGATTGTTAGATTCAAAGTTTTTCGCATATTATGAAGAGACCGAATTTTGTTACCGGGCAAAAAAGGCTGGCTGGGAAATCATAGTCGTACCCTCATCAAGAATTTGGCATAAGATATCCCCAGAGGTTAGGGCAGCCTCAAAGACTGTACATTATTATATGGTCCGGAATCGTCTGTTATTTATTCGATTAGCGGATCTTGGATTTATGACATATATTCGCGCTTTGTTTGAAAACATCCGCACGCTCATTAGCTGGAGTATCAAACCGAAATGGAAAGACAATCGAAAATTTATTCACATTCATTTTCAGGCTTTGATGGATAATTTTTTAAACCGCTGGGGAAAAAAGAGCTTCCAATAATCATGAAAATTCTATTCTTATCTCGCTGGTGGCCATTTCCTCCTAATAATGGATCAAAAATTAGAGTGTATCAGATATTAAAACACCTATCTAAAGAGCATATTATCGATTTAATTTCTTTTCATGAGCATAATGAAGCTGTAAATATCAATGAAATTGAGTTTTGTGAGGAAGTATTTCCTATTCCCTACAGGCCATTTCAACCAGGAGGTGTCAGGTCGACCTTGGGGTATTTTTCAAAAAAGCCAAGATCCATTGTTGACACAAAAAATGTGGATTTTTCAAAGAAAGTAATTGAGCTAATCAGGGCAAATAATTATGGTTTGGTGATTCTGAGTCAAATGGATATGCTTGCCTATCGAGATGATATAGGAGATCATTTATGTTTTCTCGAGGAGCTAGAGATTGGTGTATTTACTGACCGGGTTATAAAAAATCGTGGAATTGCTAGATTTCGTTCGATATTAACTTTTTATAAATTACAAAATTTCCTAAAGCAAGAATCAAAGCGATTGGCTGGCTTATCAGTTGTTTCAAATATGGAGAAAGAACTTGTAGATACTAAAATCAATCCATTATGCAATGTGTTTGTTATCGAAAATGGGGTTGATGTCATTTGTAATCAGCAATATTTGGGAAAGTATCCGATTGAACCCAATTCAATTGTGTTTGCAGGATCACTTACCTATTCAGCTAACCTTGAGGCAATGAGCCTGTTTACTCATGAAGTCTTTCCTTTGATAAAAAAAGAAATCAATAGTGCGAACTTATACATTACTGGAAATTACTTTGGAAGCCAAATAGCAACACTCAACTTAATAGAAGGTGTTCATCTCACGGGCTATCTAGATGATGTTCATCCACGTATTGTTTCGAGTTGTGTTAGTGTGGTTCCCATGATGACTGGCGGAGGTACACGCCTAAAGATATTGGAGTCACTTTCGCTTGGAACACCAGTTGTATCCTCGCCCAAGGGAGCTGAAGGGCTTGATCTATTGGGTACTGAAGGGGTTGTAATAACCAAATCACCCGAAGATATGTGTACCAAGATTTGTGAAATCTTGACTCAAAATGAATATAGAAATCTACTCGGTAATAAGGGACTTGAAGCTGTTGCTAACCGGTACAGTTGGGATCATGTACTAAGTCCTTTCAACTCAATTCTTTAAAGCAATGGATAAGTTATTTGATTTTATATCCCTAGACCATTTAGATAATCATCCGGTATTTCTTTATGCAAAGAAACACTTGCGATACTTGATTGCTGCCGCAATATTAGCCTTTGCGCTAATATTGGGTTTCCTTTCATCTCGTTTCAATCCATTTATTGCGATAATTGTCAGTTTCTTGCCAGTTGGATTGATCGTTTTTGATCTATTCACAAGAAACTTAAAATTAACTCCGATCATTATTTTGATCACAGCATCTGTAATCCCTTTTTACGTAAGTACTGGTACTGCAAGTGTCGTTGTAGATAGCCTTTTATTAGTATTAATGATAAGTGGTGTTTGGGTGTTGCGAGCTATTGCGATAGAGCGGAAAATTGTTATAGATAAGAAACCTTACAATATTCCCCTTTTTGCTTATATGATTATTGTTTTAATATCCTTGGCATGGGGTACATTCTTCCGTGATCCCACTGTGATTACTTGGTCAAGTTTTTTTAAGGTGCAGCTGGCAACCATGATTGTAATGATAATGTTGCCGGTTACTTTTTTGATCTCTGCTAACTTGATCAAAGATGGTTGGGTATTGCGGACAATGATGGTTTTGATGGTCGTTATTGGCGCTTATGGATATATTTTCGAAATTCGAAATACTAACCGGTTTATAAGGCTGTTTTTTGAAAGAACCGGTTTGAATGTAAGCAATCAGGGATTGTTTACCATGTGGGTAGTGGTAATTTGCGTCGCAATAATTTTATATGATAAGAATCAAAAACTAATGCCTAAACTTGTTATGGCAATTATCGCTGGATTATGGATTAATTATCGTTTTATCAAAAACATATCCTGGCTCACCGGTTGGTTACCACCCATAGTCGCATTGGGCGCGATCTTATGGATGAGGTCAAAGAAGTTGTTTGCAGTGGCTGTCCTTATTTTATTAATTTTTTCATTAATAAATATCAATTTCTTACAGACTGCTTTACTTAATGAAAAATCAGAAAGTGGATTCACCAGGCTAGATGCCTGGAAGACTAATCTATTGTTAACGAAAGATCATTTCTTGTTTGGAACTGGCCCCGGTGGGTATGCTGTGTATTACATGTCTTATTTTCCAAATCAGGCAATGGCTACCCATAACAACTATCTTGATATTCTTTCGCAAACAGGAATATTTGGATTCTCTTTCTTTGTAATCTTCTTTGCAATTGTGGCAATAGAAGGATACAAACTTTGTCAAATGATAAAAGGGAGGGGAGATTATTTAGAAGCCCTGGCAAATGCCGCATTTGCGGGGACTATTGGCTGCATTGTGGCTATGGGTTTAGGGGATTGGATGGTTCCATTCCCATATACTCAGGGAATTGGGGCCTTTGATTACATTCTGTACAGTTGGCTCTTCCTAGGGACGATTTTTGCAATAAAGAAGATGGTCAAGGGGACTAATTGATAATAACTTTAGGACAATGGCAAAATTGAAAAAGATATTGATTCAAAGAAAAGAAATCCCATTTATTTTGATCATTGCGATTTTTGCAATTGGAATCACATATTTGCCGTATCTTTTTGCGAATATATTTGTTCCAGATACCAAACAATTTATGGGCGTTATACTGAACGTCCCTGATCATGCGCAATATTTTGCTTGGATGCGTGGTTTTGCACATAATTTTTTGATATCCAATAATTTGACCCCAGAACCAAATCCGCCTGTATTTTTTAACTTGCTCTGGTGGGGTATTGCTCAACTCAATAAAATAATTCCATTTGGATACCCAGGCGCGATCCAATTCTTACGCATTGTTGGTGGTACTTTTTTTATAGTTGTTTCTTATGTGTGTGCAAGCGCATATTTTTCCGATGTTTTTCATAGAAAAGTCAGCTTGCTTGTCATCGTATTCGGTTCTGGACTTGGTTGGATTTGGGTTGTTGAAAAGTATTTATTGCAACTATCTGATGTTCGATTCCCATTGGATTTATACGTTGCAGAGGGAAATACTTTTTTGTGTTTGTTGGGTTATCCTCATTTTCTTGCAGCAGCTTTATATATTACGGTTTTTTGGTTTGTTCTTAAAGCCTGGCAAACAAAACGACTGAAATACGCGGTGCTTGCCGGCTTACTTGGACAATTCTGGGGCTGGCAACATGCGTATGATCTATGGATTATTTATGCCGTAATGGGAATGATTTCTTTGTTACTTTGGGTTCGAGAAAAGCAATTTCCTTGGATCATGTTAAAAGCTGGGGTAATTATTGTTGGAATTTCTTTTCCTCCAGGATTATATTCATTTCTTTTAACTTCTATTGATCCATTATGGAAGGAGATTCTAGATCAATTTGCAAATGCGGGTGTATTTACACCTTCTCCTTTGCATTTGTTGGTGCTGATGGGCATTCCCTTGATCTTTGCCATAATACAAAGCATTTACGAATTCAAAAACTTCTCCCAAATTTCAGATTTTGAACTTTTTGTTTTGGGTTGGTTCGTAATCAGTTTTGTCTTAGTGTATTTGCCTGTAGATTATCAGATTCATATGTTAAATGGCTGGCAAATTCCGATCGGATTGTTAGCAGTTAAGTTCTGGATTGGTTGGATTGATAAATTGAGTCAAAAATGGAGTTGGTTATCGGTTAAATGGAAAAAAATCAAAATCCAAAAAGTAGTTGTTTGGATGGTTATCCTGCTTGTTATGCCTACCAATATCTATTTGCTTGCATGGAGATTCGTTGACCTCGGAAGATTTGACTATCCATATTTCCTTCATAAAGATGAATTAGAAGCTTTCCAGTGGCTTGATGAAAACGCCAATGAAGATGATGTAGTCTTAAGTTCTTTAACAACAGGCCAATATATTCCCGCCTGGACTGGGAAAACTGCTTTTTTGGCACATTGGGCGCAAACTGTTGATTATTATGCGAAAGAAAACTTTGTAAATCAGTTTTATAAAAGTGAACAATTGAACCCCAAACAAATATCTACACTTAATCAATTCTCTATCGATTATGTGTATTGGGGTCCATCTGAAAAAATGATTGCTTCAAATAATTCGGATTTATTTAAAATGGGATGGAATCCATCTGACTCTAGAGTTGGATTGTTTAATCCCGATTTGATTGATCAATTAGAACCAGTGTATTCAAATGATCTGGTACAAATCTACCGGTGGGCTGACGAATGATGGAAAACCTTAAAAACAATTTTAAATTGATTAAAACCGGTTACCAGGCAACAATTCTGGGATTAATCACAATTTTGCTACGTTTGCCATTTACTTCAAAAATCTTATATCATTGGGATTCTGTAAATTTTGCATACGCTTTGACTGAATTTAATCTCGCTAAGGAACAGCCACATCCCCCCGGCTATATTCTTTATGTATATCTTGCGAGGATAGTAAACTCAGTAATTCAAGATCCTAATACCAGCATGATCGTGATATCCATATTGGCCAGCGGATTGGCTGTTGGATTCATTTTTGTTTTAGCCAAACAAATGTTTGAATTTCCAGTTTCTTTGATTTCTGCATTATTCCTAATCACTTCACCGCTATTCTGGTTCTATGGAGAAATTGCATTACCGCACAGTCTGGATGCCTTCTTAGTTATTTTATGCTCATATTTCCTGTTTCTATCTGTTTCGGATTCGAAATACGGAACTCTGGCTGTAGGATTCTTGGCGATTACAGGCGGATTTCGCCCACAGACACTAGTATTTCTCCTTCCCCTGGCTGCTTATTCATTGGTACGCTGGAAAATTCAAAAGATTGGTAAGTGGTTTTTGATTGGATTTTTGATCTGTCTTGCCTGGTTTATTCCGTTAGTATCTCTAAATGGCGGATTACAAAATTATCTAAATATACTCAATCAGTTTTCGGATAGATTCCAATCGACCACATCTGTCATTGAAGGTGCTGGATGGCAGGGGTTCATGCGTAATGGAATAAAGTTTTCCATTTACACTCTATATGCATTAGGGCTTTCTGGATTAGGATTGTTTGGGGCCTTGCTAACCATTTTACGGAAGAAAAAGAATATTGATCAAAAATCATTGTTTTTATTAATATGGATTCTTCCGGCGGTTTTCTACTATTTATTCATCCATATGGGGCAACAAGGATTGATTTTTGTCTTTCTTCCAGCCCTCATAATCATATCGGCGGTTGGAATTAGAGATTTGTTCGAGAATTATTCAAAAGTATTTATTCCGGCAATAATATTGATCAGTCTATTTAATGCCTCTGTTTTTTTGGTATTTCCGGAATACCCATTAGGGGGCACAGGCACACAACGAATTTTGACATATCAAACAATAAGGAATAACGATAAGTATTATCTGGATAGAATAAACACGGTTCAAGCATTGGATGATAAAGAATCAAGTGTAATTATCGCGCAAAATTGGCGTCATGTGCAATATTATCTGCCGGATTTCAAGATAATGGGATTGGAATCGGATCAAAAATGGGAAATTGCAACGGGCGACCTTCGTTTTAAACAAGGAGATGGATTTCTCTCATTAACCGAAGCATCTGAACTTTCTGCTCAAAGGGGTGGGCTTGAGTTAATCCTTTTTGATGTTCAAGGCGAATCGATTTTAAAAATCGATTTGAATGTAGTAAATTTTTCTGGCAAAAAAGAAGAAATTGTGGAAATTATTAATTTTACGGTTCCAATTTTGCTTCAACACAAAGGAAATTCCATATATGTTCAGATGGCGCAATAAGTCTACTAACCTTATCCGCGTTTTTGTAAATGCGATTTCTATAGTAATCATTGTTGTTTCATCCCAATATTTATTTCCTGTAAGGGCACAAGGTGGAACAACTTGGGAGCCGGCTATTCGGATCCCATCACCTATTAATTCAAATTCCTGGTTTCCTGATGTAGCCACAGATAGCCAGGGAAATGTGCATGTAGTGTGGTGCGAAACAGGGGATCTAGGAAAAGGTAGTAACCTTGGAGAAGCATTATTGTATTCCACCTGGAACGGGGAGCAATGGACTCAATATACCGATATTGTCCCACCCCAGACGGATATTGTCAGAAATGCAATTACCATATCGGAAGATGATACTATTCATTTGACCCATGATTACCAACCGCCTTTTAGTCTTTATCATAAGAATGCTTCAGTTACCTCCGCGTTTTCTGCTGCAAACTGGTCTAGCAAAGTACAGATTAATGGCAGGCTTAATACATACATGAGTGATATCGTGGCCTGGAAAAATAATCTTCATATTGTCTATGATGATGGGCAGTTTTATGAAAAAGAGTGCTTTGGTTGTGCTGATATTTTTTATAGACGATCGGAGGATGGCGGAATAACCTGGACAGAACCAGTTGTTTTGGTGAACACTAAAACCGGATCTGCTCGAGCTCAAATTGAGGTGGATCAGACTGGAAACATCTATGTAGCCTGGGATGAGGGTTGGGATAGGCTTACCGGATTGGGTTCGTCTGAATTTGGAATTTTTATGATGTCGAGGGATCAGGGAAAGACTTGGAGTCTTCCATTACAGATAAATTACCCGGGAAATTCAAATATTCAACTTACGCCTGCGGGAGATGGAAAAGGTGGCGTGATGTTGGTTTGGCGGACTATCTCACCACAATACCCTGCGATTTATTATTCTTGGTCAAACGACTGGGGTCAATCATGGACAATACCCCAAACCCTGCCCAATATTGCCAGCAGTCAAATTGACAATTCTTTTGATATATACGATATGGCCGTAGATGGAGATGGGCATATTCATCTTGTCGCGACAGGTTATCTTGCTTCCAGTTCTCTTGAATTAGCGGATTTTTCTCGGCCACCAGGTGTATATCATTTTGAATGGGATGGAAACCGTTGGACAATTCCAGAATTGATATACCAAAGTAACTGGTATCCTTTTTATTTGAAAATTTCAATAACCAATGGAAATCAATTAAATGTGGTTTGGTATATGAAGGAAGGTGAATTCGCCCAAGTATTGGGACATCAGATCTGGTTTGCTCATGGTGAATCTTCTGCTCAATTCATCCCTTCTGAAAAGGTGGATCTACCCAAAGATCAAATTCAGAGTCAAATTGAATTGACGGCAACACCTGTTGATTTGATTGAGCAACCCAACCCGATTGAGGTAAATAATCAACCCGGGCAGGGTAATAATCCATATTCGGAAATTGATGAATATCTTATCTTCGGTGTTGCACTTGTTCCAGTTCTGATATTGGTTTTGATTGTCATGCGTAGAAGGGACAAGCGCTTGTAATGCAAGAACCCCTGATGATTTCTGTTGTTATTGTGTCTTGGAATGTTCGTGACCTTTTACAGAATTGTATTAATTCATTAAAACTTGCTTTGCAAGGGTTTTCCTATGAATTGATTATTGTTGATAACCACTCAAAAGATGAAACCGTAAATTGGGTGAAAGAGAATGTTCCTGAAGCAATTTTAATAGAGTCGAAAAAAAACCTTGGCTTCGGTCCGGCAAATAACCTGGGAATTCAAATTGCGAAGGGAAAATACCTATTATTGTTGAACCCAGATACGATTGTGATAAAGAATGCTATTCAGATATTGGTTGAATATCTGGATAATCACCCTGAAGCGGGCTGCGTTGGACCGAAGCTGCTGAATCCAGATGGTAGTCTACAAGTCTCAAGCTATCCTTTTCCAACTGTTTTTAAGGAATTTTGGCGTTTATTCCATCTCGATAAAATCATTCCCGTTTCACAGTATCCGGTAGATTTTTGGAAAGATGGCGGAATTCAATCTGTGGATGTTCTGCAAGGCGCCGCACTTTTAATCCCTTTTTCGATAATTCAGCGTGTGGGATATTTTGACGAACAGTTCTTTATGTACACGGAGGAAGTAGATCTTTGCTTTCGGATAAAACAAAGTGGATTCAAGAATATTTGGATTTCCTCATCGAATGTCATTCATTTGGGGGGGCAAAGTACTCGACAAGCTGCGTTGCAGATGTTTTTGGAATTATATGCCAGCAAAATTCGATTTATTCGAAAATACCATTCAAAATTTAGTTTACTTACCTATAAAACTATTCTTTTTTGGGCATCCTTATTGCGTGTAATCGGGTCACGCTTGGTAAATTTATTTTCACCTGACACCGGTAGATTATCATTAATAAATAATTATTTGAATTTATTAAAATCTCTTTCTGGAATGTGAAAATGCGAATTTTTTTCCTTTCTCAAATCATTCCCTGGCCATTAGACGCTGGGCCAAAAATCAAAACATGGAATGTGTTGAAACACCTTAAAGCTTCAGGGTATGAAGTCTGGTTTATTTCATTTGTGCGTCCAGAAGAAGAAAAATACGTTGGACCTGTTAAGGAGTTATGCGATCAATCATTTTTCGTACCGTTAAGGAGATCAAGAATCAAGGATGTATTTTATTTTATTCGAAGCAGAATCACGGGGCGACCATTTCTGGTGGAGAGAGACAGACAAAAAAAAATGGTTGATCTTTCAAGAAATATCTTATCAAAAAACAATTTTGATGTATTGCACGCCGATCAATTAACTATGACTCAATTTATATATCCTTTGAATGATAATGAAAATAATATTGATCTAAAGGTTCAAGGTAAAAGGGTTTTTGATGCGCATAACGCAACCTGGAAGATTTTGAAACGAGCCGCGGACGATAGCCGTGGTCCCATAAAGTGGCTTTACCTTGATGAAACTCGAAGGCTTATCCAATTTGAAAAAGACTTGATACTAAATTTTGATCATACATTTGCTGTATCCGAGGCAGACCGAAAGTCATTCACAGATCTATTTTCAAAGGAGGATTTCTCCTCAGTTAATCAAAAAATATCTGTGATTCCGATTGGAATTGACACTGATTATCTTTCCAGAAACCACGACCAGGGTAGCAAGAAAAAGTATAACCTCTTAACCATTGGGTCGCTAAATTACCCCCCAAACGCAGATGGGATCCGTTGGTTTCTCCGAGATGTATACCCATTGATGGTCACCCAATTGCCTGAAGTATTTCTATGGGTGATTGGAAAGAATCCTCCCGAAGATTTTTTTGAAATTGAAAAACATTATCCTAATAATATTAAGATCACTGGCTATGTCGAGGACCTAACTGCTTATTTCCATGAATCATCTTTGGCCATAATCCCGGTTAGAGTAGGTGGAGGAATGCGAGTAAGGATTTTGGAGTGTTTTGCAAAGAGGATTCCAGTGCTTACAACAACCGTCGGAATCGAAGGGATTGATGCTAATAAGGATCAAGAAGTGTTTGTTGAGGATGACCCCGTTCAATTCGCGCTTAAGGCAGTTGAAATTTTAGAAAAAGAAGAACTGAAAAATGTTGTAATAGAAAACGCATTGCAATTGGTTAGGCAGAAATATGATTGGTCTGTCGTTTTGAAGGAAATCAATTCAATTTATTCAACGTTAACTAAACAATAGCAAAGTATCTAATAAATGAGAATTTTATTTATCTGCCCTTATGTTCCAGATTTGATCCGAGTACGCCCATATCAGTTTATTCGCACGTTGCATTCTTTTGGAATCAATATTGTATTGGCTACGGTGATCGCATCAAAGGAAGATGAAACATCATTGGAGAACCTTAAGCCATATGTTGAGGAGTTCATTACACACAAGCTTGATAATAAAAATTCCTACGTAAATTGTCTGCTTGGTATGGTTGGTGACAAGCCATTGCAATCACTCTATTCCTATTCACAGCGTCTTTCGGATCAGATCCAGTCACGTTTATCAAACAGACAGAATAATTCGGAAATAGATTTGATTCATGTAGAGCATCTCAGGGGGGGTAAGTATGCTGAATTTTTGCAAGTTGAGATGCGAAAGAATAAAATTCGACAACGGCCAATAGTGTGGGATAGTGTCGATAATATATCTGCGTTATTCGAGCAGGCTTCTGCTCAAAGTCTTTCAATAAGAACCAAATTTGTTACAAAATTTGAGCTAAGAAGAACAAAAGCGTATGAAAAAAAGCTTGTAGAATCAATGGATCGAGTGCTAGTTACTTCAAAACGGGATTATGATGCATTTGTTGATCTGAATAGTGTATCAAGCTCGAAACTGCGCATAGTCAGCAATGGTGTTGACCTTCAGTATTTTAAACCTGGTGTAACTTTAAATAGAAAAAAGGATACAATTTTAATAAGTGGGAAAATGAGTTATCACGCAAATATTAGGATGGTTCATCATTTTGTTGATGATATTTTTCCATTAGTCACAAAGGAGAAACCCAATGCGAAATTGTGGATTGTGGGAAAAGATCCTCATTCTTCGATTACTGCGCTTGGGAACGATCCTCGGATAATTGTTACTGGAATGGTGCCAGATATGCGCCCATATTTGCAAGAAGTAAGTGTTTCTGTCGCTCCGATAGTATATGGAGCGGGGATTCAAAATAAGGTGCTTGAGGCGATGGCATGTGCAACGCCAGTTGTGACTACACCTGTTGCAGACGTTTCAATTAATGCACAAAATGGTGTAGATTATTTAGTAGAGAACAATGCAGAAGACTTTGCCCGAGCCGTAATAAAATTACTTAATGATCAAGAATTAAGTAATCGAATTGGATATTCAGCAAGGGCTTTTGTTGAGGCAAATCATAATTGGTCGCTGATAGGTAATTCTTTATATCAGATATATAGTGAAGTTGTTAATTTTTCAGTACCTGGTTCGTCTTATATTAAGAAAGATTATTAGAAGAAAAGGTGGGAAACAATGGAAATTAATTACTACATTGCACCCCTTAAGAAGTGGTGGAAATTATTATTGGCTGCTGCATTGGTTGCCGCAGTTTCTAGTTTTTTGGCGACTCTTCCCCAACCAAATATTTATCAGGCAAAAACTACGCTGATGATTGGACGCACTCTGGAAGACCCAAACCCATCAACAAACCAAATTATTATGGATCGTCAATTGGCCATAATTTATGCCGATTTGGTTGGAAGAGAATTAATTCAAAATGAGACCAAAAAAGCGTTAGGGATTGAATGGTTGCCAAAATATGAGTCAATTGCAGTTCCAAATAGCCAGCTAATTGAAATTACCGTTATTGATAATATACCCGAGCGGGCGCAGGCAGTAGCTAATGAGCTGGCCAATCAATTGATCAAGAATAGTCCAGGAAGTTCTGCTTCAATGAGTCAGGAGAGGATAGCTTTTATAAATAGCCAGCTAGACTCATTCCAACTCCAAATTCAAGATACCCAGCAAGAAATTGAAAGACTCAGATCTGAATTAGGAGAGCAAACCAGTGCCATTCAAATTCAAGACACGCAGAATTCAATCGCTGCGTTGGAGAATAAATTAGCCTCTTTACAAGATAATTATGCTACTTTATTGGCAAGCGCCCCACAGGGTGCTTCAAACATTATTTCTGTTCTCGTGCCAGCAGAATTGCCCACTTACCCTATAGGACCTAATAGAATTCTGATAGTGTTGGTAGCCGCTTTTAGTGGTTTCGCTTTTGCGTCTGGCGCTTCATTTTTTATTGAATTTTCATCTAACAAGGTTAGTACCTCATCAGAAATTGAGCACATTCTTCAACTTCCCGTTTTGGCAAGAATACCAGAAATAAAAACCGATAATAAATGGGATTATGTGAGGGAGTTCCCATTTTCACCTGTGGCTGAAAGTTTTCGATCATTGCGAACCAATATTGATCTTTCGTCAGTCGATAAACCCATGAGAACCATTATGATCTCCAGCCCGGGGACATCCGAAGGTAAGTCGACCATAGCAATTAACCTTGCACTAATCATGGCGCAATCAGAGAAAAAAGTAATTTTATTAGGAGCAGATTTACGAAAACCTGTGTTACAGGGGTTGATTGGCTTGGAGGGAAAGAAAGGCTTATCTGAATGGATGAGTAAACAAGCAACTTTATCCGACATTATGCATCCTTTAGTAAATGACTCGCTTTGGGTTATTCCATCTGGAGCATTACCCCCAAATCCAGCGGAATTATTAGGTTCAAAAACTTTTATTGAGTTCTTGAAAAATTTAGAGGCATACGCAGATGTTGTAATTCTGGATGGTGCACCATTCATTGTTGCAGATGCTACCATATTAGCTGCTCAAGTTGATGGCATCGTATTGGTTATTCGACCCGACTATACAAAAAAAGATGCTATGGTATCAATGCGTGAGCAAATTAAAAGAACCGGAAGCACAACTTTGGGGGTCGTTATGAATTTCACGGAGAATCATAATTCATATGACTCATCTTATTACTATGTCTACGAACAGAATCCAGAAATTTCGAAAAATGGACATAACAATCAAGATGAGCAGACAAAAACTTCAATCCTTAATAAAGTTCGCAGCTTATTAAAAATACATCCGGATGGATAAATCAACAATTTTTTTGTCAGATTGCCAAAGTTGTTCGGAATGAATGCCGATTTGCAATCCGAATAGCTTTGGCAAACCAGGTTCTATCAGGCTGGTAAAGAGGTGCTATTCTGGTACGTTTGCGCGCGGTGACTTTTGGTGTGACTGTTAAAGACGGTCAAGATAACGGGAGATTAAGAATCTAGGAATATAAAAAAGATTGGAGTTTGTAGTTTGAGAGAAATATTTACAAGTGAAAAGTTTCGCAGCACGACTTCTTTTGTGAGCTTGTTGATGTTTTCAATAACCGGATTATTTTGGGGATTAAAAATTTCCAATCAATCCGGATTATTTTTATTTAGCATAATAGGTTTGTTCATTTTGGTAATATTTTCGTATAGATATTTTGGTTTGAAAGAGATTTTACTAATTATTGGAATCATCATCATTTTGATCCTGGGTATTATCAGTAATCAAGGATCTTATAATGCCAGTTTTGGAGAATATAAATTGTGGGGGATGGCGTTAGCAGGCCTAATAGGGTTGTCTATTTTACTGCAGCCAAAAGAAAATCAACCGTTTTTATATTGCTTATTAATGTTTTCTTCCATCACCGCTGGAGTTGTGATTTTTTTGGCTTATTTGGGACAAAATATTTCTGCAGGATTAGGGAGATTGTATGGGATCGGCCAATTGATCACCAAGTTCATACCAATACAAAGTATCAATTATCAGATCGATGACGTGCTTGGTGGCATTTGTGTAATCACATTACCGGTGTTCTACAATGAACTACGCCAGCAATATAGAAATAAAAGCAAATTGAGGTTTTTCGGATTAATGCTGGGAATATCCTTTATTCTTTTTACCATGATGCTGACGGCTTCAAGATCGTTATGGATAGGTGTATTCATCAGTGTTGTATCATTTGGAATCGGGTTTTTTAATCGTAAGAAAATCAATAATTTTTTAATCGCTGTTTTGATTATTTCGTCAATGCTGCTGGTAATTACATTGATTTGGTTGGCAGTACCGGGGAGTAAAG
>ENA-ORXD01001491-ORXD01001491.1-sediment-metagenome-genome-assembly--contig:-NODE-1491-length-19017-cov-4.118110_pt1 | contig 19017 bp, 18 predicted proteins | sample MGYA00237862_ERZ511471 | MGnify/ENA metagenome assembly ERZ511471
AGAGCCACCGAAGGGGATCGAACCCTTGACCTGACGATTACGAATCGTCTGCTCTACCAACTGAGCTACGGTGGCGCGGCAAAAATTATACCAGTATCCATTTCAAAACTGCAAGCAATTGACCTGTTTGTATACATCCATTAGAATTGAATTGCTGACCATCTACATCATAAAGGATTCTTGCTTTGGATAAACCTGATCTGAATATCGCCATGATCTCTTACCACACCTGCCCTTTAGCGACACTGGGGGGGAAAGATACCGGCGGGATGAACGTGTACGTCCGGGAACTGACCAGAAGCCTGGGAGAATCAAATATCCATGTTGACGCGTTCACCCGTTCACAAGACGAGCATGTACCCCATGTTCTCCACGATCTTGGATATGGCAACCGCGTGGTGCATATTCCGGCTGGGCCAGAGGATCCGCTTCCCAAAAAGGAGTTGGCAAAATACGTGCCCGAATTTGCGTCCGAGATTCTCGAATTTGCCAGACAAAAAGGGATTAAATATGATTTGATCCACACCCACTACTGGATGTCTGGCGTGGCCGGCAAATATCTGCAAGAAGAATGGAACATCCCGATCATCCACATGTATCACACCCTGGGGATCATGAAGAATCGGATAGCTCAAAGCGCTTCCGAGATAGAGGGAGACTACCGGCTGAATGGAGAGTTCGAGGTGCTCAAAGCAGCTTCGCGTATCGTAGTTTCCACCCAGGCGGAACAGGAGCAGCTCACCAGCCTGTATGGGGCCGATCCTGATAAACTGGTTACCATTTCACCCGGGGTAGACACCAGCCATTTCTACCCAATCCCAGCCGACGAAGCTAAAGCCGTGATTGGGATCCCGCCTGAAGACCGCATGTTGTTGTTTGTGGGACGCATAGAGCGCTTGAAAGGTGTCGAAACCCTGATCCGGGCTATCGCCCACATGCGGCAGGTTGGCGTTTTGGGGAAATGCCCCCACTATCTGGCGGTGATTGGCGGAGACCCTGAAGGGCAACAGCAGGATATCAATACCGAAATGACCCGTTTGCAAAAGCTGTGCCAGGAGTTGGGAATCGGCGATCTGGTCGTTTTTCTGGGAAAGCGAAACCAGAATCTGCTGCCTTATTATTATTCCTCAGCCGAAGTGCTGGTACTGCCTTCACATTACGAATCCTTTGGGATGGTAGCGTTGGAGGCTATGGCCTGCGGGACACCGGTGGTAGCCTCTCAAGTAGGGGGGCTTGCGTATCTGGTAAAAGACGGTGTCAATGGCTATTCCGTTCCAGAAGGAGATCCAATCGCCCTGGGTAACAAATTAACCGAATTGATTCGGGATGACGCGCTGAGAGCCAGGCTGGGCGAGCAGGCAAACCAATATGCCCAGGATTATAGCTGGGACAAAATCTCGGCCAGGATGATCGCAGTCTACAAAGAGGTTTTAAGGCAGCCAGAAGCTATATGATCTGGCCCCAAAAGGAATAAACCGTTATCGTTAGAAAAAACCACATCAAGACGGCCAGCCAGGTGCGTTGTAGTGGTTTTTCTGTATAGAATAAGATCCATACAACGAGCGTCAACAATAACATCAGAGAGGCGTAGCCAAAGAACTCTGGGAGACGCGGTAAATACTTGTACCTTGCTTCCAGTTGGAACCAGACATCTGTGATGAATTGCGCGATCCAGTTGAGCATAAACACCGCTAAAAAGAATCTCCCACCCGAAGGCAATCCCCGGCGCCAGAAAGATAGAGAAGCCAGCACCACAAGAAGCATCAACAGCAAATGTCCGGTATTATCCATCTGGATGACACCAACCTCGCCGGTCAATTTGACAAACAGCCAGGACGAGATGCCACTGGCGATACCAAACCACGCCGAAATTGTCACAGATTCTCGCTGCACCAATCCGCGGTCCAGGCTAATCATAGAAACAGCCAGCAAAACCAGCGCGTAGATCAACAAACCGGGCTTTCCCAGCAGCATCTCAAACGGATCCACCAGTAACGATAACAACAATACCACCAGAGAACTTAATACAAAAACCAGAAGCCCATCCAGCAGCTTGCTCTTGATGTCCTTCCGCCAATCTTTTATGCGTTCCCATTCCCTTTGCAGGTTTATTCTCAAATTCATCAATCTGCCTTGCTCCCTGTTTCTTTATCCAGAATAACGTTCTGGTTCCCCCTATCATGGGCTCAAAAAAGGTCAATCATCCTTTTTCTTTCTCAATGAATGTCCTCGCAAAACTGCATCTTTTCCGTAGCGTTCTCTCAAACGATCCAAAGCTGATAATAGTTTACGCTCTTTTTCCAGTGAATGATCCCAGAGAGACAGTTGGTGCACACATTCATCCAATCCGCTTACACCAACACCCAACAAGCGGACGGGTTGTCCCTTCTGCCAGATGCGCCGAAAAAGATCCAGAGCAGAATCACAGATCAGACTGTCCTGGTCAGTTGGTTGGGATAACGTTACCTGCCTGGTGAACGTGGAAAAATCCGAAAAGCGAATTTTGATACGCACCGTTGACGCGCACAACCCCTTATGCCGCAGACGATAACCCACCTGTTCAGCGAGACCGCAAATGGTTCGTTTAAGAACGCCTTCATCCGCGCGATCGCTGCTGAATGTTGTTTCCTGGCTGATGGATTTCACCCCATGCTCAACAATCACTGGACGGTTATCAATGCCGCGCGCGTGGGCCGAAAGCTCGGATCCCATTTTGCCAAACAGCTTTCCTAAACGCTGCTCAGGGAAGGCTGCTAAATCGCCAATAGTATGTATTCCCAGTAGAGCTAATCTTTCTGCTGTTTTGGGCCCTACACCCCACAACGCCTCGGTAGGAAGATCCTTAAGGAAGTCAGCCTCCTGGCCGGCCGGCACTTCCAAAATCGCGTTGGGAGGAGAAGCGCTTCTGTGTGAAGCTTTGGCAACGTTTGTGGCCATTTTTGCAATCAGCTTATTGGATGCGATACCTAAAGAACACGGCAGGCGCAATTCCCGATTGATCCGGTTCTGCATCTGTCGTCCAATTTCAATCCCGGGTTGCTGGAGGTCACTGACATCGACAAACGCCTCATCAATAGAAAGCTGTTCGACCAATGGAGAATAGGATTGCAAAATGGACATCACTTCCTCTGAGGCTTCGTGATAAGCTCCAAAGGTCGAACGCACAAGGATCAGTTCCGGGCATAGAGACAGCGCCCTGCTTGTGGGCATTGCCGATCGGACCTTAAACTGGCGTGCCGCGTACGAGCAGGATGCCACCACGCCTCTGCCTTCCGGTGAGCCGCCAACCGCGAATGGTTTTCCCTTCAATTCGGGGTTCTTCAGCTCCTCAACGGCACAAAAAAAAGCATCTAAATCCAGGTGAATGATCTTTCGGGTCCGTGTCACCATAAACTCAAATTGATCCAGTCTGAAAATCTGAAAAGAACAGTGTATTCTGGCGAATCAATTCACCCGGATAAACTGTTACAAATATCTCTGCCCATCCACTCCAAATATCCTAATCAAGGACCAGCTCACCCCAGGTCATAGGTTGGGTCAGGTGCCGGTTGCTGACATTCGAGATCATCGTTTGCTGAATATTCTGAGAAGTGTCATCATTGTCCGAAACGGAGATCGCGAAGCCCATCCTCAGCCCATCATATGGGTCTACACCAAACACATTCCAGGGAATGGCTGCTTCCACCCGGTACACCCCCTCTGACTGGACCGAACCTATTTTCACTTTTGTTTTTGTCCCCGCCAGACTGGTTGGGAACCAGAGGTAAGCCTCTCGCTCACCATACACATCGGGTCTTCCACCCGATATACCCAGCTGGTAATCATCCGGGCTGAGCACGTTGTAGTAAAAATCACCGTACAGATTGGTGTCCAGGAGGATCTCCAGACTGTCTCCCTTGTAGATGTCATAGCCTTTCGCCCCCTGCTTGTACACGTCATCAATCACCTTCACAGCTACATACAGATAAGAGTAATCCCATGCGATTTTGTAAGATCCTTCCAAATCTTCTTCGCCAGTCCAATTCCCGGCACCGTACACGACATTTTTCATCGGGTATGCCGTCGTCTCCCAATCCCCCCATTCTCCATCAATATCAGGAGATGAAGAAATATATTCCGCGATAATCTTCGTGGATGGTCTGGATGGTGCAGAACTGGGAGTTGTCGTGTTGGTTGGGGTTTGAGTTGCTGTCGGAGGAGATTCGGTATTGGTTGGAGCGGTAGTGGCTGTGGCAGTCGCGGTCGCGGTCACGGTAGGATGCAGCGTCATCGTCATCGTGGCAATAGAAGGTTCTGTGGATGTTGGGATTTGTTCTTCTGCATAAAGCGCTGTAAGCGTTAAATTGGGTTCTCCTGTTTCTGTCTGAGAAACCATCACAGGAAAGTTGCAAGCCAGCATACTGCCTATCAAAAGAATAACGCAAGTTAAAAATCCAAATGGTTTCCTGTATTTCATCCATGACCTCCTTAAAAAACCATGCTCGCTCTTTATTATATTGCGTTTAATTAATAATTCAAACGATATCTTCAGCTATAATCGTATTGGTACAAAATCCTGTTGAAGAAGTCAATGGTTAAAATGCAAAATCAATCTATCCAAGTGGAAGTCTGTGCTGTTATATTCAGTCTGAAAAACAGCCGCTTAAGCGTGCTCCTTTTGCCAGGAGAAACAGAGCATTTTGCAAATTCCTGGCGGCTCCCCGGAAAGCCAATCCGCCCAGGCTCATCACTTGAGGAACTGGCTGGTAACAGCATACAGGAAATTTTTGGTGATCGTGAGTTTTACTTGGAACAGCTCTACACCTATGGAGATTTAGACCGCCATCCAGATTGCCAGATGGTTTCTGTGATCTATTTTGCCCTGATCCCATCCAATGAGCAGATCATCGAATGTAGGAATGAATTGCAGCCCACCTGGTTCGCCGTCGATGAACTGCCCCGACTCGACATGGACCATCATAGCATTGTAGAGTATGCGTTGCGGCGGCTTCGCTACAAGCTTGAGTATTCAGCGGTGGGGTTCGAGCTGTTGCCGGAGTTTTTCAGCCTCAGCGAATTGCAGCACACCTATGAACTGATCCTGGGGGCCAAATTGGACAAACGCAACTTCCGCAGGCGCATTCTAGAGTCGGGGATCATCGAACCAACCCCTCACCGCAGAATGGGCGAAGGCCGGCCGGCCCAGCTCTACCGCTATCAGGATGACGCCATCGCTGAAGTGAAAGCCCGCAGGCTTTTCCCCTGATCTCAACACCCTGTGAAGAGACCTTCTTCCCCATCCAGTTCTGTCCAATCAACTGGTCGATTTCTTCTCAAAAAAAGAAATACTCTCAATATGATAAGTCTGAGGGAACATATCAATGGGCACAACCCGCTCCAGCGAATATCCTTTTGAGATCAGCCTGCGGGCATCACGCGCCAGGGTAGCCGGGTCACAGGACACGTAAACCACAAACGGCACATTCTTCTCTGCAACGGCATCCAGAACTGCCTTGTGAACACCAGACCTGGGCGGGTCCACAATCACAATATCTGGGGTCAGATCCAGGTTGGGGATCACGTTTTCAGCCGTGTCCTGATAGATTTCCACATTTTCGTATGGATCCAGATTATAAGCAAAATCCTCGCAGGCCGAAGGCGACACCTCAATTCCCACCAGTCGTTTGACCCTGGAAGCCAGGAAAGCGCTGAAAAGCCCAACCCCACAGTACACATCCATCAGAACCGTATCATCCTTCAAAGGAAGATTGGATAACAAGTATTTCACCATCACTTCCGCCTGAGGGGTATTCACCTGGAAGAAAGATCCGGCAGAAACGCGAAACATCTGGTCCGCCACAGTAATCGTAACCGCGTCATCCCCGGCAGCAACGATGGTATCCACCGGGCTTTGTAAAACGACAGATACGGGCAGGTCCAGACTGATTTCAGGCAGATCCAGCGCGTCGCTTTCAAAATTCAGAAGAATATCTTCATTCGCGCCACATCGCATACCCAACCGTTGTATTCCGGGGACGGTTTCCATATCTACAAGAGGCCACATCTCGTTCAAGGCCGCTTCTGGCAGATGGCACTCTTCTATTTCAATAATTTCGTGCGATGCATATTTTTGATAGCCTAATTTACCATTATCAGAAATATGAAACTGGACTGTATTCCGGTAATGCCACGGCGTTGGTGCGGGAATCATGGGGTGAACTGGAGGATTTTCAATTCCGCCAATCCTCTGAAGCTGCTCTATAAGAATTGCCTCTTTTGCTGCTGTCTGCTGCTTGTAAGACAGGTGCTGGTAATGGCAGCCACCGCACACCGTGAAATGTTTGCACCTGGGGGCCACCCGCTCAGCGGATGCTTCCAGCACTTTTACCAGCTCGGCAATGGCGTGTCTTTGCTGTTCATCCACCAATCGGACCAGAACCTTTTCACCGGGCAAGACGTAAGGAACAAACACCGCCTTACCATCAGCAAGTCGGCCCATCCCATTTCCCCCATACACCAGAGAAATAATTTCAACTTCATGCAAACCTTCAGAATCTGTCATTGTCATCCTGCCTTTAAAGAAAAAAACCTCTCGCCACAACGAGAGGGTCCTTCTATCTGGCGGAGAGGGTGGGATTCGAACCCACGGAACCTTTCGGTTCACGCGCTCTCCAGGCGCGCGCATTAGGCCAGACTATGCTACCTCTCCAACTTGCCTGTCTTGGATTGATCTCTCAGGCGGACGAAATTATACCACAATTAGATATTTTTCAACCACAAAATTTTATTTTTAGAACTGTGTCTGTTTTCAGCAACACAAAATCAATAGATAGAAAAGTGTCTAATTGCCTCGCCGAATGCTCAAAAATGGATATAATTATGGAGACCATCATTGATCGAGAGGATGTTACATGTCAACTATCAGGCGCTCAATTTTATTTCTTGCACTTTCCACAATTTTTGTTGCGGCTGGTTGCACGCCATCTCAACCATCTGTTGCCGAGTCCTCACCACTTGCCCCAACCCGGCAATTGCCTTCCACTTCCACACCAACCCTGGCCCCCGAACCGACCAGCACGCCTATTCCTCCAACCGCGACGATCACATCCTCTCCTACCGCGATCCCTTCCGAGACTTCGACCGCCACTCCCGCTCCCCTGACTGATTTTTCTGAAGCGTCCCTATATACAACTGGTTCCCTATCAAAATGGCGCTATTTTTTTGCGGTGAGTGTGCCCTCTGAGGCCATCGAAGGACAATACTATGCGATTGTCGATCGAAATAAAGAATATACTTGCGAGGTTCTGGCCGCTTACCCCAACCGGCTCTATTGCAACGGCCCCCTGGCGGCTGCCAACGATTTCATTGACTATGCCATCTACGAAAAAGATACCAATCTCAAGGTTTTTGAGGGAAATATCTTCGTGCCCTTGCAATAAAAATTTGAAAGCACAGAATTTAAACCATTGCCATATTTATTACTCCCGGTTATAATAGCTTTCGCATGGGCGGTTAGCTCAGTTGGTTAGAGCGTTGCGTTGACATCGCAAAGGTCGTAGGTTCGAGTCCTATACCGCCCACCACCAAAAGGCACCCAATGGGTGTCTTTTTTATTAAAGTCGCAGACACCCTTCGAGGTATGCTATTCGAGCCTTATACCGCCCACACTCTAAAACACCTGTTTTGCTGGTGTTTTTTTGTTTAGGTTCTTGGGTAACAATAAATCAAACGAAAATCTCCTTGCATAGTTTTATGGCATAGTTTTATGGCATAGTTTTTACGAACCTTATATAATTCGCTTGCAAAGCCTTTAACATGCGGTTATAATTCACTCAATACGAAAGCGTTGACCAGGACGAGTAGCTTATATAAGCCTCCCAGAGAGAGAAGATCATCGGCTGAAAGTCTTCTTGAGACCAAAATTGGCGAAAACCCCCTGCGAGCATGACCTGGAAAGAGACACCTGATCTCAATTAAAGGAAACGGCTGACTCCGTTATCAGTCACAAGAGATAACCTTCTAATAAAGGTTAAACTTGGGTGGAACCGCGTGAGATAACTCTCGCCCCATTGGGCGCGAGTTTTTTGTTCTTAACGGGCACAAACCTGCAATTATTGAGTTTTACGGAGGTAAAAATGGCTGATAATCAAGAAGTTAAATATGAAGACTCTATGCTTTACCGGATCCGGCACTCCACAGCCCATGTGATGGCCGAAGCCGTTCTGGAAGAATTCCCGGAAGGGAAGGTCGCGATTGGCCCACCGATCGAAGATGGTTTTTATTACGACTTTGAACTTCCCCGCCCCCTGACCCCCGAAGATCTGAAAAACATTGAGAAACGCATGAAACAGATCATCAAAGGCAACCACAAATTTGTGCGCAGCGTCATATCTGCCGAAGAAGGCCGGGAACTCTTCCACGACCAACCCTTCAAACTGGAATTGATCGATGGGTTGGAACAGGGCGGCTTTGATGAATACGGCAACCCGCTGGATGAAAAAGTGGAGCTTTCCACCTACAGCCAGGATAAATTCACCGACCTTTGCCGGGGGCCGCATGTTGAAAGCACAAACCAGATCAACCCCAAAGCCATCAAACTGATGAAAGTGGCTGGTGCCTACTGGCGCGGTGATGAGAAACGCCCCATGCTGCAGCGCATTTACGGCACAGCCTGGGAAAAACCGGAAGAACTTCAGGAATATCTCAGGAAGCTGGAAGAAGCCAAAAAACGCGATCATCGCAAGCTCGGCAAAGACCTTGATCTCTACAGTGTATCTGATGAGGTCGGCTCCGGTCTGATCCTGTGGCATCCCAAAGGCGCCACCATTCGCAGACTCACAGAGCGTTTCTGCCAGGATGAACACGAAAAAGCCGGTTATGAATTTGTTTACACCCCACATATCGGCAAAGCGCAGCTTTGGGAAACCAGTGGGCACCTTGGCTTTTACAATGAGAACATGTACACCCCGATGGATATTGAAGGTCAGGATTACTATATCAAACCTATGAACTGCCCATTCCACCTTCATATCTACAAAAATAAGACCCGCTCATATCGCGAGCTGCCCATCCGCTACGCTGAAAACGGCACCGTCTACCGCTATGAACGGTCTGGCGTGCTGCACGGGCTGCTGCGTGTCCGCGGGTTCACCCAAGACGATGCGCACCACTTCTGCCGGGCTGACCAGATGCCAGAGGAAATAGATTTCGTGTTGAATTTCTGCCTGCATATCCTGCGATCGTTCGGCTTCACCGACTTTAAAGCCTACCTGAGTACAATGCCCGAGAAATCTGTCGGCGATCCGGCCAGATGGAAAGATGCCGAGTCCGCCCTGCGGGCTGCTCTGGAACGCGCCAAACTTCCGTTTGATGTGGATGAGGGTGGCGGCGCTTTCTATGGGCCAAAAATCGATCTCAAAATCAAAGACGCCATTGGCCGCGAGTGGCAGCTCTCCACCATTCAATTCGACTTCAACTTACCGGAACGGTTTGACCTGAACTATATCGGCGAAGATGGCCAGGAACATCGCCCTTACATGATCCATCGGGCACTGTTGGGCAGCCTGGAGCGCTTCTTTGGTGTGCTGATCGAGCATTACGCCGGGGCATTTCCGGTCTGGTTGTCTCCACAGCAAGCTTCCATTATCCCGATAGCAGATCGTCATCTGGATTACGCTTTTGAAGTTCAGAAGCAATTAAAAGCGGCAGGAATTCGGGTTAAGGTAGATGACCGCTCCGAACGGATGAACGCTAAAATTCGCGACGCGCAGAAGGAAAAAGTACCGTATATGCTGATCATCGGCGACCAGGAACAGGAGTCTGGGCAGGTATCTCTCAGGCTGCGCTCCGGTGATAACCCCGGCGCGATCAGCGTTGAGGATTTCATCCTGCTGGCGCAAAAAGAAATTAACGAACACGTTTAATGCCGGTTGGTTACAATTATCCGCTCAGGTGCTTTTAAAGGCCGCCTGAGCGGATGATTCAGTGCAAGGTTGACGATTTCACCCAAAATATGGTATATTTGCATCGCTGTAAGACCGTTTTTACGGTCTCAATGTTAAGTGTTTGCTAGGAAAAGGAGAATAACTATCAGTACCTCAAACTACCGGGTAAATAGAATGATACGGGCCCCAAAAGTTCGCTTGATAGGCCCTGAGGGCGAGAACGTAGGTGTTGTTGACATCCAGGAAGCCTTAAAAATCGCCCAGGAAGCGGAATTAGATCTTGTTGAAGTCGCGCCGAACGCGTCCCCACCGGTATGCCGCGTGATGGATGTTGGAAAGTTCCTTTACGAGCGTACCAAGAAAGAAAAAGAAGCTCGCAAGGCCCAGGTCAAAGTCGAAATCAAAGAAATTCGCCTCAGACCCAAAACCAATGAACATCACCGCTCTTTCAAAGTGCGGGACGCCCGAAGATGGCTGGAAAGCGGGATGAAAGTCAAAGTGACGGTTCGTTTCCGTGGACGTGAAATTACCTACCCGGAATTAGCGTTAAACGATCTGAAAGAGGTGGCTGAAGAACTTGTTGATGTTGGCGTTGTGGAACAAACACCGAATATGGAAGGACGCGTGATGACCATGTTGATCGCTCCGATTAAAGAGGTAAAGAAGAAAAGCGCTTCCAGCTCGGAAAACAAAGCCAAACAGGAGTCTCCTGCCGAATAGCAAGAAATACTGCCAGTTCCAACGGCAGAGAAGTTAGTAATTTTAGTTTAAAGGAGTTTCGCTGTGCCACGTAAGCAAAAAAAAGGAAAGTTCAAAATGAAGACCCATAAAGCAACGTCAAAGCGATTTCGCTTGACCGGGTCCGGTATGCTTGTGCGCACCAAAGGCGGCAAAAGCCACCTTCGACGCCGCACCTCAAAGCGTACCAAAGCTTTGTTTACCGAAATGGTGCCTGTTGAAGGCAGCAAGATTGTCAAACGCATCAAGCGCTTGGCGCCTTACATGAACGAGAAGAAATAATCTCGGTATCGATCCATATTTAGTGCGGCTGTCAGGTGTTCGCAACGGGTGTAACTCACCGGCGCCTGGGGGTTCGCAAAGGAGTTCTTAATGGCAAGAGTTAAAGGTGGCCCTCACGGCTACAAACGCCATCAAAAAGTATTAAAACTGACAAAAGGCCAGTACGGCACCCGGAGCAAACTGTTCCGCCGCGCCAATGAGGCCATGCTGAAAAGCTTATGGTATGCTTACCGTGATCGTCGCGTTCGAAGACGCGATCTGCGCAAACTGTGGATTACCCGTATCAACGCTGCCGCGAGGCTGAATGGGTTAACCTACAGCCGGTTGATCCACGGGCTGAAACAGGCCGACATCCAGCTTAACCGCAAAATGCTGGCCGATTTAGCCGTCCGTGACCCCCAGGCTTTTTCTGCGGTAGTCGAAAAAGCAAAAGCGGCCTGATCGACCGAAGTGAAATTCCCAACGGAATGACGTTGTCATTCCGTTTTTTATTTAATTTCGCTGCGAACCAAACCAACCAGTTGGTGTTAGAATTAGGCCAGGAAAAACGCATGTCCACCATATTTGAGTCACACAACTTCTCAAACCCCTGCGTCCTGGAGATCGTCCAGGGCGACCTGACGCGTGAACCAGTGGATGCCATCGTCAACGCGGCAAATGCCCACCTCATGCATGGAGGCGGCGTCGCTGCCGCCATCGTCCGGGCTGGCGGCAGGATCATTCAGGAAGAAAGCGACCAATGGGTCAGGGCAAACGGGCCGGTAGCCCACGCTCACCCCGCCTACACTACAAGCGGTCGGCTTCCCTGCAAAACGATCATCCACGCCGTAGGTCCCATCTGGGGCGAAGGAGAGGAGGATCGAAAACTCGCTGAAGCCATTACAGGCAGTCTTACCCTGGCGGAAACCCTCCAGCTGGGCTCCATCGCCTTCCCGGCTATATCAACCGGGATCTTTGGTTTCCCCAAGGATCGGGCCGCCCGGCTGTTCCTTGAGACCATTGCCGAGTATCTCAAAACGCACAAAACAACCACCATCCAACTGGTCCGAATTACTCTTTATGATGAGTCCACCCTGAACGCGTTTATTGATGCCTTCCATACCTGGCGGTCCAGCATATAGCACACAGCAGATTCCATGATCACTTCAACCAACAACCCTAAAATCCGCCTGGTCCGCGGGCTGCTGGCCAAAAAATCCGAACGGAATAAACATCACCAGTTCGTGATGGAAGGTGTGCGCCTCTGCGAAGAGGCCCTGTCTGCCAGATGGCAGCCTGATCTGATCCTGTTTAGCAATGGTCTGTCAGACCGGGGAAAAGACCTGGTCTCTGAGTTTCAGCAGCTCGGTGTAGAGGCCGAACAGGTCAGCGACGACCTGCTCAAGTCGATATCCGACACCGAAACCCCCCAGGGCATTCTCGGAGTCTGTCCCCAGCAAAAGCTTTCCCTCCCCGAAAACCCGGATTTTATCCTCATCTGCGACGGCATCCGCGACCCGGGGAACATGGGCACCATCCTGCGCTCAGCCGCGGCCGCGGGCGCGCAGGTCGTCATCACCACCCCCGGTACAACCGATCCCTTCGCGCCAAAAGTGGTGCGCTCCGGCATGGGTGCGCATTTTCACATTCCGGTACTCAATATGACCTGGGAAGAGATAAAATCCTGCGCTTCCCCCAATTTTCAGCACCGGATCACCCTGTTTGTTGCCGAATCCGAGGGCGGAACTCCCTACTGGAACCTGAATCTCTCCGGTCCGGTCGGGCTAATCATCGGCGGAGAAGCCTACGGCCCCAGCCGCGAAGCTTTCGAAGCCGCCGCTGCAAAAATATTCATTCCGATGAGCCCAAAAATTGAATCCCTGAACGCGGGCATCGCCGCGAGCATCTTACTATTTGAAGTTGTACGCCAGAGGAGCACATGAGAATTCGATCTGTCACCTGTTTTTTCAACCCTGAATATTCCAGACCCAACCGCATGCTTCCCAGGTTTGTCCGTTTCACCCAGAAGGCTACCTCCCTCTTTGAATCCGCCGGCTATCCTGTACAGACCAGAAGACTGGCAACCAGTCCCTTCCCGCAGCTGTTGCCCGAATTAACCATCCCAAAAGCTGTCTCGTTTGCCACCGAAATGGAAACCGCTGCCTGCGATCACGGCTTTGAATTCCTCTCGCTGGGTCCGGCTCACCCCGATTTACCCGCTACTTATCCCCTCATCCCGGACATGCTTGAAGCGACCAAAATCTCCTTCTTCAGCGGGATCATGGCCGATAGCCAGACCGGAATCCACCTGCCAGCGGTCCGCGCCTGCGCGGAAGTCATCCACCGGGCCGCCCCCATCACCCCGGACGGGTTTGCCAATTTGCGGTTTACTGCCCTTGGCAACGTCCCCGCCTTTGTGCCTTTTTTCCCGGCGGCTTACCATCAGGGAGAAGCTCCCGCTTTCGCCATGGCCATCGAATGCGCCGACGTGGTGGTCGGCGCTTTCAAGCAAGCCGAGTCTTTGCAGGAAGCCAGAGAAAACCTCTTGGGCAGCCTGAACCAGCACGCCCAAAACCTGGCGCGGATCGCCCAATCCCTTTCACAGGAATTCAACCTCGATTTCAAAGGTTTCGATTTCTCCCCAGCGCCTTTCCCTGCCGAAGGCTGTTCTTTGGGCACTGGTATCGAACTACTTGGCCCGATGCAAATTGGCAACCTTGGATCTGTAGCCGCCGCCGCCTTTGTGGCCGATGCCCTTGACCGCGGGTCATGGCAGCGTTCTGGCTTCAACGGCCTGATGCTGCCAGTGCTGGAAGATGCCACCCTCGCCCAGCGCTCCATTGACGGCACGCTGACCCTCAAAGACCTGCTCCTTTTCTCTACTGTGTGCGGCACAGGGTTGGATACCGTTCCCCTGCCGGGCAGCGCCACCCCCCAACAGCTCGCTTCGATCCTGATCGATGTCGCCGTCCTTTCTGTCCGGCTCGCCAAACCCCTCACCGCCCGCCTGATGCCCATCCCCGGCAAGCAAGCCGGAGAGCCCACCAGCTTTGATTTTGACTATTTCAAAAATGGCAGAATCCTCGAGCTGCCCGCGGCGCCGTTTGACGGGCTCTTCAATGGCGATGAGACCTTCATCCTCAACCCGCGCTGGACCTATTGATCCTTTCACTGAAAAGCAAAAACGCCTTGCGGAAAGATCACTCGCAAGGCGTTTGTTTTTCTCACAAACCGGTCAGCGAACCTGTTTGAAGTTCACCACTACCAGGTTCTTCCCGCATTCCGCGTAGGTGTTAAAGTAAGTCCGTCCGGAGAGCGGCAGGTTGGCTTGATCAACCAACCGCAGCCAAAATACCCCATTGGTATCCTGCGGTAGGTCTGAGATCTTGAATTCATACCCCGCGTCTCCAAACTGCAGCACCGTGCCGGTCAGGCTGGTCAGGTTGATCACCTTGCCGTCCAGGCTGCCGCTGAGCTGCACTGTGATCCCCGGGATCGGCTGGCCTTGCAGCCCCAACACCTGCCCGCCCACCCCCATCCAATCACAGCCTATATCCGGATGCAGCACCGCGGCTTCAATCGCAGCTGGCTCGCTCTGCAGCACAAACGGGTAGCTGGAGCCAGCGGGTTCGGTCGGAGTCGCCGTTCCCACCAGATCCGAAATGGTTTCCGGGGTCGCCAGCATCAGTTTGAGGGTTGGTGTAGCTGAGGGAACGACAGGCTCCGGTGTGTCAGTTGCCGCCGGTGTCCAGGTGGCGGGCAGCTTCAACGGCGTCGGAGTCGCGCTGGGAAGAACCATCGAGGCTGGCATGGTTGGAGGAGGAAAGGGATTCAGTTCAGAGCTGGGATTGGTGTAGATAAACCCAAACACCCCAAGCAGAACCCCGATCGCCAGGATTCCAAAAATCGTCAAGATATTCCAGATCACTGTTTTTTTATCCGATTTTTCAATCTCGTAATCAAATATATTCGGATCACTGGTTTCCATAAAATTCTCTCCGGCGTTCATTATGCGTCTTGATCAGGGCAGCTCAATTTCAATCTGACCTTGCTCCCTGCGTTCTTTCAGCCAATTCTCAATTTCCTGGCGCTGCAAAGTTTTCAGCGCGTCTGGTTCAAGCGGGCGCTGCTCATCGCGTTCGATCACCTCAAGGATATGGTATCCATACGTTGTTGAAATGATCTCACTGGTTTCACCCGGTTGCAGCGCGAACGCCGCTTCCTCAATCTCGGGCACCAGCAGGAAACCCCTTGGGAACCATCCCAGATCACCACCCGTCAGCGGATCATACCTGAAGGCTAACGTTGCAAAATCCGCGCCAGATCGCAAATTTCCCAGAATATCACCCGCCAGCTCCTCATCCCTTACCAGTATCTGGCGCGCGTGTACCTGTTCGCTTGTTTCTGGCACCTGGCTGATGATCTGGTCGCGCTGCCACGCGGCTTTGATCGATCGCCGCAGGCTCGCCGCAAAAGTTTCCGCGGTATAGCCGTTCGAGTCCATCCACTCCTTGAGCGCGTCCGCTCCTCCAGCCGCTTCTTCCAGGCTGCGCAAGCGCTGCTCAAATTCTTCATCGGTCAGTTCATATCCCGCTTCAACCGCTGCCTGGATCAAAAGCGTCTCATCGATCATCTGGTCAAGGATTGCCAGCCGCTGCGTTTCTAACAACGACTGAGAAGATTCCACCCCCATGGCCAATACATAACGTTCAACTTCCGCCTCATAATCAGCCAGCAGCAGGCCCTCCCCATTGACCACCGCTGCCAACGGTTCCGGGGTCGGTGAAGGGGTAAAAGGCGTGTCTGTGGGCGTTGGCAAATCCATGTTCGGCGTGGGTGTTGCCGGTTCGGCGCTGTTGCACCCCCCTGCTCCCATCGCGAAGATCGCTAACGCCAGCACCAACCGGACAATCAATTTTTTATTGGAGTAGTGTATTGGAAACATGAATACGATTATACCCCGACCGCATTCCCATCGCCATGAAACCCGGCTAGGCTGTCAAATCTGTTAAGCCGCATTAGATATCTTAACAAAATTCACTCTTCACAATATTTTAAGCTTAAAGTATGCATATTTCACTTGCCCTGCCTCAAGTCCTGTGCTAAAATCAAGACCATCACCACATACAAGGCTACAACTGAAGGCGACCCCCACCTGTGGGGGTATCCTTTTCTTTATCGAGGTGAATAAATATTTATAGCGATATAGGAGGCTCACTGTGCGTTGCCCATACTGTCAGAATGAGCGTTCACACGTTCTCGATACAACCCACGACAGCCAGGGGGGAATCCGGCGCAGACGCGAATGCATTAACTGCCAGCGCAGATTCAGTACTTACGAAAGGCCAATTCTGGCGACCCCATTGATCATCAAACAGGATGGAACCCGCGAAGCTTTTGATCGCGAAAAACTGCAACATGGCATACAAATTGCATGTGCTAAAAGACCGGTCTCAGCCGCGAATATCGAGCGGTTGGTCGGCGAAATTGAAACCAGGTTGCAAAGCATGGGGAGATCTGAAGTGTCATCACGGGTTGTAGGCGATATGGTCATCAATGGACTGAAATCCCTGGATTTAATCGCTTACATTCGATACGCTATCGTTTATCTTCAACTGGACGATCTTCAGGCTATTCGCAAAGAAATTGACAAGGTCTTGGAGGGATAAAAAAGGAGCAGCCTTATGACACTAAAGACACACGAAAACCAGTCCAATGCATTAACCACCCCAGCCATACCCGATGGGTTGCCTCAAATTGAATTAACCGAAAACTCGCTTCAAGTCCTCACCCGCCGCTATTTGCGCCGCGGCGAGGATGGCAAACCGGCCGAAACCGTGCCGGAAATGTTCTGGCGCGTGGCCTATCACATTGCTGCTGCCGGCACCGGTCTGACTCCCGACCAGGTCATGGACGAAGCCAAAGCTTTTTACCGTTTGATGGTCTCCAAGCGCTTCTTCCCCAACTCGCCCACCTTCACCGGCGCGGGCACTCCCCTCGGGCAGCTCGCTGCCTGTTTTGTGCTGCCCATTACCGACGACATGGGCAAGAATTCTACCGGTATCTTCCAGACCCTGCGTGACGCGGCCCTCATCCAGCAGACCGGCGGTGGGAATGGTTTTTCTTTCTCCCGCCTGCGCCCCAAAGGCGCGCTGGTCAAGTCCTCCGCCGGACAAGCCACCGGTCCGGTTGGCTTCCTGCGAGTTTACGACAACGCCTTTGGTGAGGTAGCCCAGGGCGGCACCCGCCGCGGCGCCAATATGGCCGTGCTGCGCGTTGACCATCCCGATATTGAAGAATTTGTCACCTGCAAGACCAACGAGAACGCAATCACCAATTTCAACATCTCGGTCGGCATCACCGATGAGTTCATGCAGGCCGTAAAAAACGACGAGGATTGGGAGCTGCGCTTTCCCGACGTGCTCGACCCGCACTACCGCGGCTTTACTGGCACCTTCGAAAACGCCGTTGAAACCGGCCTCCCCCTGATCACCCATAAAAAGGTCCGCGCCCGCGACCTGTTTGATAAGATCGTTGCTCAGGCCCACCACAACGGCGAGCCGGGCGTCCTCTTCCTGGATGCCGCCAACCGTTCCAACCCCGTGCCTCACCTCTACCAGCTCGAAGCCACCAACCCCTGCGGCGAGCAGTGGCTGGGACCCTACGAGAACTGCTGCCTGGGCTCCATCAACCTGGCCGAGCACATCCTGGAAGATGGCTCCGTGGATTGGGAGAAACTCCAGAACAGCACCGAAATCGCCACCCGCTTCCTCGATAACGTTGTGGACGCGAATAAATACGTCCCCGCCGTTCCCCAGTTAAAAGAAGCTGCCGAGCGCGCCCGCCGCATCGGGTTGGGCATCATGGGATTGGCCGACCTGATGTACGCCGCAGGGATCCGCTACGGCTCACCGGAAGGCCAGGAATTCTCCGCCCAGGTCATGGAATTTATCCGCTACCACGCCATGCTTACCAGCGTCGCCCTGGCGAAAGCCCGCGGGCCTTTCACCGCCATCACCGGCAGCATCTACGACCCCCAGGATCTCAAATGGGAACCGCCGGTTTCTGTCGTCCCCTACCAGCACGACTGGGGCCGCCCCGCGGTTGACTGGGAGAAAGTGGTCGCCGGCATCCGACGCCACGGCATCCGCAACGCCGCCCAGACCACCATCGCCCCCACCGGCACCATCGCCACCGTCACCGGCTGCGAGGGCTACGGCTGCGAGCCGGTCTTTGCCCTGGCTTACATCCGCCACGTCAACGACAACGGCAATGACCTCCAGCTGGCCTACACCAGCCCCAGCCTCGAAAAAGCCCTGGCCGAGTCCGGCATCGACCCCGAGTTCATTGAGATGGAAGAGATCGACGACGCGGTGTTCCGGGAGGCCTGCTGGCACGCCACCCTGGCCGAAGCCCGGCTGAAGGCCGGCGACGTCCTCGAATCCCTCGACGAGGCCGGGCTCGCTCCGCCAGTTCTCGCCGAGGGTGTAGCGCCTTTCGGCCTCCCTGGCGGCCTGCATGTACGCGAAGACATCCGCCCCCCGGAAACCGTAAATGGCCTGCTTCGGGTCTCCGATGAGAAACAGGACCGCGTCCCCGCAGCCGAAAAGGGTCTTGAAAATCCCGTACTGGATCGGGTCCGTGTCCTGAAACTCGTCGATCAGGGCGGCCTTGAACCGGGCCCGCACCCCTGCGGCGAAGAAGTGAGCTGCGGGCTTTCCCACGATCACCGCTTCACGACCGGTGGCGCGCTCCAGACCCAGCAGGTACGAACCGAGGTCGAGGCACTCGCCGGCGCGCGTTGTCCACGAGAGGGAGCGGTGCATGGCTACGAAGGCCGCCCCTCTCACCAGGGCCCGATACACACGGTTGAGATTGTCGAATGCGTAGGAGGGATCCGCGCCTGAGAGGAGAACGACGTCCGGGTCTTCCTCGATGCCCACCAGATGCAGCCCCTGCAGATCAGTGAGCTGCGCATCGCCCAGGAGGAACACGCGACCCGCCGGATGGACCGCGCGCACGTAGGCGGCGGCCGACACCGCCGCGGTGAGCACCTGCTCGTCTGAGATGGCCACGCCCCATCGTCGCAGGTCGG
>ENA-ORXD01001492-ORXD01001492.1-sediment-metagenome-genome-assembly--contig:-NODE-1492-length-19011-cov-4.141597_pt1 | contig 19011 bp, 19 predicted proteins | sample MGYA00237862_ERZ511471 | MGnify/ENA metagenome assembly ERZ511471
TCCGGGTGAACCCTCCTTCTTGATTTAGCTTTGAAAGCAAGAATAAACTATTGCACAGGTTCATGTCAAGAGCAAGCCGGGCAAACGTTGCACAGGCGGGCGGGTTTAGTACTAAAGTAACTACGGGTTAGGTCTTGAACACAGGAGCCATGGGCAGCAGGAGAGTGGCTCCGGGCTCGCGGTTGACATAGCTGCGGGTGTAATTGGAAGGGAAAGAGTAAACCACCTGGGCCTTGGGATGCTCCAGGCAGAAAAGGAAAACCCCGACTGTCTGGGATTTGGTGCCGAAAGGCCCGATAACCATGTTGTAGGCGTCTTTGACTTCCTGGAAGATGCCCTCCAGGGCGTTTCTGGCGGCATAAGGGTCATCCGGGGGCACGTTTCTGACTTCGACCGACGGCAGGGACAGCAGGCGGGCGTTATTGCGCCTGGCGTATTCCAGGTATTCTTCCTTGCCGTCCCGCGGGGGGCTGGTTATGACGCCGATGGTCCGCGCCGGGTTGAAATGCTTCCATACGCTGAGCGCTCTTTCGGGCTCGAAGCCCAAAAACAATATCAGCAGGGTGTCTTTTTCCAGGGAGATGGAACCGAAAAAGTTGGGCACGGTGGTAATCTGTTCGACACCGCGGGTGAGGCGGGTTGGGGCATAGTTCTGGGTGGTGTGGATCAGCCGGGGGATGCCCATGTTTTGTTCGGCTACCAGGAAGTGAAGAAGCTCCAGGAGGTAAATCTTGGTGAAGCTGGATATGTCTATGGTTATGTAAGGTTCGTCGGAATCCTTGGGTTTGCACCGGCTCCAGACGCTTTTTAGCTGGTTTATGGCTTCCGTTGGGGCATCCCGCTGGCAGCGTATTACGAAAACCCCTTCGCTGGTGCGCCGGCCCAGTTCCGCCTGCAGCTTGAAAAGATTGGTATCAACCTGCTGTTTGTAAAAAGGGTCTTCAACTACGAAGATGACGGAAAAGCGGGCCCGGAAGGCCATTCCCATTCTGGCTGCCGATGAAATGCAGCGGTCTTCAAACCCGGCACAACAGATGAACAGGTCATCCGGGCCATATTCGTTAATCCGGTTCAGGTGCTCTATTTCAACTGGCTGGTCGTGAATTTTCATCCGCCTCGCTTTTAACCGGTGGCCTTGACGTGATGCCTTCAATATAATGAGACCCGGCAAGAATGTCAACATTTTAAGGCAGGCACCCGGTTTGATTTGACCCGCCGGCGCCGGGCAAGTTAGAATTTCAGCATGTCTCGCGGGCTCCTTTTACTGGCAGCAGCGACCATTATGGCTCTCCCCGGTTCAACTCCCCGTTCAATGCCGTTAACTGCAGACGGCCCCGGATATTCATGCTGGAACGAAGCCGCCATCCCTTCTCAGGGTTCTTCCCCGGGGCATATCCTGGCTGAAGGTACCGATATATTATATCTGGGTGGCGGCCCCGAGGCCCTGTATGCGGTAATTGCCGGGGATAAAACTTCCCTTCTTGTTTCATATGACGGCGGGCACAGCTGGGCGGAACTTGCCGGGCTCGAAGACGGCTTTGTCGATTTTAAAATTGCCCCCGGCGGCGGTGAAGAAATGTATTATGCAACCGCCGCTGATGTTTATTATTCTGCTGACGGGGGCCGGTCCTTTAAGCCGCTGGCTCCTGTTGCCGGCGTCGGCGCGGGCGGACGCCGCATCAGCTCGATTGATGTTATCGAATGGCAGGGGGCCCGCCTGGCAGCTGCCGGAGTTGTGGATGAATCGCCCGGCGAAACGGGCGGGGTTTACCTCATTAAGCCGGATGAAATGTTGGCCCGGTGGTATGACGGGGGCCTGGACGGGCTGGATGTGTACGGGGTGGCTTTTATGCCGGGTGAGGCTGCAAAACCCTGCCTGGCGGCTGTCGGGAGCAGTGAAAACGGGTGCCGCATAACCACCATGGCGGGCAACACCGGCTGGGGCAGCGTCTGGGCTGACGCCATTCTCCTGGACGGCGCCGGCGAAAAAGCGGCTGACCTGCAAGGAGTGTCGGTGGCTTTCCCGGAGCAGTTCGATACAGTGACGCATCCGGTATTTTTCATAGGTATTGACAGCGGCGCCGAACAGGGTGGTTTGTATCAATACGAACTGCGTGACAGCGGCGCCGAATTTACGGTTACGGGCATGGATTTGTCCAGCCGGAACGAAACCGGCATTGCCTCGGTAGCTACGGGCCGGGAGAACACCGTCGCCGCCGGGGCTGCCGGCTCGAACCAGGTGTATCTCAGCACGGATGGCGGCGTAAGCTGGACCGAATCTGTTAAAAGGCCCACCGGCGCCGGCGTTACCGGGGTTTTGGCCGGCTCCTCCGGCTATCACGCCGTCACCAGCGGCCCGGAAAGCGGGCTGTCGTTTTCCCGGAATGGCCGGTACTGGGAGCAAATCAGCCTGGTGGACACCCGGGTCGAGGCGCTGGTTGACCTGGCGGTTGCACGTGACGAGGCCGGCACAGGCGACCTGTACCTGCTCACCTGGGGAGGGAATGCCAGCCTGTGGCGCCGCCGGGGCGAAACCGGCAGATGGGCCAGGTGTTTTTCCAGCGTGCCGGAAGGCGTTGCCGGCCTGGAAAAAGTGGCGCTCTCCCCGGAATATGACGGCAGTTACGGCGCAGTGTACCTGGCGGGTGTTGGCCCCGGCGGCGCCTGGCAAACCTGGAAATCGGCCGATGCCGGCACCAGCTTCACCGGCCGGCAAGCCCCGGTCCGGGTGGACTGCTGGGCGATAGCCGGAAATGACACACTGGTGATCGCGGGGTATGACGGCAACGAAAGCCGGGTTTACCGTTCGGATACGTCCGGATCGCGCTACAGTTCGGAACCGGCCGGGCAGGCACCCGTCTATTCACTTGCCCTGGTGCCGGACTTCGCCGCTTCCGGGAGGGTGCTTGCCGGCGATACTGCCGGCAGCGTATATATTTCCGGAATCGACGGAGCCGGCTTCGAACCCGTGGGCCAACCCGGTTTTTCCGGTGGCGTTTCGGTGTGTTTCGATGCTGACTTTGCTGAAAATGGAATGATTTACGCGGCCGGTGGCGAACCGGGCAGCGGCATCAAGTACTATTGCGTAGGGGGCGGCGCCGGGTGGCAGGAGTTCGGCGGCAGCCTGCCGGCGGAAAGCATGGCCGGCAACCTGGACCTTTCCGGCAGCGGGCCGGTTTATGCTTCCGTTTACAGCTCTGCCGACCATCAAACCGGCGCCGGCGGCATGTTGAGGGTCCTGGACCCGCAGGCCGAGCAGGCCTGCCAGGAGGTAGCCCTGAAAGGGCTCGAAACAGGCAGTACCCTGTGGCGCATCCGGGCCGCGGGTGAAACAATATGGGCAATCGATACCACCCACAACCGCCTTGTCTATTATACGGACAGCCTCCTCGCGGCTCCCGAACCGGTGTCTCCCCGGCATGGAACTGAATCTGCGGGCATCGCCGGGCCGGACTATACCGGCGGAATCGAACTCGAGTGGGAGGCTTTGAGCGGGGCCGAGCGTTACCACTGGCAGGTTTCAAGCACGCCCTCGTTTACGGCGGTTCCCGCGAGCCTGGAAGGCTCTACCGCTGCGAACAGGACCGCTCTACCTCTGCTCAGCGGCGGCAAGGGTTATTACTGGCGCATCCGGGCGGATAAGCCCGTCACAAGCCCATGGTCGGAGGTTTTATATTTTGAAACCGCCCTGGGCACCGGGGTTTCGGCTCCGGTTCTCGAGAGCCCCGGACCGGGAGACCGGAACGTGGAACTGGAGCCGCTTTTTCAGTGGCAAAAGGTTGAAGGTGCGGCCTCATACGAGCTGCTGCTGGGTACCGACGCCGCATTCGAGGAGCCGGTAATCGAGCGTGTCGGCTCCAGGAGCCTGCCGGCCAATGCTTGGCAGGCCAGCATGGAACTACAGCCCGAAACCGGTTATTTCTGGAAGGTCAGGGCCCTGGATGCCGGCGGTCATAGTGACTGGAGCGCAGTCGGCGCTTTCAGGACGCGTTCCCGTCCCGCTGCCACAAACCCCCCGGTGGAAGAAGAACCGCCGGCCGGGCAGGATCCCGTAGGTGCCACCACCATTGTTATCCAGCCTGCCATCACCCCGACCATTGCCCCGCCCGAAATGCCCCCGCCGACTATCATTATCAGTCGGCAAACTTCATCCGGGTACCCGCCGCCGGATAATTCGGCTCCCGAATGGTTTTATTACACCCTGGCTGCTGCCGGCGCCATAATGTTAATGCTGATGGTTGTACTGGTTGTGGTGGTGGTGAAAAAACCGGGCGCAGGCCATTAAACGGCCGGGAGAGACAGGGCAGAGGAACGGGCTTTTCCCGGGGGTTAAACCGGGGATTCCAGGAGCACTACCTGGGTGCCTGGCGGGAGGCTGTTTTTGGATATGTTCAGTTTGGGCTGGGGCACAAGCCCCTGGGAGCCGATTTCGTTCAAGAACTTGTCTACCGGATCGAGTTCTTCGGTGGAGGTGGCGGTTTTATAGTGCATGGGTATGACGATATTGGGTTCGATATTGCGCACCAGCCGGGCTGCCTGGGTGGCGTTTATGGTCACGTTGCCGCCAACCGGCAGCAGCAGAACATCTACACTGCCGATGACCTCGATTTGCTCATCGGTCAGCAGGTGGCCCAGTTTTCCCAGGTAGCAGATGGAAAGCTCCTCGATTTCCAGGGCGTATATGGTGTTCTTGCCGCGGATCGAGCCTTTGGACTCATCCTGATAGGAAGGAACGCCTATGACAAGCACGCCGCCGACTTCATATTCTCCGGGCCCCTGGATGATATACGGATCACCGCCGATTTTTACCTCGCCGGCTTCCTCAGGTTTCTGATAACTCAGGCAGAGGACATCGGCATTGGTGCGGCTCAGGCTGCCGGCAACATCCGGCAGGAAAGGGTCGGTAACAATAGTAGTCTGCTTGCCCTTTATGCGAAAACAGGTGTTTCCCAGCCAGTTGATTTCCATATTCAACCTAATATTAGCACAGCCCCCGACAGGCGGGCAAACGCTTCATGATTAAATTATTTTGACCGGCGTGGTATATTATTCTTATGCACATAGGTATACTGGCCGATATTCATGCCAACCTGGCGGCGTTCACCGCCGTGCTCAAGGACGGGGAGCAGCGGGGCGGAATAGACGAATACTGGGTTCTGGGGGATATTGTCAACTACGGCCCCGATCCGGTTAAGTGCGTCGAACTGGTCTTAAGGTTGAAAAACACCACCATCAGCGGCAACCACGACCTGGCGGCGGCGGGTAAAATACCCTTGAAGCTTTTCAACCCGGATGCGGCCGCCGCCATGGAATGGACTGCCCGCCAGTTGAACGCCAGCGACAGCGCTTTTCTGAGGAGCCTTCCCCAGGTGGCAATCCGGGATGAATTTACCCTGGTGCACGGCAGTCCCAGGGACCCGGACTGGGAATACCTGGTATCCAAAGGCCAGGCCCGGGAATGCTTCGGATATTTCAAGACCAAATACTGCCTGGTAGGCCATTCCCATGAGCCGCTGCTGTTTCGCCAGGAAGAGGACGGCAGTGTTACCTATGTCAACTTCACCGAAACCAACGGCCAGGTGGCGGGCAAGCACCGGTTTATACTGAACCCCGGCAGTGTAGGCCAGCCCAGGGACGGTGATCCGCGGGCGAGCTATGCCATCTACGATACCCAGAGCAGTATGATAAAACTGTTCCGGGTGCCGTATGATATTGGCACTACGCAGTTGAAGATGGTAAAGGCCAATCTGCCGATGCGCCTGGTAGCCCGGCTGGAGAAAGGGCTCTAATTGCAGGCAGAGCAGGATAATACAGACAAACCTTCGCTGGGGCGGGAGGCCAGAACGGCGCTCAGGGAAATGGAAACCAGGCCCAAAAAAGGGCTGGGGCAGCATTTTCTGGTGGACAGCGGTGTTCTTGCCCGGGTTGTAGCCGCCAGCCGGATAACCCCGGAGGATACGGTTATCGAGGTCGGACCAGGCCTGGGCGTGCTGACCCGCGAACTGGTGCGGTATGCCCGGCGGGTGATAAGCGTTGAAATCGATGAAACTCTTGCCGGCAGGCTTGAAACAGCTTTTTCCGAATCAGACAATCTCCGCATTGTGCGCGGCGACATTCTGGAGCTGGCGCCGGCCGGCCTGTTACCCGAGGGGGTCACCGCCTATAAGGTAGTGGCCAACCTGCCGTATTATATTACCTCGCCGGTGCTCCGGCATTTTCTGGAAGCCGACCCGCATCCGGAACTCATGGTGGTTATGGTCCAAAAAGAGGTTGCCGGCTCAATTACAGCCCGGCCCGGCAGGATGAGCCTGCTCAGTGTGGGAGTACAGCTTTACGGACGGCCGGAAATCGCCGGGCGTGTTTCAGCAGGCAGCTTCCACCCGGTTCCGAAAGTCGATTCGGCTATTGTCAGGATAACCTCTTACCCCCGGCCGCTGGTAAGCCCCGCAGAGAGGCAGGCCTTTTTCGCCGTTGTCCGCGCCGGCTTCGGTTCCCCCAGGAAGCAGTTGATCAACACCCTCTCTCACGGGCTCGGCATGGAAAAGGAGCCGGTGCGCGGGGTACTCGAGGCTTCCGGCATAGAAGCCAGCCGGAGAGCCGAGACCCTTTCGGTTGAAGAATGGCACCGCCTGTACCGGGCTTTTGAGGACAGGGGAGGCCCGGGATGTACTGCATAACTGCTCCGGCCAAAATCAACCTGACGCTGGAAGTGCTCGGCAAGCGCCCGGACGGCTACCATGAGATTCTCAGCATCATCCAGACCATAAAACTGGCCGATAAAATCGAACTGAAACAAGCCCCGGATACGGTTTTTACCTGCCCCCTGCCCGGATGGGACAGCCAAAAGAGCCTGGTCAGGCGGGCGGTTGAACTGTTTATTAAAAAGGCCGGGCTGGCTGGCGGAGTGCATGTTCATGTCGAAAAAAACATCCCGCTTGCTGCCGGCCTGGGCGGGGAGAGCAGCGCTGCAGCGGCAACCCTGCTGGGTCTTAATGTGCTGTTCGGTACGGATGTGCCGCCCGGCGGGCTGTACTCCATGGCACGGCTTTTGGGCTCGGATGTTCCCTTCTTTCTGACCGGGGGCACTGCCCTGGTTTCCGGCAGGGGTGAAACAGTAAGCCCCCTGCCTTCGCTGCCTCACAACTGGGTTGTAATCGTTGTGCCCCGGCTACAACCACAGGATTCTAAAACCGCCACAATGTTCGGACGGATCACACCGGTTAATTACACCACCGGCATGGCAACCGATGCATTTGTAGCCAGCCTTACCCTGGGCAGAAAAAATGAACAGCTGCAGATATTTAACGTTTTCGAAGAAGTTGCCTTCGATGTGTTTGACGGCCTGCTCCCCTGCATGGAAAAATTCAAGGCTGCCGGGGCAACCCATGTCCACCTGGCCGGCGCCGGCCCGGTGCTTTTCAGCCTGGAAAAGGAACGGGGTATCGCCGAGGGCATCTACCGCCGGGCCCTTTCACGCGGCTTGCAGGCTGTTATAACCGAAACCCTGGAACCCGGGCCTCGCCTCTGAAGATAAAGGCCGGCGTGCCTGGTCAATTAAACCTTTTTAAGTTAAAATTAGGGCAATGTCAGTTGTCGGAGGGATAAATTGAGCCAGACACAGCAAAACCTAAAGAACGCATTCGCCGGCGAGAGCCAGGCCAGCCAGAAATACCTTGTATTTGCCGCAATCGCCGATAAAGAAGGCTTTCCGGCCACAGCCCGCCTTTTCAGGGCGGCGGCTGAAGCTGAAAGGGTACATGCCGCCAGGCACCTGGAAGCCTCCGGGGAGGCAGGCAGTACCGCCCAGAACCTGAAAAAAGCCATCAGCGGCGAGAACTATGAATTTACCGAGATGTACCCGCCTTTTATTACACAGGCCAGAGTTGAACAGCACACGGCTGCCGAACTCAGCTTTTCACGCGCCAATACTGTCGAGCAGATTCATCATGGCCTTTTCCAGCGGGCGCTGGCAGAGGTTGAAAGCGAAGATAGAGGCCCGGGGGCTCCTTATTACGTATGCCAGGTTTGCGGCCACACGGTAATGGGGCAAGCCCCTGACAAATGCCCTACCTGCGGTGCGCCGCACCAGCGTTTCAAGAGGGTCGATTAAAAGCCCGTGGCCAGCAGGCGGTTGACCAACTCGATTTCATCCTGGCGGGTAACTGCCATTCCATCCAGCCTGGCGTCCTGAATGGCTTTCAGAACCTGCCCGACCGCCGGGCCTTCGGCCACACCGGCAAGTTTGAGGTCGTCGCCGTCCAGCAGCGGCTTGACGAAGCGTAGTTCATCCAGGTAACGCTCGAGTTCGCGGCGGACCGGCGGCCGGCTTTCGGCTGCCAGGCATGTTTCGACAGCCAGCGGGTGAAACCCGTTCAGCAGGTCGCAAACGGCGCTTGGTTTCAGTTCGGTGCCGGACAGATAGCCAAGCCTGGCTTTCACGGCGAGGGTATCTGTTACAACCCGGTAAATTTCACCGGGCAGGTTCAGCCGGCTGCCGAGAGACTTTGCGGCACGTTTATCCAGGGGATAACCCAGGAGGCCGAAACAGATTGCCGCCGGAGGCGGTTCGGGACGGCTGCGAACCCGCGCCGCTTCGAACCACCGGTGCTGTTGCGGGCGGAAGGATAACCCCGCCAGGATCTCATTAAGAACCGAAAGCCGGCTTAACCTGCCAAGCGTCTTCTCCGGGGCAAGCTCGCCAAAAATACACTCGAATTCATACCGCAGCCGGTCCGGGGAGATGGTAGAGAGACAGCTTTTATCGCCCTTCAACTGCTTGAGAGTTGCCGGTTCGATGTCGAAATCGAAACGCTGTTCGTACCTCGCTGCCCTGAATATGCGGGTGGCATCGTCCTGGAAACTTTGCAGATGCAGTATGCGGATAACGCCTTTTTCCAGGTCTGCCCGGCCTTCAAGCGGGTCGATGAGTTTGCCAAAATCATTACCGGATGCGCCAACTGCCATGGCGTTGATGGTAAAGTCCCGCCGCTTGAGGTCCTGCTCGATAGGCGCCGGTTCTACGCAGGGCAGAGAGCCCGGGTGCGGGTAAACTTCGCGCCGGGAAGTAGCGATGTCCAGGGTGAACTCCTCAAATACCAGCCGGGCGGTTTGGAACCGGCCGTGACTGGTTATCCGGGCTCCGGTTTGCCGGGCCAGCTCTTCGGCAAGAGACAGGCCGTCCCCTTCGACCACCAGGTCGATATCGCGCCCGGGCCGGCCCAGTTGCAGGTCCCTGACCCATCCGCCGGTGATGAACAGCCTTGCGCCGTGAGCCTGGCAAAATTGCCCCGCCTGGTGAATAATGGACAAAAGCGGGGCAGGCAGGCTGGCCTTCAGCGCTGCGGATAACTCGATTTTGCTGACGGAATTCATGTCGTTTCTCAACCCGGGGCGTATTATAACATACCTGGAAGGCAGTTCAGGCAAGGCTGCCTATCAAAATACGAACTGCAATAGCCAGAAGTACTAGGCCTCCGGCTATCTCCGCGCCGCGCCCCAGCAGCCTGCCGGCGTGGTTGCCGATAATCATGCCTGCCGCCGAAGCCAGCAAGGCGGTCAGGGCGATAATCAGGCCGGCCTGGAGGATGGAGGCTTCGAGCAGGGCGAAGCCGAGCCCGGCTGCCAGGGCATCGATGCTGGTAGCCACCGCCAGGATAACCAGCGGCCAGCCCCGAGTATAATCCGTTCTGGACTCACGTCCGTCCTTACCTTTTAACGCCTGCCACAGCATGCGCCCGCCGATAACAGCCAGCAGCAAAAAAGCCACCCAGCCGGCTGCCGGGGCCAGCAGTTCCAGCACGCTGCGGCCGACCAGCCAGCCGGCGACGGGCATCAATCCCTGGAACAGGCCGAAACTGACCGCTACCCGGGCAACCGCCGGCAGGGAAAACCTGCCGCAGGACGCACTTATGCCGAGCGAAACCGCGAAACAGTCAGCCGACAGCCCCAGGGCAATAAGCAGAATCGAGACCAGGTTCAGTTCAGGCATGGTTCATACAGTATGCCATGACAGCGGACGGGGGTAAAACAACCTGAAATTCATCCGGCTGCCGGCTTAAAAACCAGCACCTTAACATTATCGCAGTAGACGGTCAGTTTATCCGTGCCCAGAGAATAGGTTCTTGCCGCGCCCAGCAGTTCCAGGTAGCTGTTTTCCTGGTCCATGATCCCGGCCGGGTCCAGGCAATACATTTCAGTGTGGTAAAGCTCGCTGAAGGTGATTTTGGTACTTTCGACCAGGGTGCCGGCGCCGTAGCTGTTGCATCCGGCAGAACCACTGGCGCCGGTCAGGTGCCGGTCGAAGGTCAGTGTAATGCGCGAGCCTGGTATCAAAGCCTCAGGAGCGGAGGCACTTCCATAAGCCTCCAGTTCCCAGGCGGTGTTCTCCAGTCCTTTGCCCGATGTGGAACCGCCGCAGCCGCCGGCAATTACCAGCGCCGGAACCGCCAGGCCGAGCGCCAGCCAGATATTCAGTCTTTTCATATACTGCTCTGTCCCCCTTGGTTCGAAGATGGCTTCCAGCTATTATAACGCCGTGAAATGTGTAAGTGTTAGGGGTTATAATGGGTTTTTGAAAACAGACACAGGGGGCGGCCATGGCTGAAATTGATTATGAAACCCGCCTGGAACACTTTCCGCGGCTGGTAAAGGTGTATCACCTGATTGCCGGGCACCCGGCGGGCATATCTGCCGGCGAAATCGCCAGGCGGTGCGGCGTAAACAACCGCACGATCTACCGCGATATCAACGAACTCGAACAGGCTGGAGTTCCCGTATGGGAGAAAGAACACCGGTACGGCATCTGCGCCGGGCATTTTTTACCACCCATTAGCCTGACCGGACCGGAGGCCGTGCTGGTATTTCTTTCACTGAGATTGCTGCTGGGCTATTCCCAGCGCTATTCCATGGATATGGCCAATGTTTTTCTGAAACTCGGCGGCATTGTGCCGGAAACGCTTGAAAAGGAAATAAGCAGGACAAGCGCCTGGATGGCCAAACTGCCGGTCGAACCCAGGCTGAACCGCAACCTGGGGCTGCTGGCGCAGGCATGGTTGAACCGCAAACAGGCAAGAATTGTGTACCGTTCTTACCAGGCCGAGAAGCCGGCCGGCCGGATTATCGAACCCTACTATATCGAGCCGGCAGCCAGTGGAAGGTCATGCTACGTGATAGGCTACTGCCACCTTAAAAACCAGGTGCGCACCTTTAAAATTGAACGCATAGAAAGCGTTCACCTGCTGGATGAGGGTTATGAAATCCCCGGGGATTTTGACGCCAACCAGTACCTGAGCCCTTCGCTGGGCATTATGGTGACCGATGATGACACCCGGCGGGTAAAAATGAAATTCAGTGCCGGGCTCGGGCGTATAATACAGGAATCCGTTTGGCACCCGTCCCAGGCATTTTGCCGCCTGGATGACGGGTCGCTGATAATGACAATGGATGTAAATGTGACCCCCGAGCTGGTGGGCTGGGTGCTCGGCTGGGGGGAAAGGGCCGAGGTCCTGGAACCGGAAAGCCTGAGGCAGGAAATAAAAAAACGGGCCGCCAGGCTGGCAGCCCTGTACGGAACTGCTGTTTAGGCCGGGCTTTTAGCGGCGCCGGGGTATGGAAGGATAAGTTTATGCCGGATGCTTATATCGATATAGAAACAACCGGGCTGTCGCCCGGCTCAAGTTCCATCACGGTGGTGGGCATTTACCTGGTCGACAGCGCCACCGAACAACTGGTTCAACTGGTGGGCAGTGAAATCACGCCCGCCGGTATTACCGAGGTAGTACGCGGGGTCGAAACCATCTACACATTCAACGGCCACCGCTTTGACCTGCCCTTTATAAAGCAGTCAACAGGCGTGGATCTGCACCGTTACTGCCGGCGCCATCGCGACCTGATGTTTGACTGCTGGCATAACAATCTGTACGGCGGCCTTAAGAAAGTCGAAATGCTCCTCGGCATCGGCCGGCAGATTCAGGGGGTCAGCGGCCGGGAAGCGGTTGCCCTCTGGTTCCGGTTTGTTGAATACGGGGATTTCGAAGCCCTCGATACCCTGCTTAAATACAACGCTGAAGATGTCAAAAACCTCAAGGCGCTAAGGGAAAAACTGGAAACCATCAGGCCGGGTACTGGCCGCGGGTGCTGAATGGCCCGTCCCGGTCCAGGGCGAATAATTCCGGATGGGATTCCTGGCCCATCAGGCCGTAGAGGTACAGCTTCCAGATTTCATTGACAAGTTCCCGGTTGCGGCTGAAATCCTCGAATACCTGCGGGTAAGACTCGGAAAGGTACCTGAACATCTCGGTGAAAATGCGGATCGATCTGGCAGAAAGCCCTGCCCGGATGTAGCCCAGGCGCTTGCCTTCCTCGAGAAAGCGGGTAAATACTTCCAGGGCCTGATCGTATACCTTGCCGTGTACGTATTCTTTTAAGGCCGGGTCATCCGGAGCCGAAATAGCCTGCAGCAGTTCGGGGTGGTAGCGGTTGAAATTCTGGTTTTTCAAAAAAACCATTTCCGCCAGCCGTTCCAGGTACGGACGGTCCGAAGAGAACAAATCTTCAGCTTCCCGGAGTTTCTGGCCGGCCAGGTATTTGACGACTTCTTTCACCAGGCCGGATTTGTTTTCGAAATAATTGTAGATGGTGACCGGTGAAACTTCGGCCTGCTCCGAAATCCGGGCAATACTGGTTTTTTTTATTCCCTGCCGGGCAAACAGGTCAAGTGTAGAGGCCAGGATCTTCTCCCGGATAGCCTGGCGCCTTTTTTCAAAACCGTTCATTTGCCGATATTTTTCCAATATTATGTAGTAGTCACGTTAATATATTACAAAAGTATTGACATAGTCAAGAGAATGTTTTATAGTTTGTAATATTTGGCTGGGATTATTACATAATAGACGCTATTAAGCCCGTAAAGGAGAAACCATGGAACACGCCATCATTGCCGAGGAACTGGTCTACAGCTATGGCAAACAAAAAGCCGTTGATGGTATCAGCTTTCAGATCGGCCAGGGAGAAATCCTGGGTTTTCTGGGACCCAACGGGGCTGGCAAATCAACCACTGTAAACATGCTCACCGGCCTGTTGAAACCCCAGGGAGGCCGTGCCGTGCTGCTGGGCAGGGATATCTCGAAGGATGTAGACAGCATACAGAAATACATCGGTGTATGTTTTGAAGGCGCCAATCTGTACGAGCAGATGACGGGAGAAGAGAACCTGAAGCTGTTTGCCCGCCTGTTCGACGTCAAGGATTTCGACGTCAAAGCCCTGATTGCCAGGGTCGGCCTGGAAGGCAGGGGCAAAGATAAGGCCGGCAATTATTCCAAAGGGATGAAACAGCGGCTCATGGTGGCCCGTTCGCTGATAAACCGGCCCAGTATACTGTTTCTGGACGAACCGACCGACGGCCTTGACCCGGCTTCGGCCGAATCCATCCGCCGGGTAATTCAGGAAGAAAGAGAAAGAGGCGCCACCGTATTCCTTACTACCCACGATATGATGGAAGCCGACAAGCTTTCCGACAGGGTGGCTTTCATAAACCAGGGAAAAATTGTCGCCCTGGATACACCCCACAACCTGAAACAGCAGTACGGCAAAAGGGCCTTGAACATCGAAGTCCTGGACGGCGAAGGCAAATTGCAGACGCGGGAAATTACCCTGGATACACCCGATACTCCATCACAGGTACGCGAGATCATGGCCAGCGAAAAGGTAGTCACCATCCACAGCGAAGAAGCCACCCTTGAAGATATCTTCATCCGGATTACCGGCAGGGGGCTTTCCTAGTGAGCGCTCGAATAATCGGGGCGCTGATTCAAAAGGACCTGGCGCTGGCCATGCGCAACCGGTTTTTCTCGGTGGTACTGGTTCTTGGCCTGGTGGTATATATCGCTGTTTACCTGTTTATGCCCTCGGACGTGGATGAGGACATCGACTTCGGCCTGGTTGCCAAACTGCCCCCGGGCACAATTGAGCAACTGGAGGCGGGAGAGGGGCTGAAGGTGCATGAGTTTGAAGCGGACGATGAGTTAAAAACGGCTATCGAAGACGGTCAAATCATGGGAGGCCTGAGCCTGCCGGATGATTTCATAGCCGATATCACTTCCGGCCTGCCGGTTTCAGCCTCTCTTTACTACAGCTCGGCAACGCCTGAAGAGTACCGCAGCGCCTTGAAGGTGCTGCTCGGTGAAATTGCCTATACCATTGCCGGCAAGCCCCTCGGCGTGGAGGTGAATACCACCGTACTCGGGCGCGACACTACCGGGTCGCCCATAGCTCCGCGGGATACCCTGCTGCCCTTGTTTGCGGTGTTTATTATTCTCACCGAGATGATGAGCCTGGCAAGCCTTATGAGCGAGGAGATTGAAACACGTACCATCAGGGCTCTCATGGTTACGCCCATGAACATCAGGGGCCTGTTTCTGGCCAAAGGCATTACCGGCACCGGCATGGCTTTTTTCCAGGCCGTGGTGTTTACGGCTGTTGTCGGCGGCCTCGGAACCCAGACCGGCCTGGTGCTGTTAACCCTTCTGCTGGGAGCTGTAATGGCGGCCGGAATCGGCTTCCTGGTGGCAGCCGCCGGCAGGGACCTGATGAGCGTAATGGCCTGGGGCGTTCTTTTTATGCTGGTATTTTCCGTACCGGCTTTCGGTGTGATTTTCCCGGGTTCCATAAGCGGCTGGGTGCGTTTTATACCTTCATTCTACCTGGTAGATACTCTTAACCAGGCGGTCAATTACGGCAGCGGCTGGGGGGACTTATGGCCCAACCTGGCCCGGCTGGCCGGTTTCAACGCCGCATTCATATTACTCGGCATGTGGACTGTTCGGAGGAAACTCGGATGAACTTAAGAAATACCGGAGTACTGCTCGGCAAGGAACTCATTTACGGGCCCAAGAATTTTATCTTCATCATGGCGGTGGTTATCCCTATCGTGCTTTCCCTGGTTGTGACCGCCGTATTCGGCAGCCTGTTTGCCGAAACACCCAGGTTGGGCATATATGACGCGGGCAATTCGGCGCTGGTTGACAGGGCGGGCCAGGTCGAAGCTGTATCGGTAAGCGAATTTGTGCAGGAAACAGAATTAATCGCCGCAGTGGAGAGCGGAGCGCTGGATATGGGAATAATACTGCCGGCTGGTTTTGACGAGGCATTGAAAACCGGGCAGATTACCGGTATCGATGCCTATATATGGGGTGAGAGCCTGGCAAAAGACCGTACGGTGCTGGGGGTGACCATTGCCAGCCTGGCACGGGATATAAGCGGCCAAACAATCGATTTGACCATAGAAGTGGTAAGCCTGGGTGACGGCAAAAGCGTCCCCTGGGAAGAACGGCTGTTACCCCTTATCGTATTGATGGGCATGTTCTTCGGCGGCACCATGCTGCCGGCGACTTCGATAATCAATGAAAAACAGAAAAAGACAATTAATGCGTTGACGGTAACGCCTGCCACCCTGGGAGACATTTTCGTGTCCAAGGCGCTGATGGGGGTGATCATCAGCCTGGTTATGGGTATCCTGGTGCTGGTAATCAACCGGGCATTCGGCACTCACCCCGGGCTGCTGGTGGGGGTGCTGGCGCTCGGCTCGATAATGGCGGTTGAATTCGGCCTGATACTGGGCATATTCGCCCGGGATATTTCCACCCTGTTTGCCACCATCAAAACCCTCGGCATTCTGCTTTACGCTCCGGCATTTGTGTATATGTTCCCGCAACTGCCGGAATGGGTGGGCCGGGTGTTTCCAACTTTTTACATCATCCAGCCTGTGGTGGCTATCAGCCAGCGGGGCGAAGGCTGGCCGGGAGTCGCCCTGGAAGTCACCATTCTGGCCGGGCTGGTTATCCTGATTGCCGGCATCGTGGCTTTAAGGGTACGCTCGATCCGGGAAAAGTTATAGGCCGGAACCTGGCCCGGCCGGTCAAGCCGGCCGGTTTGAGGCCTGCCGCCGGGCTCTTTCCGGGCTGAAGCGTTCTTCGAGCCAGGGGTCGCCATGGTTGTGATAGCCGGCCCTTTCCCAGAAGCCCGGCCGGTCTTTGGCAGCCAGTTCAATGCCGGTGACCCATTTGACGCTCTTCCAGAAATAAAGGTGAGGCACCACCAGCCGTACCGGCCCGCCGTGTTCCGGGTCAAGCGCCTGTCCGGCGTATTGCCAGGCAAAGACGACATCCTCCCGGGAAAAATCCTCCAGCGTCAGGTTGGCGGTGTAATCCCCCCGGGCATGCACGATAACGAAGCGGGCGGATGGTTTCGGCCCGGTCATTTCCAGGATCTTCCGGCCGGACGGCCCGCTCCAGACGGTATCCATCCTGGACCATCCTTCCACGCAGTGTAGATCACCAAACATTTCTATTTGGGGCAGGGACTGCAGCTGCTCAAGTTTGAGCTCAAGGGGGTTTTCCACCAGGCCGCTGACTTTTAAAGACCAATCCGAGGGGGAGATATCCGGAGTCCTGCCTTCATGCAGTACGGGGAGTTCGTCTACCGGGGTTTGGCCGGGCGGCAGCCTGTCTGGCCGCAGGATATCGGGGCTGATAATGCGTTCCGGTTTTTCCATGCCTAACCTCCAAAACAAGCTGACCGCTGTTTACCATATTACAACAAATTAAAGCCTGTGAACAGGCAGGCTCTACGAGCAGTTGACAAAAAAGCGCATGTATTCTAAATTTAGGCAAACAGAACAGTTGTTCGAAACCGGAATCCAGTGAAACAGAACCAGATTGAGCTATCGTCCAGGCAGCAGGCAGTGCTGGATTACATCCGCGCGTTTCTCGAGGAACGCGGTTATCCGCCTTCGGTCAGGGAAATCGTGACCGGCTGCGGCATCAGTTCGACTTCGGTGGCCGCTTTCCACCTGAAGCGGCTGGAAACCAAGGGCTACCTGCGGCGCCACCCGGATATTTCCCGGGGCCTGGAGCTGGTAACGCTTCCGGACAGCGAGGAATCGACCGTGCCGCTTATCGGTTATATCGCCGCCGGCAAACCCATTCCGGTGCCCGCCGCCGACACCTGGGATATTACCGGAGCGGCGGAAGTGGTAAAAGTACCCCGCAGCCTTATTGCCGGCAAAGAGGCGGTATTTGCCCTCAGGGTGAAAGGTGATTCAATGCAGGATGCGCTGATAAGCGACGGCGATACCATCCTGATGCAGGCAGTAAACAGGGTTGAAAACGGGGAAACCGCGGCCGTCTGGCTCAGGGAAGAAAAAGAAATAACCCTGAAAAAAGTATTCAGCGAAAAGGGCTCTGTCAGGCTGCAGCCTGCCAACGTTCAATACCAGCCCATTATCACCCGGCCGGAAAATGTGGAAGTACAGGGCAGGGTGGTAGCTGTGCTCAGGAACCTGTAAAATCAGCTCAACTTAAAAGGAGTTTTACTTGCCAGTATTCAAAGCACCTCGAGGCACCCAGGATATTCTTCCGGAAGAGCAGCCGTATTGGGATTATGTAAAACAAAAAGCGGCTGAAATCTGCCACCGGTACGGTTATGGCTACATTGAAACCCCCGTTTTTGAAGCTACCGGGCTCTTTTCCCGGGGGGTCGGCCAGGGGACCGATATCGTAGAAAAGGAGATGTATACATTCACCGACCGCGGAGACAGCTCGCTGACTCTCAGGCCGGAAGGCACCGCACCCGTCTGCCGGGCATATATCGAACACGGCATGGCCAGCCTGCCCCAACCGGTGCGCCTGTATTATTTGGCGCCAGCTTTTCGCTACGAACGCCCGCAGGCCGGAAGGATGCGCCAGCACCACCAGTTCGGTTTCGAGGTCATCGGCGATGGGTCTGCCCTGGTAGACGCCGAGGTTATTACGATAGCATGGCGGTTTTTCGAACTGCTTGGCCTCAACAGTTTAAAACTCATCATCAACTCCATCGGTTGCGCCCGGTGCCGGCCGGATTACCTCGAACAGTTGAGCGGCTATTACGCCGGTCACGTTTCAGGCCTTTGCCCGGACTGTCAAAAGAGGATGGCCAGGAATCCACTGCGGCTGCTCGACTGTAAAGAACAGTCATGCCAGGCGATTGCCGATAATGCTCCGAAAAGCACCGGCCACCTGTGCCCGCAATGCCGGGAGCACTTCCAGACTTTAGTTCACAGTTTGGAACTGGCAGAGATGGAATACGTGGTTAACCACCGGCTGGTCAGAGGCCTGGATTACTACACCCGGACCGTATTCGAAATACAGCCGCTTAAAGCCGGTTCCCAGAGTACCATCGGAGGCGGGGGCAGGTACGACCGCCTGATTGAGGAAATAGGCGGGAAAGCTACCCCGGCCATCGGATTTGCCACCGGCATGGAACGAATCATACTCAATCTGAAGCAGCAGCTTGTCCGGGTGCCGGCTGTGCCGGGCCCGCAGGTTCTGCTGGCTTATACGGACAGCACCGCCCGGGATGCAGCCTGGCGGGTTGCGGTCGAGTTGCAGGGCCGGGGAATCGGGGCCGTGCTGGCCGGTGAAGGCAAGAGCCTCAAGGCGCAACTGCGCCAGGCCAACAATATGGGAATGAAATACGCGGTCATAATCGGGCCTGAGGAACTTAAATCAGGCAGAGCGGCGGTGCGTGACCTTGAAACCGGAAATCAGGAAAGTATAGACCGGTCATGCCTGCCTGGCATGTTCCCGGTTTTCAAGGCCGCCTGAAAGGCAGCCAAAAGCGCGGAATGAGCTCAAAATATGGTATAATCAGGTTAGATGGATGGTCTGTTTGTATCCTGCTTCAATATGGTTATTGTTCAGTCTTTCTACGGCAGGGTATTTTTTTATGAATTTTAGGCCGCCCAGATTCCTTGAGAGGAGTAGAGGCAAGAGAGATGAGTAGACCGGCACCCACCAGCGGCAGCAGTGAATATTCCGCAGCCGATATACAGGTACTCGGCGGGCGCGAAGCGGTACGCCGGCGTCCGGGCATGTACATCGGCAGCACCGACCAGCGGGGCTTGCACCACCTGGTTTATGAGATAGCATACAACAGCGTCGATGAAGCCATGGGCGGATTCTGCAACCGGATCGTGGT
>ENA-ORXD01001494-ORXD01001494.1-sediment-metagenome-genome-assembly--contig:-NODE-1494-length-18996-cov-50.552355_pt1 | contig 18996 bp, 12 predicted proteins | sample MGYA00237862_ERZ511471 | MGnify/ENA metagenome assembly ERZ511471
GTGGGCTGCATGTTCGGCCGCTATGCGCTGGACAAGCCGGGGCTGATCTTGGCCAACCAGGGCGAGACGCTTGCGGATTTCATCCGCAAAGTGTGTAGTGGGCAGTGTGAAGTGGATAGTGAAGGAGATTGCAATGACGACCGTTCGAAATTACAGGGAGTTGATCGTCTGGCAGAAGGCGATGGATTTAGTGGAACTTGTTTATCAGGCGACCAAGCAGTTTCCGAAGGAAGAACTTTACGGGCTGACCAGTCAGATCAGGCGGTCGGCGGTTTCCATCCCATCCAACATAGCGGAAGGTCAGGCCAGAAAATCGACGGCGGAATTTCTGAATTTCTTGTCGATTGCGAACGGTTCAAGAGCAGAGATGGAAACCCAAATCCTGCTTGCCCAGCGCTTGAACTATGCAGCGAACGATACAGCGCAGAAGATTTTGGCGCTTTCAGAAGAAGTGAACCGTTTGCTGAACGGACTGATGAACAGCCTGAGATAACTACCCACTGCCCACTATCCACTATCCACTTTCTCCCAGATGCCGACAACGTCATCCCCATGCTCGACGGCGACTGGTTTACCGATGACATCGCCGAGCGCTTCCGCAAGTTCCTGCGCGTGGCCTTTGGCAAGGAGCACTACGAGGAAAACCTCTGGTTCGTTGAGCAGGCGCTGAACATCAAGGGCAAGCGCAACTACAGCATCCGCGACTATTTCCTCGACGAGTTCTACACCGACCATGTGAAGCGATACAAAAAGCGCCCCATCTACTGGCTGTTCTCCAGCCCCAAAGGCAGCTTCAACGCGCTGATCTACATGCACCGCTACCGCCCGGATACGGTCAGCGTAGTGCTGAACGGCTACCTCCGTGAGTTCCGCACCAAGCTCGTCTCCCGGCGTGAACACCTGGAGGCCGTCAGCATCAGCGCTTCCGCCTCCCAGGCCGAGAGAACCAAGGCCCTCAAGGAAATCGAAAAGCTCAAAAAAACCATCGCCGAGCTGGACGAATACGAGCGGGACATCCTCTACCCCCTCGCCGCCCAGCGCATAGAAATCGACCTCGACGACGGAGTAAGGGCCAACTACCCGAAATTCGGAGCGGCCTTGAAGAAGATTCCTGGACTGGAACCTTCGGCGGGAAATTGATCGGGTGTTCCGGGCATAAGTTTATATATTGTATACGGTTATCGGAGGGCATTTATGGAAGTAGGTTGGCAAGTCAATAACCCAAATACTCCGGATTACGGTACTGGTACGGTAGTCAAAGTAGATAATACATATGTCACGGTCTACTATTCAAAGATTGATGAAGATCGAGACTATCTGGTGGACAACAACCCTTTAATCATAGTGGGAACTTCTACCCCTATGGTGGAAGGAAGACTTGGTACAGAAAATCTTGATGGCCGTGTTAAACGTGATGATGAAAACGCCCGCCAGGCCCAGTTATCTGCTTCAGAATATCTGGCCCTCGCCTTTCCCCCTCGCAGGGCAGATATAGCGGCAATCAAACATACTCCTTTTCATGCCATGGCCGAGGTAGAAACTAAAATACAGCGGAGGAACGGTGCAATTGAGAAGAAGAAGCAGTTGCTTTATGCCAACGAGCACATAAGGGCCAATATGCCCCTACCCGCCAGCAGCGGAGTCAATATTCTGGCTTGGACTCATCCAGCCATTCAGCTTTCTCTTATTGGAGATCTCAGGGTAGAAGATGACATTCGTGCTTATGGTTATACCTTGCGTTCCGTAAAGCCACTTGCCCGATCCAGGTTTTTCACTCTATTTCCTATTTCTGGCCTATATGAGCCAGGAGGATTAGTCGGGATAAAGGAGAAGGTTAAGCCAGCAGTCGGGCTGAAAGCTGTAAAGCTGGACATGACTCCAGAGCAGGTCAGGGCTTTCTTGAGCAAGATGAGCGGCATGATGCTGGTAAGCGGTGCGCCGGGAAGTGGAAAAACAACGGTTGCCATACAGCGCATCCGCTTTCTTTTTGATCAGCAGGAACTGCGGGTCAACCTTGACGGTAATATTCGCTATTCTACCGAGCTGACCAAAATCTTTCTCGCCAACGAGAATCTGATTTCCTACTCGAAAGAGATGCTGGAAAAAGGGATGCAGATTCCCTCCTCGGTGGTTGAAGCTGTTGATGCATTTACTGTCCGGTACTTGAACGACATCTGGGCTTTCAAGCATAATGCGAGGATCCGCACGAAGAAAATTTTCCCGCTTGAAGAGCGAGCCAGGATGGCATTCTTTGGCCTGTGTTCCGTCCGCGAGCTTCAGGACTGTTGGCAGAGGTATGAGGAACAGATTGCCGAAAGATTCAAAGACGCACGCCAAGCCCCTTGGCTTGAGATCCCGAAAGGAGAAAATACCAGGACCAAGGCCCAAAAGCTTGCTTATGCTTTCAAAGTCTTATCAGCCTCCTCGATAAGCCGCCATCCGCTTCAATCAAACCTCTCCATGGATATGGTATACGGGAAGATCGGAAAAGAATATGAATCACTACGCGAGGTGATTCGAGGAGAAGGTGATCTTGAAAAGTTCGATGCCGAATTCCAGAAGTGGCTCTTCTGGGTATATGACCCGCTGGATGCGATCATTTCCTATTTTTCTGAGGAGATGTATCAAGGCGGGGTGCGGATAAAAAAAGGAACTGCCGGTAAAATCGATGAAAATACCGTCCTTGAGTCCCTCCGTGAGGATTGGAAAAATCGTACTTATGGCCCGGAGGAGCTCCCCTGGTTAGCCTTTCTTCTGAGGTTCGTTTTGCCGTCGGTAACAGATCACCGTTCCCGGTTCCGTGAGATGCCGAATCCTCTTGAGATTGCCGGCGTCGGCGATGGTGCCAGGTGGACCCATGTCATGGTCGACGAGGCTCAGGATCTATGTGTTGCACAGGCAGCTCTCTTGGGCTCCTTCGTGCATCCGGATGGAGCCTTTACGGTATCAGCGGATTTCAATCAGATTGTCTCGCCAGTATGGGGAATGGAAAACCCTGATGCCTTTAAAATAGGTATCTCGCTTCGTGACAAAGGGGTATTCCAGTCATTCCCGTTTGCAAAAAATATGCGGCAAAGCCGGCAGATCGGCGTGTTTCTTCAGTCCTTTCACAAGAGCGTATTTGGAAAGCTTGCGACTTTTGAGGTCAATGAAGCGGTGGAAGGTCCAAAACCGATCCTGTTCGTCGGCAACTCAAGTGAATTCACCGCCAGGATTCTTCAGCGGTTAAATGTACTGCACAGAAACCCGGACATTAAATCGGTCGCTCTGCTTCAAGTCAATGAAGATGAAGTTGCTATGAATCAGATACGTGCCAACCTCGAAACCAGGGGCGCAGAACTGGCTCCAATCTGGGCTGCCTCGGACAGCGCCGGGAGATTAGTCACGACTAGCGTTGAGCGGATTAAAGGATTGGAATATGACGCATGCTTTGTCATCGGGATGGATGATGACGAGAACATGAGCTTGAACTTCGCCAAAAATCGGGCTTACGTCGCGCTATCCCGGCCAGCACTGCATCTGGCGATATTTTGCAACGAGATCCCCAGGGCGTTGCAGAAGATAGATTCCGGCCTGATGGATATCATTTACAATTAAGTAAATTAAAGGAACAGGAAATACCATGTCCGATACTCTATTCCCCGAAGTGGAAAGATACATAGAAGAAGTGGGAATGCTCAATAAACTCAAAGGGCATCAGGCTCAACTCTATCGCATTCTCGGGCAAGGGCGCACAAGATCCAAGGAATTGGATTTACCTCCGGCTGTGATAGAAAGGAAGATGGAACTGGTGGCATTCAAACCTCTTCAGGAACCGGAGATTCCTACCCCTGTGAAGTCCGAAATCGAAGAAGTTCGAAAGAACCTTGAAAGCGAGCTCGCGCGGCTCAAAAAGGCCGAAGAGCAGAAAAAGCTCGCTAATCAAGTTTTGCGCCAACTCCAAGGTATAAATTGCGGCATCAAGGATAATCGTTTTTTTGCTGGACGACTGATTCTTTCTTCTGAAAAAGGCGGCAAGGAATGGACATGGTCTTTGACGCCGTATTATCCCATTATCGCCAACATCCCTCCAGACCCCGCATATATAGCAAATGCCTTTGTGAGTGCCGAAAAGGTTCTCCAAGACATCATTCTTCCTCCGGAAATATTCGAAACCAAGCTCCATCTTGCTTGGCAATTGGCCCGCCACTTTACGATTGGCGAAAAGGTATTGATCATTGACGTTGCAAGAATGTACAAGGTGGCCGGCCAGCCTGATCGGTTCTGGAATGCCCCTAAAAAAGGGACATTTGTCGATATGGTGGACGCCGCCTTCATCGCCAATTTAATCAATTGGCTGAAGCATCCGGGAGGAAAGGCTTTTTCCTTTGCCCAGGCAACACTGCACCAGGCCCATGGCAGGAACGCAAAGGCATTTTACCTCCCGGTCAATGTAGAGGGCACACAGACCAGACCCGTCATTTTCATGGAAAAAAAATAAAGGAGGGGGCTTACACCGATGGAAATTACCAGAGCCAATGCAAGGCAAATACGTTCAAAACTTTTGAGCGCTCCAGTTGCACCCGGTTCCTATTCGCCTTTCATCAATGCAGGGACGGAGAAGGTTCTTTCGGTCCTCGAGGAGAATTATTTCAGGGATGAATTAGTTGATGGGATTTCTTGTTTTAAATATCTGGAAGGTGATTATGGCACCGGTAAGACGCAGTTTATTCAGAGCTTGGCCGAACGAGCAGATCACAACCAGATTGTTTCGGCCCTTGTCAATATCGGCCAGGAATGTCCCTTCAACTCTCCGCTGGCTATTTTCAAAGCCATCATGGCCTCCTTCGTTCCGCCCAAAAATTATGACTCTGACATTGATGAGGAAAAAGGCATAGAAATTTTGCTACGGGCGTGGATAACCGCCAGGCTCCGGGAGCTCGGCTGGAGTGTTGGCCAGGAAGTTCCAGATATGGCCAGGCGGCAGGTGGAGCAAAGTTTCACGAAGATTTGGCATGGACCGCCGGACCAGCAGATGGCATATGCCCTGATGGGGCTGGGCAAAAGAATACTGGAGTGGGAATGCGGCGCAGATGAATCTCCAATTGATCGCGAACTGAGGGCCTGGGTACGGGGTGAGAACATTCGATCCAGAGGCCTTAAAGAAAAATACAGCCTTTATGAGCCTGCGCGGGATGAAACTGCCTTTAGGCGCTTAAAAACAGTAATCAAATTCTTGCGCACCCGGCTCGGGTTTAGAGGGTTTTTCATTGCCTTTGATGAAGGGACGAGAACCTCTGTTTTTAGAAGGGGGAGCGTCAAACAGAAACAGGCAATCGAAAATATGCTCACCATGATAAATGAGAATGCCGATGGCGAATTTGGCGGAGTCATGTTCCTTTATGCCGCAACTCCAGACTTTAGAAGCGATGTCATCCAGAATTATCAGGCCTTGAACGAACGGATCGGGTCTGTGGCTTTCATACCCGGCCGGCCCATGACGCCATTGATTGAATTGCAGAGCCTGAATTCTGACCAAGTTATCCGCGAGATCGGCAAAAAACTGCTGGTTGTTTTTGCGAAGGCCGATAACATCTCATGGAACGAGGAAATTCAGCTCCAGAATATTGAGATGGTCATAGAGGCGCTGAAAAAGCACCGCTATTATGAAAAAGTCCCTCCGCGTGACTTCGTTTTCCACTATTGCCGCCTTCTGGAGCAGCAGAAGCAGGGCGAGGCGCTACTGAACATGGAAGCTGCTGAGACATTCGTGCAGTCCCATGCTCTTCCTGAAGCGGAGGGGGAAGAATGACATTATCTCCAGGCACCCTTGTTGATCATCTGGATTTTGGTCCTGGCAAGGTCCTTCAGTCACTCGGGGATATTGTTCTCGTTGATTTTTTTGGAGACCAAATTGATTGCCCAGAGTCCGAGTTAGTGGTGCGGGAGCCAAAGGGGCCAAGGGTTCGCGGAAGTAAAACTCCAGCAAGCTCCCACAGAGTAGCCTTCCGACGAGCGTTTGAGGCGGTTAACCTTGGGGTGGTTCCTCCGGATAAATCATCCTTAATTGAGTTGAGCATTGGCGGAGAGGCCGTTCAGCAGGAAATTTTGAAATGTCTGGAAACTTCCCGCCAAAAAGGGCTCTGCAAAGTGGTCTTTGGTAACTACGGTACGGGGAAATCGCACTACCTTCACTTGGTCAGTGTTACCGCACGCAGTTGCGGCTGGCTGGTGTCCTATCTTGAATTCGACCCCAAGGCTGTTGATCCGGCAAAACCGCATTTGGTTTACCGGGAGATAATGAGCCGCCTGTGCTTTCCTGAGCGCGAGGACGGCTCGCAATCCGCTGGTTTTCATGACCTGATCAAAGAAATTCGGCAGAAGTGGGATCAGATTCGAGATCTGCCGCTTTTAAAAAAATCTCCTTGGTTTCGCTATGGCCTGGATGTATTGCGCTTTTCCCCCCATAACGATGATCCAGATTATGTCAGTGCCTGCGGGTGGCTTGCCGGACAGAATGTGCCGATCACAGGTCCGGGAAGTATTCGGGCTTTGGCTCGTGAGACCACTAACATCAATCCGAAGCTCATTCCCAACATGCCCAAGGTGCGGAATACTGCTGAAATTTATGTATTCCATTTGGCTGTTGTTAACGAAATAGCCAGAGCTCTGGGATACGAAGGTTTACTGATCATCCTTGATGAAGCAGAGCATGTGCGCGGTTATAATGTCAGGCGGAAAGAGAGGGCAAATAATTTTTACGAATTGCTCGCGCGAACAACACATCCACCTCTAAAAAATGCAGAAGAGGCTCCTGTTTTGAATGACCATGGCTTCGATTTGCCGCAATACTGGGCAAATGGTCCTCATTTCGGGCTTTATGTCGGACTGACGGAGGGGGATACTTTTCAGTTTGTTCACAATTCGCTCAGAGAAGCTTGCGTATTTCTCCATGAGGAAAGTGACAGGGTAATCCTTCAACCACCGTCTGCTGAGGACTATGGGAATTGGTGCCGCTCGCTGCTCTCGACCTTTCATCAACACTATCCATCCCATAGCGCTCTGATCGCTTCAGGGGACGTTCGGCAAAAAATTGCTGCAGTCCTGCAGGAAAAATTTGAAACATACAAGGATCACGCCGTGATGCGATCCTGGGTAAAACTTGCCTGCCTTGTCCCTTCGGTTCTAATGGCCAATAAGGGAAAAACGATTGAGGAACTGATCGACATCATCGAGGGGGCGGTCAAAGAACTGACAGGCGGTTTTCTTCCTTGGGAGTAGCGTAGGTGCAGAAAAAATCGCTTCAGCAGATGATGCCAGATGCTTGGCGTCTATTTTTCCATCATCGGCAGCCGCGACCGCTTCAGGCAACTGCGATCCCTTCTTTGCTCCGGGGGGAATCCATCCTTCTTTCAGGACCAACCGCGTCGGGCAAAACAGAGGCAGTTGTAGCTCCTCTTTTTCAGAGGCATGTCTCTTTTCGAAGAAATCAACTCGCCGTCGTTTACGTCGCTCCCACCAAGGCGCTTGTGAATGATCTGTTTTACAGGCTTGAGACTTACCTTGGAATAACGACCAGCGGCACCATTCGAAGATACACAGGGGATCATCATGAATACGGCAGCCCGGAAGGCGGATTTCTGCTTCTCGCAACACCCGAAGCCTTAGATTCACTCCAACTTGTTTACCCTGAGAAGCTGGCTGATATCCGTGCGGTTATTGTGGATGAAATCCATCTTTTGCACGGCAATGCTCGGGGACAGCAATTAAGGCATGTAATCAACAGAATCGAAAAGAGTAACCATCGTCCTCAGCATCCCAAGGATATTTTCCAGAAGGTCGGAATGACCGCCACAATCGACGATTTGGATGAGGTTAGCGCCCTCTGGTTGGGAAAAAGTGCGATTCCAATAGCTATCCGGGAGCAGCGTGAAATCGACCTTTCTCTGCTGGATCTCAATCTCATCCACAAAGATCAAAAGGCTCAAAAGGCGGCTGAAGTCATCCATAGTTGGCTTGAATTGAAAAAGCCCCGCAAAGCCATAGTATTTGGAAACAGCAGGAACGGCACTCAAGCAGTTGCGGCATCACTTTTTAACAGTCTCCAAGGTACCAGATGGCCTGTGCACTGGCACACTGGCATCCTTTCCAAAGAGGAACGGGAGCGGATTGAAGAAGCCATGAAAAGCGACCAGTACGGAATCTGCGTAGCTACCTCGACTCTTGAGGTTGGTATTGATATTGGTGATATTGATGTCGTCATTCTATACGATCCTCCCCACTCTGTTGTCTCCTTTTTACAGCGAATTGGAAGGGGAAACCGTAAAACCGACAAATGCCAAGTTGCCGCCTTGTGCTGTAGTGAAAACGAAAAGGTATTAATTCAAGCTCTATACGAATGTGCAAGGAAAGGGGTTCTTGATGATATCCATGAGTTCGATCGACCATCAGTGCGCTTTCAACAGATACTGAGCTTTGCCTGGAGAGGGGTTTCGCGTGACCGTGTGCCATTAAGATTGGGTAGCTTGGCGGCTGCAACTTGTGATGATCGGAACGAAGAGGTAATGAGCGACATGCTTGATACCGGGACCTTACGCGTTATAGGGGATGCTCTGCTCCCCTCGGACCATTTCATGGATCTGGGAGAGAAGCGGCTTATCCATTCAGTTATCGCTGGAGGAGGCAAAATACAGGTAACTGATGGACTAACAGGCAAGACCCTGATTGCTGTCCCATCTGGCCCTATAGGGGCAGGCATGATGTTTGTAGGCGGAACGGTCAAGCAGCTCACTGCCAATTCAACCGGGGAAATGATCTTGGAAAGAACCGGGAGACAAAGCGGCCGATTGGTTCAACTGCCAGCCATGAAAGGGCGACGATGGCTTAGCAGAAAGGTTGTATGGGAAATTGCCGTGCTCTCAGGGGAAAGCCCTCAATGCTGGAAGTACTCGGATAACCAGATTGTAACGTGGGGAGGTGAATATAACCGTTTTTTAGCTTTGTTGATCAAGATCAATGTGGCTGTTCCGCATGGAAATATTAAGGCAGACGAATATTCAATTAATTCATTATATCATTTGCCCAGGATCACACCCGAAGAAGTTGCAGAATGGGTAGATGCTTTTGAAGAAAGCCCGAATATTTCCATGCAGGAGGCCCTACCATTCTGTACAAAAAGTAGATTTTACCAATACTTGGGAAGGGAACTGCAGCGAAGAGAAGCCATTCAATCCATTCCGATCCGTGGGTTTAGGAAGTGGCTGGATGAGTGTTGTGTTAAGGAAGAGATTTCATGAATGACCGTATCGCCCAGGCCTTAGCTAAATTTTTTGACCGTCACCGTATCGTCTTTTGGTACGACACCAACAAGGAACTTCGTTCGGATTTTGAGGCACTTGACCTCCCGAATGTGACAAAGATCGAGCTGACCAATAACGAGTTTAGTGTCAAGCATCGCATTCTCCGGGAAGAACCGAAAACAAAATTTCTCCTGTATCAGGAAGGCCCACAACCAGAGAATACAAGCAATTGGCTGCTGGATGTCCTTTTGTCGAACGGAGAGTTTCGCACCGATCAGGCCTCCATCTTTCTGAGCGAACTGGAGCTGGGGCCGGAATTCGCCAATATTGTCAAAGATCATACGGAATTCTTCAAATCGGCAAAACGCAGGGAATCGCTTAAAAATTTGGTGAATTCCGCTGACAGCCATAATGCAATCCGCCTCAAAATGCTGGCTGTCTGCTGCGGTTCTGAACCTCGCATAGACATGATCCTTGAAAACCTGCTCAGCGAGTTGGCGGCTGAAAAACAAGATAAATTCTTCCTCCTGGCCAAGTGCGGGCTTGAGCAGTTTCTGTGGGAACAATTGCAGAGACATTATGGGTACGGATCTGAGACGAAAAGCATTCGCGATTTCGTGATCCAGTTGTTCAAGTCCTGTTTCGGCATTGAGCTTGGAAAAACAGTTCCGCTGTCAAACGATGCCGTCGTCTTCCTGCGCCGCTGGAAGGATTCAATTCGGCATCGCTCCTCATTTGAGCATTTTTCGGACTATTGCGCGGATGCCCTTTCCGTGGAGCAGGATCTGCAGAAATGCGACATCCGGACATTGCAGAATATCGACTATTTTAGGCTGATAGATAAAAAGATTATCAGCGACCTGGTTCGTGCCGTGGCGGAAAGAACCCTTGGTGCCGGCGAATGCGCAATGATTGTCAGGAACAGGCGGTTGAGTCACTGGTATGACGAATTTCATCACCTGTATCAGGCTGTTGAATATGCCGCCCGGTTTATCCATGCCATTGAAGGATTTGATATTAAAGTCGATTCGTTCTTGAGCGGCATCCAACGCTATGCCAGATCATGGTTTCAGCTTGATCAGCTTTATCGGAAATTCGTTTATCATGCCCGCTCCTCCAGGATGGCTTCGCTGCTTGAGCCACTCACCGTGCAGGTTGAAGACCTGTACAGCAACAATTATTTGCTCCAGATGAATGACAACTGGCAGCAGATAGTTGATGGTTGCCAAAGCTGGCCGATAGGCCAGGTAGAGCAGCAAAGGCACTTCTATGAAAAGTATATCACTCCTGTCGTGGCAAAGAACAAAAAGATTTTTGTTCTTGTCTCCGATGCGCTGCGCTTTGAAATAGGCGATGAGCTGTTGAGTATCATTCGCCGGGAAGATCGGTATGATGCGTCTCTCGAGTTCATGTTGGGGATGCTGCCAAGTTATACTCAGCTTGGAATGGCTGCCTTGCTGCCGAATGCGAGTATTGGTTTTGCTGAAAAATCGACGAACGTGATTGTTGACGGCATGAGCACCTTGGGCACTGCGAGCAGATCCAAAATCCTGGAAAAAAGCGTTCCGGGAAGGGCAAAGGCGCTCCAGGCGGATGAACTGATGGGGATGAATAGGGAAGAGAGCCGCAATCTTTTTCGAGACAATGATGTCGTCTATATTTACCACAACCGCATCGACGCCGCCGGCGATAAAAAAGCGACTGAAGGCCAAGTGTTTGAAGCGGTGGAGGAAACCCTGCAGGAGCTGATTAAAATTATAAAGAAGCTTGCCGCTGCGAATGTTACCAACATGATCATTACCAGTGATCATGGGTTTATTTATCAGAACCGTCCGATTGTTGAATCTGATTTTACTGACGTGGCCCCTGATGGGGATGAGATCCATCACCAGGACAGGCGGTTTGTTCTGGGCAAAGGACTCAAGCCCCGGAAAAGTCTGCGTTATTTCCGGGCGGAAGAGCTGGGATTGACTGGCGATGTTGAAATACAGGTTGCAAAATCGATCAATCGGCTGCGCCTGAAGGGCTCCGGCAGCAGATATGTCCATGGCGGTGCCACGCTGCAGGAAATTGTAATTCCCGTGCTCCAGATCAACAAGAAGCGTCAAAGCGATGTAGCAAATGTCAGTGTGGAAATTATTCGGAGCGGCAGCTCAACCATTACGTCGGGTCAGGTATCTCTGACATTTTATCAGACTGAGCCGGTAACAGACAAAATGCAGCCAAGATCCTTGCGTGCCGGGTTTTACAATAAGGAAGGCGAGCTGGTCTCTGACAGGCATGAACTGATATTTGATTTTGTCTCTGACAATCCGCGGGAGCGGGAGATTCATGCCCGTTTCCTCATGACCAAGAGAGCGGACGAGGCGAATAACCAGGATATCACCCTGCGGCTGGATGAACAGCTCCCGGGCACTTCCCACTTCCGAGAATATAAAACGATCATTTATACTTTGCGTCGGTCATTTACCACCGATTTTGATTTTTAACTTGATGAAAGGAGAATGTATGCAGAAAGTTGAATTAACTGACAGCCAAATTTTGAAAATTCATTGCCCCTTCTGTGGGTCCCTTGCACTGTCTCCTGAGGGAACTTCCCACTGTGAGCATACTCTTTACATTGCTTCTGATGAAGGGTTTGAATACGTGAGCAATAAACTCCAGTTCGACGTAGATGTTGACTTGGATGAAAAAAGCATGGATGAGTTTACAGATGATATTGAGTATGTCAATGCGGTGAAATTCGCAATTTACCAACCAGCTCCAAACTTTTTCGGGGGATATCTGGCTTTCGCTAAAGAATAGCCTATCGCGATGAGGTAAGTTCTATTCAATGAAATCATTTGACAATAAAATCAACGAACATTTTCCCGGGCTGGTTGTCCGCAAGGATTTGGTGAAGATTGTCAAGGGCAATGCCATCGTCCCGTCCTATGTGCTCGAATATCTGTTAGGTCAATATTGCGCTACATCTGATGAAGCGAGCATCAAGACGGGCATTGAGACTGTCAAAGAAATCCTGCGCAAGCATTATGTTCACCGCAATGAGGCCGGGTTGGTCAAGTCCATCATCAAGGAAAAGGGCAGGCACAAGGTAATTGATAAAATCAGTGTTGCATTAAACGATAATGCAGGAACCTATGAATCTTCCTTTTCCAACCTTGGAATTAAAAAAGTCCTGGTAGCCGCGGATACCATTAAAAAACATCCCAAACTGCTGGTCAGCGGGGTTTGGTGCATCGCTGAACTGGAATATGAGAACCTGGATGACACCAGGGCCTGTCCGTGGATAATGGAGTCCATCAAGCCGATCCAACTCTCCCATTTTGACTATGATGGATACATTGAGGCCCGCAAGAAATTTACGACCGATGAATGGATTGACCTGCTCATGCAGAGTATCGGTTTTAACCCTGAGATGTTCGGGAAACGAAGTAAGTTGCTGCAGCTTGTCCGGCTTATTCCATACTGCGAAAGAAACTATAATGTCATTGAACTTGGACCCAAAGGCACGGGGAAATCGCATATTTATTCGGAATTTTCACCGCACGGCATATTGATTTCGGGCGGGGAAGTAACAGTGCCCAAGCTTTTTGTTAATAATAATACCGGGAAGCTCGGCCTGGTTGGTTACTGGGATGCTGTTGCCTTTGATGAGTTTGCAGGTAAGCAGAAGAAGCCTAACAAGGCACTTGTGGACATTATGAAGAATTATATGGCTAACAAGTCCTTCTCACGCGGGGTTGAAACATTGGGGGCTGAAGCCTCAATGGTTTTTGTCGGCAATACCCAACATACGCTTCCTTACATGCTCAAACATAGCGACCTTTTTGACGAACTTCCCGCTGCCTACCATGACTCGGCTTTTCTTGACCGTCTTCATTTCTATATTCCGGGCTGGGAGATTGATATAATCAGAGGGGAGATGTTCTCTGATGGGTATGGTTTTGTGGTTGATTATCTTGCTGAGATATTAAGGAATCTGCGCAACCATGATTTTTCACACCTTTATGCAGACCAGTTTGATTTGCTGGCAGATATTTCAACCAGGGATCGTGACGCTATCAACAAAACCTTCGGCGGCTTGATGAAGATCCTCTTCCCACATTGTGAAGCAACGACCGAAGAAATGGAGGAGATACTTAAATTTGCCGTTGAAGGCCGTAAACGGATTAAGGATCAGCTACTGCGCTTTGATCAGACATATGAGCCTGTCCGTTTTGGATTTAAATCCCAGGGCAAGGATAAAGTTACCTTTGTTAAAACCCTTGAAGAGAAACAGTATCCCCAACACTACCACCAGGGCAAAGTGCTGCAAGATGAAGAAGAATCTGCAGAGCATAAACAAATTGAAAAATCAGAAAATAAGGAAGAATCGCTGAAAGAAAAACATCTTGTCTTTGAAGAGAATCAGCGGGGAGTAAGCTATGACATTCTCTTCGGTCCATACCTTCGGGGTGCTGGCAAGATAACGATCATCGATCCATATATACGTTTATTCTTCCAGGCCAGGAATATGATGGAGTTCCTTGAAACTGTCGCCAGGTACAAGTCCGAGGATGATGATGTGGAGGTCCACCTAGTCACAGTTGAGGATGAATTCAAAGGGGAACAGCAAAAGAGTTACCTAATTCAGATGCAGATGAGTGTCCAACCCGCCGGAATAAAATTCTCTTGGGATTTTGATAATTCAAAATCTGCCCATGCCAGACACATCACCACCGATCACGGCTGGAAGATCCTTCTGGATCGTGGCCTCGATATTTTCCAGCACTATGATATGAATGAAGCATTTTCAATAAATAACAGACTTCAAGAATATCGTGCATGCAAAGCGTTTGAAGTAACTTACTTAAATCTGAATAATGAGGGTCGCGTAGAAGAAATTAAAAATTCGTTATTATGACATATTAGACTTTACTTCAAAAGAAGCTGATGCTTCGCTATTTATGGAAAGATTTAGGTTAGAAATGAGAAATTTCGGTATCCAGATATGGGCGCGGCTCTTAAAATGCCATTAACCAAGAAAAAGAATAGATTAGAAAGCCCGGAATTAAATATGATTTAATTAAGTTAAAACAGTTGATGTCCCATGGGCCACATAAGGTTAGGTAATCTTCCCCGCACACAAAAATGGCAGCAGGTTGTTGCCCTCATTGAGGGTGGCGCCGGCACTGCACAAATTGCCAATGCAACCATTACCGCTGCAGAGCAGGGCTTTAAACTGGCTGCGGCAGACAAGGGCCTGGTAGAGACAATATGGCTCCTTACTCAGTTGCCCCTTGCAGCGAGAAGCGACAACTTTGGACAGGCCCTCCAGAGCGCTGGTCTGGAGGTGTCGGATGCTCCCGGTCTCATGGAGGTGGTAGGCGCTTTCTCGGATGCCATAGATAAAAAACTGACCAACAACGGTGGGAGGACAGATCTGGGTGAAATGGCCCAGATGGCCGCCTCCGAAACGATAACACAGATCATCGGAAGCCGAACGCAAAGCCTATTCGGCACGAACTCCGACGATGTCAAGAACGCCTTTTCCAAACTCGCCACCAACAGACAATTCAGCATATTCGCCAGAGACTTTTTCGCTCGTCTAACAAACAGGTGCCTGGATTATTTTGTCAGCAAAGCAGTTTCTCATCACGTCGGTGAAGGGAAACGCTTCCGTACCCTTGCTCAGCAAGGCGAATTTACCAAGGCTTTAGGAACCCATAGTCGCGAAGCCTCGAAGATAATTGAGGAATTTTCAGGAGGTTGGTTTTCAAAAACCAACTGGGAAAAGAAAGGCATATCAAGAAAAGACGCAGCTGGCTTTGCCCATGTAGCAATAAAAAAAATCGTGGCGGAACTCAAGGAAGGAGCGCAGACAGATGACTAATGCGCGCTCTATCCTTTGCGGTGATGTTACGGAAAACGCACTCCCGTTCAATGAGAAAAAGCCTCTTTCTTTGCGTTTGTGGGGACCTAGGGAGAATGTGTCTTTGTGTATCAGTGACATTCGCAGCCAGCTCCTCAAAGACATACCTTCTTCGTTTCATGATCTGGTTGAAATAGCAACCTATGTTTACTGCGCGGATCAGGCCATCACGAGAGGTGGCGACGGCGTTGACAATTTCGGAGAGAACTGGCGGCGTAAGATGTTTTTCAGAATCGCAGTCAGAAACCCTGATTTGTGGAATTCTTCACCATTGAAAGACTCGTTGACCGAAACTCTTAGCTTTCTTTCAGAGGATGAATATGATTTCGATTTCGTGAAATTGGAAAAACAGCCACCCAATCAAAAGCATCTGGAATTCGACGTTGATCCGCCGGAGGAAGTCATGCTGTTTTCCGGTGGGCTCGATTCACTGGGAGGAGCGATTGAGGAAGCGGTTTCAAATTCACGAAAAATTGCGATGGTCACTCATAAACCAACGCACAAGCTCAACCGACGGCATAGGAAACTGCTGGAATTACTGTTCTCAAGAACAACTCACCCGCCCCTGCATATCCCCGTCATAATTAACAAGGACAAATCTCTCGGACGGGAATACACTCAGCGAAGCCGATCGTTTCTGTATGCTGCTCTGGGCGCAACTATTGCCCAGATATTTAATCTTCGTAGAATTCGATTCTATGAAAACGGGGTTATCAGTTTCAACCTTCCCATATCTGCCCAAGTTGTTGGAGCAAGGGCCACGCGGACCACGCATCCTAAGGTCATTAATGGATTCGCCAATATTTTTTCGACGCTGTCGGGAAAGCCGTTCACCGTGGAGAATCCATTTCTCTGGAAAACAAAAACAGAGGTCATAAGTGACATCGTCAAAGCAGGATGCGCGGAGACTATAAAGTTTGCTACTTCTTGTACCCACACATGGGAAATGACAAAACTCCGAACCCATTGCGGGACATGCTCCCAGTGTATTGACCGAAGGTTTGCGGTTCTTGCTGCTGACGCCCAGCAACATGATCCTGAAGAAGCTTACGGAGTGGATCTGCTTGTGGGTGAGCGGGATGAAGGCGAACCGAAAGCAATGTTGGCGGCTTACGTGGAAACAGCTAACGAAGTTGCCGACATGACCGCCCTGGATTTTTTTGGGCGGTATGGTGAGACTGCGCGTGTTTTTAAACATCTGAATGGCTCACCAGACGTCACTGCGCTGCAAATATATGAACTGTATAGCCGCCACGCCAAGTGTATTACAAAGGTCGTCGATGACGCCATTGCACAAAACCGGAGTGCGATTCGAAAACGGCTATTGCCTTCAAGCTGTCTCCTCCGATTAGTTTGTGATTCCAGTGGGGTGCAAGCTGGACCGGAAATTTCAAATCCTGATCCAGCCTGTGAATTGGCAGACAATTATATTTGCATTAAAGGGCAGTGCTGGGCGATTCGTTACAATGGCAACGAAGAAAAAATATATACCCCGGAAATTGGTTTTTACCATCTTCAGATCCTTCTGGAGAATCCAGGAGTGACTTATTCGGCCTCAGAGCTCGATGTGATGGTGAGACGGATGACCAAAAATGAGATCTGCGGGTCAATTTCTGCCGGAGAAAACCCTACTGAGGAAGAGGGAACCATTCTTGGGGAGTCGGATGCGGGCCCCTTGTTAGACGAAGACGCGGTTCGTTCATACCACACCAGGCTGATTGAGATTGATGAAGAACTCGAAGAGGCACGAGCTAATAATGATCTTAGCAAAATTAAAGCTTTAAGATCTGAAAAAGAATGGATCATATCAGAATGTGCCAAAGCAAAGGGGCGCGGCGGTGTAATCCGCAAACTCGGTGATGATCGCAACAAGGTACGAAATCGTGTTGGGAATGCGATTCGCCGGGTCCTCGGAAAGATCAAACAATTTGACAGACCCCTCTCAGAGCACCTTGAGAAACCCATCCTGAATTTAGGTCACACCTTGAGCTATATCCCTCGTGATGGCTCAAGATGGTCATCGACTCCCGTTCAAAATAACTGATTTTTTAGATGCTACACGATTTGTAGCATCGGCTATGCCGGATGTAGCGCGATACCAAGTATAGGCTTGGTCCGGCAACCAACCATTTAAGCAAAAACGACCCCAGTCGTTGAAGCAACCCCCGAGAGGGCCTTTTGCCGGGCCAGCCTCTCGGGGGTTTTTGTTTGGTGTTTGACAATGGCGCACTACAGCCCGGAATTGATTGAACAGACCGTCGCGGTATTCGCGAGCTGGACCGGCAGGGTGATCTCCGAAGAGGATGCCCGGCAGGCGGTGGAGAATATCAGCGGTTTCTTCCGGGTGCTGCAGGAGTGGGCCAAGGCTGACGACAGGGAAGAGAACGCCGAGTCGCCAGCAGGCCCGGACCTGGATGAGGGGGCAGCGCAATGAATCCCTCACCAGCGCCATTCCTATCACCGCTGGGTCGTGGTCCACCGCGTTAAAAAGGCAAACGGAAGCTATCAGGAACAATCACATTTTATGAGGAAAGAAAATGGAAAATGGAAAAAAATCAAGCCAAGATAATCTCTTCGATACAGCAACAGAAACGGAGCAGATAAACAAGTCGGAGAATCAATCCAACAAAATCAATCTGCTTGATGTAGTGGCGGGCGAAGCGGCGGAATCAGTTCTCGAAGTAGTCAGGCTTGGTTCTGACGAGAGCGCCGTCATTCCCTTTACCGCAGACAGCGAAGCCGTTGATCTTCATTACTGCCCGGAAAGCGAGATCTCCGGCTATGTGGTCTGCAACGGTCCGGATTGTGTGCTCTGTCGGATCGGCCGCAAGCTGGAACAGCGGTTGCTGCTTCCGGTCTATTTGCCGGCGGCCGGGTATGTCGGCATTCTGCCGGTAAGCAGATCACTGCGGCCATTCGCCCTGCTGCCCCAGATCTCCAATGTACTGAAGGCCGGTAAGCCCATGGTCATGTTCGTGACCAGGGAAGGGGCGAAGTACACCGTTTCCACGGCGGAACTGCGGAAGGATGTGGATGGCGGGGAAGAGGCGATAAAGCACTTTCTGGACGATAGTGAGGCCGGCCTTCATCGCCTTGCCGATGTGTACCCGCGCATCGATAACGAACAGTTGGCCAGTGTCGAAGAAATCGCCAGGATGATGGCGCTTAAAGGGGTCCGGGTCAATGCTGGTGATCAGCGGTCCTGAAGAGCTGGCTGCTTTCCGCCGGCAATGGGATGGGAAACGGATGCTGGAACTTCTGGCAGAGCATAAAGGGCGGTTACGGGTTGACTGGGCCGTGGGCGTGGGGAAAAGCCACAATATCGACCTGACCATCGAGGAGGCGGTTGTCTCCGAACGGTACGACCTCGTCATCGCCCTTTTTCCGACCCGGCGGATCATCGAGGAACGGAAATGGGTGCAGCAGCCTCCCAGGGGGATCAAGCTGGTCAATTTGAAACCACGGCCCGGCCATGCCTGCGGAGCGGATATGGACCGCAGCTGGCAGGTGTTTGAGAAAAATGGTTTGGGTGCCCTTGGCCGCGTCGAGTTGTGCGGTCATTGTCTTTTGCGGCCGGAGTGTGAATGGCCCCGGCAATTCGGCAAATCCCTCAAAGGAAGCCGGGTGGTTTTCGGTGCCCAGGCCCATCTGGAACGGTCCCCTTATTTCCTGGATCAGCTTGCCCTGTGGGCGGAAGCAGAGAGAGTGCTGGTCATTCTTGACGAGGTCAATTTCATCATGCGTCCCTTTCGCCGCACGCTCAACCAGGGCCAGTTGCAGAGGTTTACAGAGGTTCTGAATAAC
>ENA-ORXD01001495-ORXD01001495.1-sediment-metagenome-genome-assembly--contig:-NODE-1495-length-18988-cov-4.584157_pt1 | contig 18988 bp, 17 predicted proteins | sample MGYA00237862_ERZ511471 | MGnify/ENA metagenome assembly ERZ511471
AGACGGCAGTTCATTAAGAATGCCGGCATCGTCGTCGGCGGCACCGCCGTCGGCTCTTCCATCCTGCTGTCTGCCTGTGGCGACGGCGAGACGGTCACCAAGACGGTAACCAAGACCACCACGGTGGCAGGCCAAACGGTAACCAAGTACGTCTGCCCCTACGACAACCAGGAGTTCGATTCGCTGGCCGCGTTGAAAACGCACCTGGAAGCCCAGCACGGTGACGGAGGAGCCGGCGCTGTCGAGGGCATGATAACCCTGAACGTAAACGGTCAGAATTATGTCATCAAGGTTGAACCGCAGTGGACTCTTTCCTACACCCTCAGGGAAGTCTGCCTTCTCCCCGGCACCAAGCAGCCCTGCTGGCGCGGCGAATGCGGTGCTTGCACCGTGATAATGAACGGACGCACCGTATACGCCTGCCTGGTGCTGGCCATCGAATGCGACGGCGCCCAGATCAGAACGGTCGAAGGGCTGAAAGTCAACGGCGAACTCAGCCCCCTGCAGCGTTCATTCATAAAGAACCGGGGTTTCCAGTGCGGCATGTGCACCCCGGGCTTCCTGATGACGGGCGTAGCCCTGCTCGAGACAAACCCCAACCCGACCATCGACGAGGTAAGACAGGCTGTATCCGGTCATATCTGCGCCTGCGGCAACATGAACCGCAACATACAGTCCATTTATGAGGGAGGTTCTTAAGATGGCTGATGAATTATCTGTAATCGGCAAACCAGGTAACGTTGACCAGCAGGCCGTGGAATGCGTCACCGGTACCATCGAATTTCCGAATGATGTATACCTGGGCCAGAAACTGCATGCCAAGATCCTGGGCAGTCCTCATGCGCATGCCCGGGTTGTCAGCATCGATGCCAGTGCGGCCCTGGCGCTTGACGGCGTCGAGGCTGTCGTAACCCATGAAGACGTACCCGGCTGGACCGATGTCAAATACCATGTCGGCGACGCGGTCGCCGCGGTTGCCGCCAGGAGCGAAAACCTGGCATATCATGCTTTGACCCTTATCGACGTCGAATACGAAGTCAGAGCACACGTGGTAGATCCTGACGAGGCGATGGAAGCCGGTGCCCCCCTGGTGGGGCTGTTCCCGGACGGCAACACTACTCTCAGGGCAGACATTGTCCGTGGCGATATCGAAGCCGGCTTTGCCCAGGCTGATGTAACCATCGAGGACGAATCCGGCTGGACCAACCGCTGGATGAATTCCCCCATGGGCGGCGGCAATACCACCGCCTGGTGGCAGGACGACATCCTGCACGCCTGGGTGGATACCCAGAACCCGCATGGCGAACACAACGGCTTTGTAGGTTCCTTCGCCCTGCCGCACAACAAGGTGCGCGTATTTGCCCATGCCGCCGGCGGCGGTTTCGGCGGCGGCCGGGCTGCTGTTCAATCCGTTGCGGCTGCGCTGGCCAAAAAAACCGGCAAGGTGGTCAGCCTGCATACTGACAAACGGGACAACCAGATGCGGGGCGTAACCCACTTTGCCTGTAAATCCAAGATCAAGATAGGCGCCAAGAATGACGGCACTCTGACCGCCATCGATGCCCAGTTCTGGGGCGACGGCGGCGTAAACACCCGGCCTCCCTATAACGGCCTGCCGGACTGCCTGCAGATCGGCTTCAGGTGCCCCAATGCCAATTTCAAGGTTACCGGTATCATCACCAACGCACCGCCTTCCGGCTACTACCGCTGTGTGCAGCACCCGCCGGGAGCCTTCCTGATGAACACCGCCCTGGAAGCCATGGCCGAGAAACTGGGCATGGATCCGCTGGAATTCCGGTTGAAGAATGTTTTGACTCTAGGGGAACCGGACCAGGATAACGGCCGGGCGTTTTCTTTCAATACCCTGACTGAATGCCTGCAGGATGCCGCCAACGGCATCGGCTACGCCGCCAACAAGCACGCTCCCGGCGCCAAGACCCTGCCCGACGGGCGCAAGCACGGCATGGCGGTAACCGGCCATCTGGACGGCCACGGCGGCTACGGTTCCGGCAGGGGCGCTATCATTACGCTGCGCCCGGACGGCACCGTATTCATCAACGCCGGGATAGCCCGCTCCTCCTGCGGCACTAATACCGCCCACTGCCACTTCGTAGCTGAAACGCTGGGCCTTAAATACGAAGACGTCAAGACCGGCGACTATGGCTGCACGGCAGTGACTGCCGACGGCGGTATGCAGGCCGGCAGTACCAATACCAACCAGACCGGCGCTGCCTTTACCGTGGCGGCCAGGGACGCGCGGGAACAACTGTTTGCTGCCGCGGCGGCTATGTTCGATCCGCCGGTGAATGCGGCTGACCTGGATGCCCGGGATTCCAAGATATTCCTGAAATCCGACCCCGCCAAGTCCCTGACCCACAAGGAAGTGTGTGCCCGCAACCAGCGGATTATCGGCCGGGCATCCGCCGGCTGGCCGGCAGTTCTTAATTTCGATGTCGGCCCCTGGCCGGCAGGCACTCCCGCCAACCAGAGGGTTCCGGCTGCTGCCGGTGCCGAGGTAGCTGTCGATACCGAGTCCGGCGAAGTCGAAGTCCTCAAATTCGTTGCCGTTACCGATATCGGCCGCGTGATTTACTATGACGGCGCTCATGCCCAGGCATGGGCCGGTTTGTACCACATGTTCTGGCAGGCCTTCTACGGTGAGCACATCTATGACCGGGAAACCGGCATGAGCCTCAATCCCAACTTCCTGAACCACCGCTGGCCGGCCAGCCTGGATATACCCTACGATGCCCTGCAGGAAGTCCTGCGCGAGGGCAACAGCGGCCTGGGCCCGTATGGCGCTACCGGCATGGGTGAACCAGTTGCCTCGCAGTACTGTGTCATCGCCTGTGCCATCTACAACGCACTCGGTGTTTGGATCAAACAGCCCCCATTCACCCCCTGGAAAATCCTCAAGGCGCTGGGAAAGGCTTAAGGAGGTAGAAAGATGAATCAATTCAATCATGTAAATGCAGCAACCGTAGCCGAGGCGGCTTCCTTGAAAGCCGGGGGTACAGCCAAGTTGATGGCCGGGGGTACCGATCTTCTGACCACGCTCATCGACTATGTCAACCCCACCCAGCCGGAAACGGTGGTCAATCTTAAAAACATCCCCAACCTCGACTACATCAAGGAAGAAAGCGGCATGCTCAAAATCGGCGCCCTCACCCGGCTGACCGATATCGCTGATTCCTCCGTAGTCAAGGGTAAATGGGCGGCGCTGGCCGAAGCCGCCGGCAAGGTAGCAACCCCCCAGATCCGTAACATGGGCACCATCGCCGGCAACCTGTGCCAGGAGTCCCGCTGCTGGTATTACCGTGCCGCCAACAACTACTTTCACTGCCTGAGAAAAGGCGGCGTCATCTGCCAGGCGGTTCCCGGCAACAACACCTATCATGCCATACTGGGCGGTGAAGGCTGTTTTTCCCCATTCCCTTCAGATACCGCTATCGCTCTCTCTGCCCTGGATGCGACCGTGGTTACCAACAAGAAAAGCATCGCCATGGCCGACTTCTATGTCGCCCTGGGCAATACCCTGGGCAGCGATGAACTGGTAACTGAAATCCAGGTACCGGCACCGGCATCCGGAGCCAAGCAGGTCTACGCCAGGTATGCCCTGCGCAAGTCATTTGACTTCCCGGTGTCCTGTGTAGCCATCGTGGCCACCATGTCGGGCTCCAACGTCAGCGATTGTAAAATCGTGCTCGGCGGCTGTGTCACCCGGCCCTGGCGTGTAACCGGCGCTGAAGACGCTTTGAAAGGCAAGGCAGTCAATGAAGCCAACGCCGAAGCCGTAGGCACAGAGGCTGTAAAAGGCGCACTGGCTCTACCATACAACAAGTGGCTTATCCAGTTGACCAAGACCCTGGTCAAACGTGCCGTACTGTCACTGGCATAGACAGTCAAACTGGATTTGATCTGGAGGTGCCGGGAAGCTGCAAAAGCTTCCCGGCACCGGCCGGCTGGTTAACTAACAGGCACGCATGTTGATTTTACGAGTGTTTGGTAGTAGCATAGTAATAAAGACACTTTAGCTTACGGCAAGAGTTTATATATGTCGGAGACGGGATGGCGCGATGAGGCTGCTGGAACATTTTAAAATTCAGAAAAAGTATATTGCCTTTTTTGCCCTGGTGCCTTTGATGGGCGTTACGGCGCTGGTGGATACGTCCTGCCCGGTTTGCGACGGCAGCGGTTTCGTATACTCCAACCCGGAAATGGAATATGTCACCATCACGGGTATCGAAAGTACCGAACTGCCGGTTACCCGGGATGCCTGCGGCATGTTTATCATCTACAATTTCGAAATCAAGCTGTCGGTCGAAAACAGCGGACCGGACACGGCTACCGGTTGGCTGCTGATGCACCTGATTGATTTCAAAGACGGCCAGCTTATAGACAGGCAGTATACCGTAATCGAAATACCCGGCAACGAATCCTGGACCATTACATACAAAATTTCCTTTCAGGCAGGGCATGACGAACCCCACAGGACCGAGGTGCAGCCCAAATTGCTGAAAGGGGAGGTTCCCTGCGAAACATGCGCCGGCACCGGCGGCATATCCATCAACACCTGGCCGATAGTCAATGCCCTGAAAGACGATTTCCAGGCATTGCAGTACGAACCTAAACCGTGGGCGCCTCCGCCATGGCCCGTAGACGACGAAGGATAGAACAGGGGGAAAATTATGATTAAAAAAACTATAGCACTGGCCAGGATGGTGGTGGCCGGCCTGCTGGTGGTTGCTGCCGTTTTGATTTTAAGCCCGCAGTTGGAAGCCGGCACTACCGAAGCCCAGGGCGAGTTCATGGTCAGTATTGAAATTTCTCCGCAGGAAATATATCAGGGAGACACGTTTACCATTACCGTAAACCTTTCCAACACCGCCGGTGTCGATGGTGTGTATGAAGCCAAACTCAAGATAAACGGTACCGAAGAGGATGAAAAATCGCTCCGCGTAGATCCGCGAGGTACCGGCAGTATCGAATTCGAACTTTCTAAGGAATCCCCCGGTGAATACTCGGTTGATGTTAACGGCCTTAAGGGTTCTTTTACAGTACTTGAAGGCGTCAATCCGGATAAGCCTTCGAACAATCCGGCTGTCATATGGATAGCTGTTGCGGCAGCGGTCGTCGTGGCCGGCGTTGTTCTTTTGCTGCTGATCAGAAAGAAAAAATCCCCTGGCAGCTAGAATTAATCCATACCACACAAAGCATTACCGGGGAATTCGTTCAACTTAAAAAAGACGATAATGGTCTACAATTAACATATAGATATAAGATAATAGTTCTGCAATTGTTCCAGATATGAGAGGGATGAAGCTGATTTGAGCCAGATATCCAGAAGAGAATTTATTAAGGATGCCGGTCTCGCCCTGGGTGGGTTGCTGGCCGGTGCCGGAGCCGGCGCGCTCTATACCGGCCAGTACGGTGCGGCAAATGTCCCGGAGGCAACCTATCGGCTCGTACAGCTGGATGCGTCGGAATCAGCCTGCACCGGCTGCGGCACCTGCGAACTGGTTTGCGCCGTGTTTCACCAGGGCGCTGCCGGCCCCAGTCTCCGCCGGATATGGCTGGAAAGAAACGAAACCGGGCTTAACTGCCGGGTCCTTACCTGCCACCAGTGCGATTACCCGGCGTGTTATTATGCCTGCCCTGTGAAAGGAAAAGCGCTTTGCATCGACACAGCAACCGGAACCCGGTATATCAATACCGCTGAATGCATAGACGGCTGCAGAAAATGCATCGAAGCCTGCCCTATGGAGCCTCCGCGAATTAATTATGACCCTGTAAACCGGGATGTCTTGATGTGCGATATGTGCCGGAGCAGGCCGGGAGGGCCTGCCTGCGTTGAGTTCTGCCCGTCCGAGTGTTTGAAGGTGGAGGGGTTTGGAGTTTGAGCAAGCTTTACGGCTGGGTGGGCGGCATTCTGGATGTCGATTTAAGCGAGGGGCGTATTTCGGTCGTTGACACCATGGAATATGCCCTGAAATATATTGGCGGCAAAGGACTGATGCACCGCCTGGCATGGGAGCGTTTGTCCAGGGGAACGGATCCGTTCAGTCCGGATAACTGCCTGATGCTTTCGGTGGGGCCATTGACCGGCACCCCGGCCCCGACTTCGGGGAGGATGGAAGTGGGCGGGATTTCACCCCAGAGCATTCCGGAAATGTATTCCCATTCCGGGGTCGGCGGCTGGTTTGGAGCCGAACTCAAATACGCCGGATTTGACGGGGTATCGATCCGGGGCATGGCTCCTTCACCGTGCTATCTGCGTATCATTGACGGTGCGGCTGAAATCATGGATGCCAGACACTTATGGGGCCTGGGCAGTTATGCCACTCGGGACGAACTCAAAAGGATCAACGGCGCCAATACCCGCAGTCTGGTTATCGGCCCGGCGGGAGAGAACAGGTCAAGGATCGCCGCAATGCTGACCGACAGCGGCAATGCCGCCGGACAGGGCGGTTTCGGGGGTGTCGCCGGTTCCAAAAACTTGAAAGCGGTTTGCGTAAATGGTTCCGGAAGCGTAGGTATCGCCCACCCGGAGGAACTTCTGGCCCGGCGCAGTGAAATCATGCGCAGGCCTACGGTCAACCCGCTGGTCAGCGACAGCGAAATGAGCTACTTTGGCCATTCAACCGGAACGGTTCCCTGGAAGAGATTCAACCTGTCGTGCACCCAGGCATGTGACCGGTTCTGCATGCCGGCCTTTGTTGATATACCCCGGGCCAGCCGGGCCGGCTTTCACTGTTCTGATTTTGCCTGTATCGGCCAGATGGGCGCCGGCTGGCAGCAGACCGATCAATTCGGTGAGGTGCCCGGAGTCGAGTGGCCGCTGTGGCAGCAGAACATCGAGAGAGGCCTGGAGGTTGTCGAACTGATCAATGACCTTGGCTTGAACCAGTACGAAATCCTGGGAGGCATGGTACCCTGGATAGTGATGTCGGCACATGAGGGCCTTCTTTCTGAAAAAGAATTCGGGTTCCAGATAGAACCCGATAATCCGCACTGGTGGGTTAAGCTGCTTAACGGCATTGCCTACAGGGAAGGTTTCGGTGAACTGCTCGCCGAAGGTACTACCCGGGCGATAAACATTCTGGGAAAAGAAAAATACGGACAGACCATCTACACCGGAAAGAGGCGGTTCAGTGGAGCCGATATGCCTACCCCGGTAAGCCTGCAGCAGGCCTGGGGTTATGCCGCGCACTATTCGGGAAGAGGGATAAACGCATCGGTGCCGTTCCCGGACTGGCTGCTGAGGGCTTTGACCTGGATGACTCAATCCCGGGATTCAAACAATGATACCCATCACCGTTCCCGGGCCGAAGACCTCAAAGCCTTCCGGGCCGAACCCTACCGGGGTGAATATGGGCCCAGAATGGCTGTATGGGACGAGCACCGCTCGGAAATAAAATGTTCACTTACGCTTTGCGACTGGGCTTTCCCTATCGCCTATTACACCAGCGCCGAGGCGAAACTGTTTTCAGCCGTTACCGGCATAGATACATCCGAAGAAGAACTGGATTTTATCGGCGAAAGGCTGAAAAATCTGCAGAGAGCGGTGCTTATCAGGAACAATGAACGAACCAGGCAAGCGGAAGTTGCTGAAATACTGCCCTTTTTCAGGCGTCCCGACGGGACTACGGCAACGGCCATAGACGAAAACGAATTTGGGATCCTGGTGGACAACTATTACCGGCAACGGGGCTGGGAAAAATCTACCGGCTGGCCCACCCGGGCAAAATATAACCAGCTCGGCCTCGACGACGTGGCCGGCGAATTGCAGAAACTGGGCAAACTGCCGGATACAGGGCAAAACTAGTACAGGGAGGCAAATGCATGAGTGAACATATCGTAGCCGGGGTTGATATCGGCAGTACGACCGCCAAGGCTGTGGTGCTTAAAGACGGCCGGTTCCTGGTCGGGAGAATAGAATCTACCGGCTCCAATCCTGCCCTGGCCGGCCAGGAAGTACTTGAATCGACCATCACCGATTCCGGATATGACAAATCGAAGCTCGAATACACCGTGGTTACGGGATACGGCAGGGTCAGCGCTGCTTTTGCCGACAAAACGGTAACCGAAATTACCTGCCATGGCCGCGGCGCCCATTTTGTTTCACCGGATATAAAGACAGTAATCGATATCGGCGGCCAGGATTCCAAAGTAATATCGGTCGATGAGACCGGCCGTGTAGTCGATTTTGTGATCAATGACAAATGTGCTTCGGGCACCGGGCGTTTTCTGGAATCGGCAGCCCAGCTGGTACTCCACGTGCCGCTGGAGGAACTGGGCAAACTGTCCGCCAAAGCCACGGCAGTATGCAAGATTTCCAGCATGTGCACTGTTTTTGCCCAGACAGAAATCATATCGCTGCTGGCAGCAGGGGAAAGCAAAGAAAATATCATCGCCGGCCTGCATGCCTCGATCGCCGGGCGGGTGGGAACCATGGCCAACCGGCTGGGAGTAAAGCCGGTAGTTATAATGACCGGCGGCGTGGCCAAAAACAGCGGGGTCAAATATGCGCTGGAACAGGAACTGGGTACCGGTATAATCGTACCACCCGGCATCGACCCCCAGCTCATCGGTGCCCTGGGAGCGGCGCTGATCGCCGAAGACATGCTCAAGGCAAAAACAGCAACATAAACCGAGGAGACCAAAACCGTGAACGATAATAACACAAGTATCCTGCTGGCCCCACTGGCTCAGAGAATTGAAAGGGATTCGGCTCGAATAACCGGGGCCAGAAAAGCAGGCAGGAAGGCGGTAGGTTATTTCTGCCCGCATGTTCCGGAAGAATTGATAATGGCTGCCGATATGATTCCCGTGCGCCTGGCCCAGGGTGGGGATATTGAAGCAGTAGCGGCCGGTGAAGATTACCTCAAGGCCGACAGCTGCCCCTATGCCCGTTCCTGCCTGGGATTCAGAAAAACAGGGAATCCCATCTACACCGGTATCGATGCGGTCTGCGTTGCCTATACCTGTGACTGCATGCGTAAAAATCAGGAATACTGGGCTGAATACCTGGGTGTGCCATCCTTTCCGCTGGGAATCACCCAGACCCATGACCGGCTGCGGTCCAAAACCCAGTCCCTCGAATATTTTAAAAATGAGCTTGACCTGCTCGCCGGGCGCCTGGAGGGGCTTTCCGGTCAGCGTATTACCGGGGGCAAGCTCAAACAGGCCATTGAATTGACAAACCGCATCAGAGATATTCTATGGCGTTTGTTCGAATACCCGTCCAGCAGGCAAACCCCCATTGAATGGAGAGATGTTTTCCGGATTGCCCAGGCCGGGTTTACCATGGACCGCCAGGAGTACCTTGACGAACTTACCCTGCTGAACGACAGGCTGGAAAAAATCGATAGAGAAAGCTTAACGCCCGACAGCCGGCCACGCCTGATGATCTGCGGCAGTATAATCGCCCAGGGTGATGACAAGGTGCTGGATATCGTCGAGCACGCCGGCGGCAATATCGTGGCTGACAGTGTATGTACCGGATCGATGTTTTCCCGCAAGCGGGTAACACTTTTCGGCCTGGTTGGCAACCCCATGGACGCCCTGGCTGAGCGGTATCTGTATAATATTCCCTGCCCTTTTATGACAGACTTGCCCAAACGCCTGAGCCGTATTGTTAAAATTGCCCGGGACTATCATATCGACGGCATAATATATTACAGCCTGAAATACTGTGACACCTGGCGGGCGGAGTTCAAGGCCGTCAGGGACACGGCCCAGAAGCAGTTGTCGATACCGACACTTTTAATCGAAGCCGAATACTCTCCGGCAGATATCGGCACCATAAAAACCAAGGTGGAAGCTTTTATCGAAATGATGGAGGACAGGTAATGTCAGTTGTAACCGACTCCCCGGGGTATAAACGCCTGGTATTCGACAAGGAATTGAAAAGCTTCGACGGGATGCTGGATTTGATGGGTGCCGATAAGAACACGTTTTGTCAGAAAGGTACAAAGCTGATAGTTAAATCCCCCCTGTCACCGGCGGAACCGGTGTACGCCGCCGCCGGACTGGCTTACGATGCCTATACCCGTGAAACTGTCGTTCAGGCCGTCCTGGGGGAGAATTTCAACCTGGCCAATGCCGGAGTGGATGCCGGCCTCAGCCCCGAGTTCAACCCGTGGAACCTGATGATGGCCGGCAGCCTGGCAAGCCGTGGGACGGAATCCGGACTTGCCGGTGCCGCCATTGCCTGCGCCTGCTGGGACGACCAGCATAAAAAGAGCTGGCAGGTACTGTCGGATTATCTCAATATACCCGTGTATTTCTGGGAAATACCGCGATACGATTCCGATTCGGAAAAATGGGCATTGCGCCTTGTCAGGGCTGAACTCGAGCAATTGTTCAAGTGGCTGGAATACCAGACCGGCCGCAAGGTGACGCGGGAATCCCTGGCCATGGCGATCCGCCAGGGCAATATGATCCGCCGGGACCTGCAGGCGCTCGATGAACTGGTGGGGGATGACAGCCGGCTTATAGGAGGGCTCGAATATTATATTGCCCAGCTGGCCTCGTCGGACTGGCTACCCGGCCCCGTCGAGCTGCATGGTATCTACAGCCGCTTGATAAATGAAATCAGTCTCAGGGGACAAAAAGCGCAGCCGGCTCCGGTAGCAGGTTCCGGTAAAGTGCTGCGCATTTACCTGATGGGGGATGAAACCCAGCAGTTCCAGCTTCTGAATACCATCGAAAACTGCGGCGGCCGGGTAGTCGGGGCCGATTTCAGGCTGGCGCTGTATTACGAACTGATAGACGAAAGCGGGCCGCCGCTGGACAGCCTGGCTCGGTGGATATGGAAAATGCCCTGCAACATGCCTACCGGGGAGCGCATACGGGCGGCCTTGCCGTTTATCCGGCGCCAGAGGCCGGATGCGGTCATCATCAACTCCACCACCGGGTCCAGGAACCTGCCGGGCAGCGAACGAATGGTTCGTGACATTATTAAAAGAGAGTTGGGCATTCCGGTGTTGTCTGTTGAAACTTCACTGCCCCGGCAGGACACTGAAAAAACAGAGTACCTGGTGCGGGCTTTTATAGAAATGAACTGCTACTAACGACCAGGATAGCAATGATTACTTAAACTGGAGGCGATAATGAAGCCAGCCGTTAAATCAAAAAAAAGAGCTCTGATAGCCGCCCTAATCGCAGGCGGTTTCGGTCTGTGGTGGTATTTTGACCCGTTTCCGTGGCTGGGAGCGGTCGTAGGCATCCTGGCCGGGCTTTTCGTGTACTACCTGCTCACTTCGTCAAGGATGGAGACCGGGCGCCGGTTGTTTTTCATCGGCCTTAACCTGATGGTTATCGCTTCCATTGTCGTCGTCATTGCCCAGATGGGCCTGGGAACCTTTTTACAGTGGGCAGACATCCATGAAAAAGAATACTATCTGCAGGGCCAGACTTCGAGTGGTACACAGAGCTTCCCGTGTACGCGTGACGTGCCCCAGGTATGGCTGGGCAAGGCTGCCTACCTGGATTATGCCTCATCCTGGAACATCAAGTTCCCGACCACCCTGGGGGCGTTTCTGATTACTTTAATTCCCTATATCGCCATCGGCCTGCTTTTCGGCAGGGGCGTATGCGGCTGGCTTTGCCCGTTCGGCGGACTTACCGAAATATTCGTCACCGGCAAGAAGGTGCGCTGGAAACTGGACGCGCTCAAGCGCAAGGTCAGCACTAAAAGCGGTTTCAGCTACGCTGGACTCAAGGAGTGGGTGAAGGATACCAAGTACGGCCTGCTGATTACGGTTGTGCTGTTGTCTATTTTTCTGTCCTTTCCCCTGGTTTGCGTATTCTGCCCGGTTTTCTGGCTGGAACCCCTGTTTATATTATGGATAATGCTGGCGTTCATTATAGTTTTTGCCATAATACTGCCTTTTATGACCAAGCGCAGGTGGTGGTGCCTGATATGCCCCATCGGCGCCTGTTTCGGGCTGGTCAACCGGATAAGTTTTTTCCGCATCAAGGTAGATAAAAACAAGTGCATAAAATGCTATGACTGCGTTGATGAATGCCGCATGTATACCATTACGCCGGAAACGATTGAAAAGGATAAAAACCCCGGAGACGACTGCACCCGGTGCGGCCGCTGCATGGAGGCGTGTCCTGAAGACGCCATCGATATTTATTTCATGGATACCGGTAAAAAGGTCAGAACCGCATTCATCGCCCTGACCATCATTGCGGCGCTGTCACTCTATATATGGTTTGTTCTTATAATGGTCGATATATTCCCCAAGGTTATCGGATAATGATGGAATAAAATGTTGAGTTTGATAGTCACCGGGATGTCGCTTGGATTTTCTGCCGGAACTTCATGTACGGCGGTGTGTTTCCCCATACTTATCCCCTACCTGGCTTCGGACACCAGTACCCGGATTCTATCCGGCCTGAAGACGGTACTGTTGTTTTCGGCCGGCAGGCTTGTTTCATACATGGCGCTGGGTGTTGGCGTAGCTTTTATACTGGGCTCGGCAGACATCAGCCCGCTGATGGTGCCGGTGGTTACCCTGATACTCAGCCTGGTTCTGGTTCTGTACGGTTTAAATACCCTGGGGGCGTTCAATTCGAGCCAGAAACCGGTGGCGCGCGCCTGCAGAGGCATCACTTCCAGGCGGCCGCATTTCATAATGGGCATGCTGGTGGGTTTACGCCCCTGCATACCCCTTATTGCGGCTCTGATGTACACGGTAAATTTATCCGGGGTGGGCGACGTAATCATTTTTATGCTGTTTTTTGGTATAGCCTCTTCCATGCTGATAATTGTTTTCGGGGTAGCCGGCCGGGGATTTCTCAACCTGCTGGTAAACCGGATAGGCCTTGAGAGAATCAGGCGGCTCTCCGGCCTGGTGCTGGTTATAATGGGGGCCGTTTTCATGCTTCAGGCAGTCGGCGGAATAATCAATGCCTGAAACAGGGCGTGATCCGGGGTGATGCATCGTTATGATTGTGTTTAACAGGCATTAATAAATTGTAATGGTTTTTATTGCCGGAATGTTAAGTTCGTTTTTGCAGGCGGGTTGTAACTGTTCCAACCAAGGGCGGCTTACGTTTAGAGACCGGCTGCGAAACGGATTTGAGAGCGGGCGCATCTTTCTACGGCGTGATGAGTTTTGCCGGGGACTCTTGATTATGTGGCGTTCGGGTGGTAAAGTATGTAATGAATCTATGCGTATATGCGCATATTAGTATTCAATACAGGAGGTCAAACAGGTAATATGAATCATAAACAGGGACAATCTCCCGATAACCAATCCGGTGAAAACTTATCCAGGCGCCAATTCATTAAAGACGTCGGCCTGATGGCCGGCGGCTTGAGCATTACCTCCATGCTGGTAGCTTCCGGATGCAAGTCCGATCCGGGCACAACCTCTCCATCCACCACACCGCCGACTTCCAGCCCGACCACAACGCCTGCCAATACCGGCACTACCACTCCGCCGCCGACTTCCAATGGCAATGGAGAGTATGTCTATATCCCTGTTAGGGAATACGGCGTTATGGATATAGAAGGCTGTACCAGCAAGGTTGCCGATGACCGCATGTATGCCAGTGAGCACACCTGGGTAAAGGTGGTCGAAGAAAACATTGTAGCCATCGGCATAACCGATAAAATGGCCCTGCTGACCGATATCGTCAAAGCCATAGAACTGCCGAACGTCGGCGATGCGGTTACCCGGAACGAATCTTTTGCCTATGCCGAGGGGGCCAAGATGAGCGTCGAGCTCATTTGCCCGGTATCCGGTGCCGTGATACTGGTAAACAATGCTATACACGAACCACCTTACGGGTATGCTGAAGTAATCAACAAGAGCCCCTATGTCGATGGCTGGCTGCTGGTGGTCGAACTCAGCAAGCCGGAGGAACTCGATGAACTGCTGACTCCACTGGAATATGCCATGGAAAACAGGAAGGTAACTTAGAATGGGGAAAAAGCTGAGTAAAAATGTATTTGTATTCCTGGTCATAGTTACAGCCCTGCTGGCAACTGGTTGCGGTGGCGGTACTCCTACTTCGACCGACCCGTTAAATCCCACCGATTTTCCCGATCCTCCATCACCCGAGGAACTCAGCGCCAGTAAATTCTTTTACCCCGAACTGCCCCGTATAACCGCCGTGAAGCTCAAGTATATGATAGATACCGGAGAGCCGGTGCTGGTGGTTGATACCCGGGAACTCATGTTCTTTAACGGCGGTCATATCCCGGAATCGATAAGCATACCGGTAACATCAAAGGAGGATCTTGAAGATCCGGCAGGCTTTTACGATTTGCCCAAAGATAAGTATATCGTCTTTTACTGCGACTGACCGGATGATGAGTGGTCTGCCAAGTCGGTAGACAAGTTGCTCGAGATGGACCTCGGTTTCGACCCTGATAAACTGCTGGTACTCTGGAAAGGTTATTTCGCCTGGCAGGAACAGGGCTATACTTTTGTTAGATAAGAGGTAGAGATGGAACAATTCAAGGCTTTCTTAAACAGCGGCAAGTTGACCCTGGTGCTCAGGATACTGATCGGCGCCATGATACTCTATGCCGAAGTACCCAAACTCGCCGATGTCGAGAAACTCTCGGTTTTTGCTTTGTACAGCTACCAGTTCCCCTGGCTTATGCCGTGGATGGAGCACACCCGCATTCTGGGTTATATGGCGCCCTACCTCGGCACCCTTCTGGGCCTGGGTCTCATAACCGGTGTGCTTACCCGGCTTTCCGCTTTCGGCTGGGGGATAATGGCTATTATTTTCATAATATTAAAACTGCACGTCATTTTAATCCAGGGGCGCATCCAGCCCTGTTACTGCTTCCCCGGGCCGCTGGCCAATATGCTGGTTACCCAGACGCTGGTGATAGATATTGTTACCTTGCCTCTGCTGGCTCAAATAATGCTGGCCAAAAACCGTAAATTCTTTACCCTGGGAGCCCTGCTGCCCCAGCGCTGGCAGCACAGATTGCGCTACATCTGGTAGGTACCCGGCTGGCGCGGGGGTTTACCCACGAGTAAGGAGGATATTTTGGAAAAGAGGCTGCCGTGGTGGTTCAGACAGTACATACCCCGTGCCGGGGAAGTTCCGGAAACAGCGCCGCTTTTGAGGGAACTCAACCTGCACACCATTTGTGAAAGCGGCCATTGCCCCAATATCGGCCAGTGCAACCCCGGGGGGGTGGCATTTTTGATCCTCGGCAATACCTGCACCCGCAACTGCACCTTCTGCGCCGTATCCAAAGACATGCCATCACCGCCCGATCCTGAAGAGCCCGGCAATATAGTCAAAGCAGCCCAAAGGCTTAACCTGGATTACGTGTTCATTACTTCGGTCACGCGTGACGACCTGGTTGACGGCGGGGCATCACACTACGCCAGCACCATCAGATTGCTGAAACAATCGATACCGGGAGTCATGGTAGAGGTGCTCATACCTGATTTCGGCGGCAATACGGAATCACTTAAAACAGTGGTTGACGCCGAACCCGAAGTCATCGGCCATAACGTAGAAACCGTTCCGAGGCTGTATCCAAAGGTCCGGCCGATGGCGGATTACCTCACCTCGGTAAACATACTCAAGCAGGTCAAAGAAATCAATCCCCGGATTACCACCAAGTCCGGGCTGATGCTGGGGATGGGGGAAACGCGGCATGAAGTTATCGATGTCATGCGCGACCTGGCTGCGTCCGGCTGTGAACTATTTACCATGGGCCAGTACCTGGCGCCATCCAGCGCCAGATATGCAGTCCAGGATTATCCGACACCGGAAGAATTTGAGAGTTACGAGCCGGTTGGCATCGAGCTTGGCTTCAAGGGCATTGTTTCAGCGCCGCTGTGGAGAACCTCATTCAAAGCCGATGTTCTTTACCGCAGAGCTATACTGGGCCGGTAACGTTCGATTGACACCGGCTGAACACTAATTGTAACATTAGCCTGGTTTAAGACTCTTTCAAATAATATCATGCGATATCATATTTCAATTTAAGGAGGCGTCCATGCCGTCACGCTGGTTGGGAGCTTACAGCGAACTCAAGAGTTTTATCGATGCCAATCCCCGTATAGAGATTACCCCCGGTGCCCAGTGTATTCCCGGAGATATCCGCGCCGAGTTCTACCGCCTGTTTGATAATGTCAGGCTGGGTTTTATAGCGGATAATTATAATGAATTTGTCGACCTGGCCAGGCCTTTGAGCCAGAGCTACAATGCAGTGGTTGAAAAAGCTGTAAACAGCCTGGGGCTTTCGGAAATCAAGCCCAAGAGTACACTCAGCTGGTTTCTTAAAGACCCTTTGGAAGGGCTGAACCGCTTACTGTTCGATCTGCTGTTCGATCTTTTGAAAGGCAAACTGGATCTCGAAGACTTCGAGCAGCAGGCCGGAGAAAGGCTCAGCCGGTCTTTCCCTGACATGTTCCGCCTGGCTTATGAGCACTGGGTGCTTGTAGCCGTGGTAAGCCTGCTGGACGGGGATAGAGCCTTTACGGTGCCTCTTTATGGCAGCGAAGAAGACGCTACTCTGGTGGGTGGTGGGGAACCAATGCCCGGCACGGTCCAGGAAAACGTTTCCAGCCCCGAAGATGCAGCTGTTGTTTCTCTTGAGCATGCCAAAGAGGCAGCTTTTGTCACACCGGATATAATTGTGCATTCGAACCGGACCGGAGGTTACGTTTCCATCAGGAGAGACCTGTTTGCCCCTCAGCGCATGGTAAAGGATGTAAGCCGAAAAAGGGAATGGCTTAAATACCGGGATGTAGGCGTCAAATCGTGGCGGGATCACGCCGCTGACTGGCCGGACATGGTGGTATATGCCGGTTCCTCTTCGGCGGAACTGGCGCTGGTAGCCGATTATGCCCGCTTCTGCCGGCCGGAAATTATCATCGAATGCATGGAACAGGATGACTGGTTCAGTCCTGAAGAGGCTGAAAGGATGAAGCGAAACCAGACCTTTTTCAAACCCAGGCTTGGCATTGTTGTTATTTGCCGCGGCCCGGTGCCGGATGAAGCGCTCCAGGCATTTATGCCGCAACCGGGCGCTCTTGAAGCCTCCGTTGATGCCGCCACAGCCGGAAATGAAATGCCGGAGGCTGATGCGGCGGCGGGCGAATCTGTGCCTGAAGGCCAGCCGGTAAACGCCCAGCCTGTTGCGCCAGCCCCGCATAGCGGTGATGAAATAAATATCCGTTTTCTTTCCGTGGGGTATGATGCCGGCCTCCTGAACCCGGTGGTTGAAGAGATGATAATGAAGAACGGGGACAATAAATAGGCGGGAGGTGCCCGGATTAACCTTGTTGTAGCCCGCAGCTGTTCCAACTCGTGCCCGTATTGCTTCGAGTCAACGGAACGCGAAGAGAAGCAGCCGGACCTAATTTCTGATGAAAAAGTAGTCGAACTGGCGCAGTGGGCCAGGGGTGCCGGACTTCAGTTTCTTTCCCTGCTTGGGGGAGAACCATTCCTGCATCCCGGGCTTAGCGATATTATCCGGCAGTTTCAGGCAACCAGCCCCGGTACCAGCCTGCAGGTGCTGACCGGGGGAATATTCAAGAAGCGTCTTCTTCAAACCATTTCGCCTCTGCAGGCCGGCCTGATTTTCAACATTAACGAACCCCGGGATTACCGGAACCCGAGACACTTTGCCAAAGTGATCGGCAATGTTGAAGAGGCCATCAGGCTTGGTTTTAAGGTTGTGGTGGGTTTTAACGTGTGGCGGATGGATTTTGATTCAGCCTTCATTCCCAACCTGGCCTACAATCTGGGCCGGCCGGGCTTCCGGTGGGCGGTGGCCAACCCGCAGCTCGATTTGCGTTCCAACGTGATAGGGACGTCTCAATTCGGGCCGCTGGCCCACAGGTGCCTTGAGATGCTGGAGCAGGCAGCTGCGCTCAACCTGGAAGCTGAACTGGATTGCCCTCTGCCGCTGTGTTTTTTCACTGAAGCAGACCTCGCCTGGTTGCGGCAGTTCCATCCCAAAACGGCTTCGCGCATGGGTATATGCGACCCGGTTCTGGACGTGACTCCGGAACTCGAAGCCATAAGGTGCTTTGCCCTGTCCAAACTCGACCGGATAAAAGTAACCGATTTCCCCAATGAATGGTCAATCCTCGAATGGTTCAGGGAAAACGTCGACTCATGCCTGATGTCTGAAGGTTGTTTTGAGTATTGTACAGACTGCCTGCATTTCAAATCCGGCAGGTGCAACGGCGGCTGCCTTGCCTGGCACGGATACAGGCCGGACACGAGTGCTCAGACCAATCCATATCAGCTGGCTAACGTAATGCGCCGGGCGGTCGAGGAGGGTAGCCCGCATAAAGCCCTGGAATATTACGAAGCTGCCGGGCACCGCGCCAGGAAAGACCTGCCGGCTTTTATTGCCTCGGTCGCTGCTTGCCGGCTCGGCATAAAGGACGCAGCCTTCCGTTACGCGGCTCGAACAATCGATCTCACTTTAGACCCGGCTCTCAGGCAGCAGGCGATTGAACTGCTCAAGACAATTACGCTGGAAACAGACTCGGTGTTGAAGGCCCCGGCAATCCCGGAAGGATTGACAGGCACGGTTACATTACAGCGCCTGACGGGCAGGCGCCCCGGTCAGGCAGCCGGCCAATAAGACACTTGACAAGAAAGTATTACAGATGTATTTTGTTGATTAGTCCATAAAAATCCGGAAAAACTGTCGCGGTAAGTTTATTTGAAAAAGTTGTTTGTTCTGGCAATAGAGCTGGGGTTGGTTCTGGCGGCCATTTCATGTAATGGTCCGGGTCAGGAACCCTCATCAACTCTGCCCGTGGTTACTGGTACGACCGATGTGACCACAACCGCTCCTCCGTCTACCGGTACGAGCCAGGCGTCTACTACACCTCCCCCGTCCACTACCACCGAGCTTCCCTATATTCCGCCGGATATCAATGTCAATTATATCGTGATTTCCCCCGATGCGGCTGTTATTTCTGCCGGAGAAAGCCAGGAATATACCGCCAAAGTATTTCTTCTGGAT
>ENA-ORXD01001496-ORXD01001496.1-sediment-metagenome-genome-assembly--contig:-NODE-1496-length-18987-cov-4.969857_pt1 | contig 18987 bp, 16 predicted proteins | sample MGYA00237862_ERZ511471 | MGnify/ENA metagenome assembly ERZ511471
TCCAGATCAATATTGACCAGGGCATCCAGTTCGTTAACGACGATATCGATATTGTCAGTGCCAATTCCGGTTGAAAGTGCTGTTATCCGCTTACCGCGGAAGGTGCCTGTGGCCGATACAAATTCACGGTTCTCGGAAGTTGATTCAATATGATCGAAAAATGATGATACTAGCTGTACACGTCCGGGGTCTCCAACCAGAATAATGTTATGCGCGAGATTCTCGGGTTTGAGATGCAGATGGAAAATGGTGCCATCCGGATTGATTATAAGCTCAGATGCTTTTATTTTTTTCATAGATTTGTTCAAAGTTGTTGTATATCCAAAACTATCTAAAAATAATCATAATTTCAAAGCTACGGATTTCCTGCTTTTCCTGTATTTTCTCGTGTAGCTGACCACTTTATTTCTACTGTATTTTCAAACTAATCACTTAACATAATCTTATGAATTTTAAAAAATCCTACCTCATCCTCGCAGTTATCATCCTTATTGTAATCGCGGTATTTGGCAGCAGCATGTTTTTCACCATTCAACCAGGTGAACGTGCCGTTATCTTCCGGAAATTTACTACCGGACTGGACAAGGAAAACGTCTATCTTCCAGGCTTTCATATGATAGCCCCATGGAATAAATTGTATGTCTATGATGTGAAAGAGAAGAAACGTGAAGAAACCATGGATGTACTCGATAAAAGCGGACTGTCCATTAAAATGGACGTATCCATCCGTTTCAATCCAGTTCACAATCGGATTGGTTACTTACACGAAACTTTTGGCAAGGATTACATTGAGCAGTTGATTATCCCTGAAATTCGATCAACTGTCCGGCGGGTGGCCGGTCGTTATACAGCCGAAGAGATCTATTCGACCAAACGTTCGGAAGTGGAATCGGCCATTATTGATGAAGCGCGAAAGGTAATGGAGCAGAATAATATCGATTTGCGTGCTTTGCTGATTCGTTCCATCAACCTGCCGAACGAAATTAAAATGGCTATCGAGAGTAAACTGAAGCAGGAACAGGAGGCTTTGGCGTATAGGTTCCGTTTGGAGAAAGAAACCAGTGAAGCGGAACGGAAGCGGATTCAGGCCGAAGGCATAGCAGCTTATAATGATATAATTAATAAATCACTGACAGACAAAATTCTGAAACAGCGTGGAATTGAAGCGACTCTGGAGCTGGCCAATTCACAGAACACTAAGGTGATTGTCATTGGTGCAGGCGACAACGGTCTTCCGTTGATTTTGAACAACAACTAATTGGCTGATTCTTGTTGATGCTTACAAGCGAAAGATTAATTTTGCAGGAAAAAGAATTACGATGTTACAACGAATACAATCCATCTATCTGCTCGGAGCATTGTTGCTGATAGCGGCCCTGTTTATTGTTCCGTTTGCCGAGATAGTCGGCGGCAACGGCTCCATTTATGTTTTCGATAAAGCCGGTGTTTACCTGCAGGGAACAGAAAATCCGGAAATCATTTACAGTGGTCTGCCTATTCAGATTTTTCTGGGAATTATCGTAGTAGTCAATCTGGCCACTATCTTTTCCTTTAAAAAGCGAATTCGTCAGATTCGGCTGTCGGTTTTCAATATCTTACTGATGATTGGCCTGTCAGGCGTTATCTTTTATTTCACTTCGCACAGCGCCCGTCTACTGAATGGAAAGTACAGCTTTGAACCCAGTCTGGTGATGCCGTTAATTGCAGTGGTATTGACCTATCTGGCCATTCGGAACATTGGTCGCGATGAAGCGTTGGTTCGTTCCGTCGACCGTATTCGTTAACCGAATAAAGCAACACAAATAAGAAAGGCTGTCCTGATATAGGACAGCCTTTCTTATTTGGTATAAATATGTTTCAGAAGCGTTCGGCCACCATGTCGCAAATAGCTCTGAGAAATTTCTCATCTTCGTCCGTAAATGGAGCGGTAGCGTGAGAATCGATATCAATTTCGGCCACGAACTTTCCTTCTTTCATTACCGGAACCACTATTTCGCTCTGCACATCAATGCTGCAGGCAATATAGTTATTCTCTTCGCTGACATCCTGGACCACTTTGCTTTGACCACTTTCGGCTACCTGTCCGCAAACGCCTTTTCCTACTGGGATATGCGTATGGTCGGTCGGTTTTCCTACATAAGGGCCTAATACCAGTTGATTGTTGTTTTCATCGAGAAGATAAAAACCCACCCAGTCGTAATGGTACACCTGCTCTTTCAGCGTGGCACAAATGTCAGCCAGCAGCTGGTCACGACTTTTCGCAGCATCAAACAGCGGCGTCATGTCGTTCAGTATATTTTGAAAATTGGTTTGCATGGTATCTGAAAATTATCTTTTCCGGTTAAACCGGAAGCCCAAAGATGACAATACTATTTGATATCCATTTGATCCTCATGCGTGATTTTTTCGCAGTAGCGACATTTCAGTGCCACCGGCGATTTGGAGACCACTTCGAAATGAGTATCAATGTTCTCGTTATTTGTGATGCATTTCGGATTGAAACAGCGTGCAATATCCTGAATTTCATCCGGAATTTCTACTACATACTTTTCTACCACCTCATAATCTTTGATGGTATTGAGCTTGGCGTGCGGTGCTACCAGGGCAATTTTGTTGATCTCTTTGTCCTTGAAAAAGCGGTTTTCTACCTTGATGATAGCTTTTCCTTCCATCACTTTGCTGTCGAGGTTATTGCCGAAGGTCACCATGTCTTTGCATTGATCAAGCTTCAGGATGGAGATGACTTTGAAAAGAGCGGTGGTGGGAATATGATCGATTACGGTACCTTGCTTAATGGCACTTACGTTTAATTGCTTTTTCATTTTATTGCGTTTTTCAGGATTGAAAATTATTTCAGGTTCAACAGATGGGCAATAATGGCCATACGGGTATAAACTCCATTCCGTGCCTGTTCGAAATAGTAAGCTTTCGGGTTGCTATCCACATCGGTGTGAATTTCGTTAACCCTTGGCAACGGGTGCAGAATCCGCATATTGTCTTTAGTATGTTTCAGCATTTTGTTACGCAGGATGTAAACGTTTTTCACCTTTTCATAATCTACCGGATCGGGGAAGCGCTCCTTTTGAACTCTTGTCATGTAAATAATATCTGCTTCGCTGATGATATCGGTGAACTCGGTGTGCTCGAAATAGCGCATGCCTTTTGACTCGAGGTACAACTTGTATTCGTTGGGCATAGCCAGTTCCGGCGGTGCGATGAAATTAAAGATAGGATTGTCAAAATACGACATGGCCATAAGTAAACTGTGAACCGTCCGGCCGTATTTCAGATCACCTACCATGAAGAGGTTAATGTCGTCGAGCCGTTCCTGGGTTTTCAGTATGGAGTACATGTCGAGCAGGGTCTGGGTCGGGTGCTGGTTGGCGCCGTCGCCTGCGTTGATTACCGGTACATCAGAAACTTCGGATGCATAGCGGGCACTTCCTTCCAGTGGGTGCCTCATGACAATCAGGTCGGCATAGTTGCTCACCATTTTGATTGTATCATGAAGGGTTTCTCCTTTGGTCACACTCGAAGAGGAGGAATCAGAAAAACCAATGATTTCTCCACCCAAACGGTTTATGGCCGTTTCGAAACTTAAGCGTGTGCGGGTGGATGGTTCAAAGAAAAGGGTGGCTACCACTTTTCCGTCAAGAAGGCGCTGATCGGGATTGGCTTCAAAATCGGCGGCCAATTCCATGATGCGCAGATATTCTTCTTTCGAAAAGTCGGTAATTGAAATCAGATTTTTTGCGTTCATTGGAGCTACGTTTACAAGTTATTGAATGGTATTTTAAAATTGCGGACAAAAAAAAACCAACAGTTCCAATTGAAAATGGCTCTGTTGGTTTCTTTTGAAAGAAATATCTTTAGTCGAAAGGATCGATGCATAAAATGATGGAGAGAACGCCCTTCCCATCGCCTGTATTTGTTTCGAAAGCGAAATGGTTCGTACAACCGAATGTCATCAATTGCTAATGGCTGTTCTTGCTTCATTAGAGACAAAGATAGGCAAACTGGGTTTGAAATATTTCAATTCGAATTCAAAATTTATTCACAATTTGCTCAACGTGTCCCAATGTATTCGACTTTAGTTTGTTCCAGTACAGACAATTTTTCCTTAATAGTTTTGGTTAGTGATTGACGGACAGCCAGAACAATCCGGCACGAAAGCTCAAATTGTGTTTCCAGTTGTTCCAGATTATCATCTTTAATGATTTTCAAGACATCGTTCATCGCAGGGTATTCAAATTTCACTTCCACCAAATCTTCGACAATCCTTTCGGTGATTTCGGCCTGTTCCAATGCATCGGCTGCGGCTGTTCCATAGGCTTTAATCAATCCGCTTACCCCGAGTAGTGTTCCGCCAAAATACCGAACGACTACAATTAGTATGTTAGTCAGCTCTTTCGAGCGAATTTGCCCGAGGATGGGCCGCCCCGCCGTTCCCGAAGGTTCGCCGTCATCATTGGCCCGGTAATGTTCCATGTCGGCTCCCAACCGCCAGGCATAGCAGTGGTGCCTCGCATTATGATGATTCTTTTTGATTTCACCCAGTATTTCCTTGATTTCGTCTTCCGTAAAAACGGGATAAGCGTAAGCAATAAATTTACTTCCCTTATCCTTATAGAGTCCTTCCGATGGTTTGGCAATGGTTAGATATGTATCGGTTGCTTCCATGAATCAAATGTAAACAAGGATAAAGATACTGACGAATGCGAGAATAATTCCGGTCCAGTTGACTGTGCTTAACTTTTCGCGGAAGAAAAGCATGCCGAGAATGGTGGAGAATGCCACGATACACATGTTATTCAGTCCAAAAACCACTGAACTGGCAAGACCGCTGTAGGATAATGCGTGCATCATGAAATAGAGCGAGCCAAAGTTGGCTGCTCCCAGGAAAATTCCCCCGGCAATCACCGGAAGGCGGAAAAACTCTTTCCATCCGGGACGTTTGAAAATCGTTGCCACCAACCCGATTATTCCCGCTGTAGCAAACAAAACAGTTGTGAAAACCGCGGTTGTGGTTCCCCTCACGTAAACCTGTTGAACGTATTTTACCATCGAGTCGACAGCTCCGGTACCCAGAAAAATGATGATTGGGAGCAAAATGGCACCCCAGTTGGTTTTTCCGTTTCGTTTATAAATCGCCAGTAATACGGCGAGAATGGCAGTAGCAATTCCCAGTATCCTGAATATGGTTACCCGTTCGTGAAAGAACAGGATGGAGTAAAGAATCGGGACAACCATTGAAAGCTTAGCAGCCAACGCTGTAATTGTGATACCGGCCTTTTGCGAGGACCGGGCTATCAAAAAGAAGATGGCAATGAAGAGAATGCCAATCAAAAGTGCATAAGGCAGCCAGCCAGCTTTGATAATGGAAGTGACCGACGGCAAATGAGGTACCAAGCGAAAGCCCAGTACCGACGCGGTGATGTAATTCAATAAGATAACGAGAAACAGGTCGGCTTTATATCTTTCCAGGAATTTGAATATGAAAAAGATAAGTGTCGACGATAGAATACTGAGTAGTAGGTAGTGCATGGATTTGCGATCTTTTACGGACACGAAAATATAAAAAAAGCAGACCCGGAGGCCTGCTTTTTTATCACTTAATGAAGCATTACATCTTCAGCTTGCGTTCAATTTCGTCAATGTATACCCTGAAATTTTTGTCCGTATCCTTCAGATTACTAACTGTTTTGCAGGCATGCAATACGGTTGCGTGATCTTTTCCGCCAATTTGCGAACCGATGGATGCCAGTGACGATTTGGTCATATTCTTCGAAAAGAACATCGCAATCTGCCGGGCTTGTACAATCTCACGTTTCCGTGTTTTGGCCTGTAAACTTTCGACCGGCATTCCAAAATAGTCACACACTACCTTTGTAATGAAGTCGATGGATATTTCGCGCCGGGTATTTTTCACCAGCTTGTTCACCATCTTGATGGCCAAATCGAGCGTAATCTCTTTTTTGTTCAGGGTTGCCTGGGCGAGAAGCGAAATCAGTGCTCCCTCCAGCTCACGAACATTGGTATTGATGTGCGAAGCAATGTACTCGAGTACCTCTTCGGGAATCTCAATACCGTCTTTGTAGATTTTCTTCCGCAAGATATTCATGCGGGTCTCAAAATCGGGGATTTGCAAATCAGCAGTCAATCCCCATTTGAATCGCGACAAAAGACGTTGTTCCAGTCCTTTCAGTTCAATCGGCGGCTTATCTGAAGTCAGGATAAGCTGTTTGCCGGTTTGATGCAGATGGTTAAAGATGTGGAAAAAAGTTTCCTGTGTCTTTTCCTTGCCGGCGAATTCCTGCACGTCATCAATAATCAATACATCGATCATTTGATAGAAGTGCAGGAAATCGTTACGGTTGTTGTTCCGCGTTGCTTCCGCAAACTGCGTCTGGAATTTGTTGGCATTTACGTACAATACGACTTTTTCAGGATACCGTTCTTTTACTTCAATCCCGATGGCTTGCGCCAAATGGGTTTTCCCTAGTCCCGAGTTTCCGTAAATCATCAGGGGATTGAAGGCCGTTCCTCCCGGATTTTGTGCGACCGCAAAACCAGCACTTCGTGCCAGTCGGTTGCATTCACCTTCTACAAAATTTTCGAAGGTGTTATCCATTTTCAATTGCGGGTCGATGTGCAACTTCTGGATACCGGGAATCACAAACGGATTCTTGATCGATTTTTCTTCCTGAGTGAGGGGAGCTGAAAGCGGCCGGTTTTTAATGCTCTTGTTGTTGTTTGTTGGCAGCTTAACGGTGTACGGCTTGCTGTTAACAGTATTGTTGTTGTCAACCACAACACTGTATTCCAGTTTTGCACCCGTCCCTAGTTCTTTTCGCAGGGTTTTACGTAAAATGTCAATATACTGCTCTTCGAGGTACTCGTAAAAGAACGGACTCGGTACCTGAATCGTCAATATATTCTCTTCCAATTTCACCGGAACAATAGGTTCAAACCATGTTCGAAAACTAATGGCAGGAACGTTGTCCTTTATAATCCTGAGGCAATTTTCCCAGGCTTTTTCATGGTCGTTGTTCATTTAGGCAGCAGGCTTAAAAGAAGTTCAACTTTGTTATTTTTCCATTTCCCAAGACAAAGGTTATAAAAAATTAGCCTGAAAAAAATTTCGATGACTCTTGCATTTTAGTATCGGTTTAGACATCAGATTATTAAAAATGTAAAAAAAGTAAAATTAACTAAACGCCAGACAGTCAATTAGTTGACTTTTTGAGTGAGGCACAAAATCTTGTTATGTAGATTTTTGTAAACTCATTCGGCATGCTATTTCAGGAATCTTCCCGGTAGTGATGCGGCAGGCTCGGTTACCGGGAGGGGATTTTCTGATTCTATTCAGCTATCGAATTTAGTAAAAATGAAATTGGAATGAAATTTATTTGTTAACCTTTTTTAACGCTCTCTCCATTCTGATTTTTTTCCCGTTTTTGAACGCTACGATCGAAGCGTCAGGAAAGACATTTTGAGCGTTATTTAGAATCGTTCTAATTTTATCAATAGAAGAATCATTACCAGTATAATAGTCAAAATACTTTCCTGATTTCACCTCTTCAATGTCCTTAAACGGCTTAAATAGAGATGTTTCGAGCGGTATGGCTGAAGTGCTGCTTACAAGAAGAACTCTAAATTTCACATCTTCATTGAGTTGCGCAGAGTGTTTCGGGGTTAGGTAAATTTCCTTACCCACATCGAAGGCCGAAAAGTGAATAAACCGTTTTGGATTCTGACGTAAATCAATAAGCAATCGGTTCAGGTTTTGACTTATCTGATTCAGATTGTTATAAAGTAGTGGATCGTTTACCAAAAGTCCCAGACTGCCCTCCTGATTGTTTATTTTAGTCATGATATCGTCCAGGTTGGTTAGCATATCATCGAAGCGTTTTAATGAAGACTGGAGCTGAAGGGCGGAAAGTGTATCCGAAACATTTGATAGATTCTTCATTATGTTATCAATGTTGCCGGCATTGTTGCTAAGTGTTTCGCTTATTTTCCGCATATTGGTAATGGTGGCCGCCATGTTTTCCTTTTGATCAGCTACCAGAATATCCAGGTTCTTGGATGTTTTCTCCAAATTGAGAATGGTGTTATTAATGTGCTGGAAACTTTCTCTCAGATTTTCCCGGGTGCGGTCGTTGAATACATAGGTAACTACCGTGATGGCGGAATCCAGCGATGCCAGCAGATTTTCTGCTTTGGCTTTGATAGGAGCCAATTCTTCACTGACCTGTTGTTTCAGATCGGCTTCAACTGAAGTACGAAGTGTATCATATGGCTGGTAGTACTCATCACTCTTCCCCAATGTTAATCTGACCACCCTTGAACCGAGAATATCGGTACTGACAATTTCAGCAATAGTCCCTTTCGGAATATCAAAATGCTTGTTAATGGCCAGTTTTACCATAAGATCACCTGTGCGATCTTCCTTGAAATAAATGTCTCTTACATAACCAACTTTATAACCGTTCAGCGTAACACTTGCCGACGATTCCAGTCCACCAACATTGTGATAACGGGCATAATATATCTTTTCAGGTCCAAAGATGTCACGTCCTTTCAGGAAATTGACACCCCAGATAAGTATAGCAAGACTGCCTACTGCGAGAATACCTATTTTAGTGGTCTTTTTAATTTTCATGAGTTGGGTAAGATTATATGAGTCTAAACAAAAGTAAAAAGGAAAATCCTGATAAAAAAAGCACTATCCCGCATTAATTCCCGACGGCCAATTTTTTACGGGCCTTTTGAATGGATAGCGGATGGCCGTCATCATATGCCACTACATAAGCATCAGGATATTTTTGCTGGACCTGTTTGAGTCGATTCTGTACATCATCTTCCTTTGTTGATGCACAGGTGAGATATTTATAAATATTGGCGGTTTTGATTCGGTATAGTTCTTTTACTCCTTTAAAGTTCTCCGGCTCAAGCTCGAGTTCTCTGTTCGATGCTGCAATTTGAATAGCAAATACAATTCCTTTTTGCAAATCAATCGGTTTTGCTGTTGAAACGGCAACTGAGTCAATCGTTGGTTTAGGATTTTCTTTTTTCTTCTCAACCGTTTCGGCTACTTGTGTGTGGTAGTTGCTACGGGCTTCAATCTTCTCTTTGTAATTTCTGAATGCCCTGAAAATGGCTGATGCCAGCAGACTTCTTCCGTTATCGGTCTCCAAATAATTCAGTTCTTTTTTGTTGCTCATGTATCCTGTTTCAATGAGGACACTTGGCATTGAGGTCTCACGGAGTACAAGAAATCCGGCCTGGCGAACCCCGCGGTCATGGCGCGATGCTCGGGTACGGAATTGGTTCTGAACATCAGATGCAAACATGAGACTCTGATCGAGAAACTCGTTTTGAACCAGCTCGAACATAATGTACGATTCGGAAGAGTTCGGATCGAATCCTTCGTACCTGGTGGTGTGATCCTTCTCCAGAAGAATAACGCTGTTCTCTTTCTTTGCTACTTCCAGGTTGTCTTCGGTTCGGTGCAACCCAAGGGCATAAGTTTCAGTTCCCTGTATGGAAGGGCTCCCACATATATTTACGTGTACTGAAATAAATAGATCCGCTTTCTTTTTATTGGCGATTTCGGCACGCTCATATAAAGGAACGAAGTAGTCACCATCACGGGTATAAACCACATTGACATCCGGGAGATATTTTTTAATGTAATTTCCCAGTTTCAATACAATGTCAAGTGCAATGTCCTTTTCCATTACCTTACCGACCATGGCACCAGGGTCACGGCCTCCGTGTCCGGCATCGAGAACCACAGTTTTGAGTTTATAAGCCGGTCCGTTGCCTGACTGGGCAAGCAGAGGCCCTGTAAGCAGAAAAATCAGAGCCAACAAAAGCGGAATAGCTTTCAGACTGGTGTGAGTTTTTCGAAATGTGAGGAGATTTATAATATACATTACTTCGATTGCTTAATCATAACTAGTACAAAAATAGAAAGATTAAATAATTTTTACGGAGACCCCAATTCTAAAGGAGGTTTTTTTACTTTTGCACTACATAATTTTATCGTAGATCCGGTAGGTTAAACGTATTTGAATAGACACGATTTTGGGGAAAAATCATCGATTATATCTTCTCTTTGTCATCCTGTTAGTAAATTCTTTGATGGCTTACGCTCAGGAACCGGTTGAACGGAAAACACCTCAGTTGCGTTCGGTTACCGCTAATCCTCAGATGCAACCATTAAATGAAATGCCTTCGTTACCCGACTCATTGAGCCGGAATGACCAGGCCGGACAGGAGACCAAAAAGCCGACACAGGCAATTGATGCTGAAATCAGTTATACGGCTTCTGATTCACTTTTATTTTCCATTACGGGGAAGAAGGTTTTTATGTACGGTGATGCCCAGGTCGATTATAAAGATATTGAACTGAAAGCCGCTTACATTGAGCTTAATCTCGATAGCAGCGAAGTATATGCGGTCGGAATGCCCGATTCGACCGGGACCATTCAGGGAAAGCCCGATTTTAAACAAGGCTCGGAAGAGTTTCAAGCCGATAAACTCCGATACAATTTCAAGACCAAGAAAGGTATTGTGTTTGGTGTAACTACCGAGCAACAGGGAGGATATGTACACAGCGAGAAAACCAAGCTGGTCAACGACTCGACCTTCTGTTTAAAAAACGGGAAATACACCACCTGCGACGCAGAGCATCCTCACTTTTATCTGGAGATGACAAAGGCCAAAGTGATTTCGAATAAGCGAATCATCACCGGACCAGCCTATCTTGTAGTGGAGGATTTGCCACTCTATTTTGCCATTATTCCATTTGGATTTTTCCCGAATTCGCCCAAATATTCCTCAGGCTTTCTGATGCCTTCGTATGGTGAGGAAAAAAACCGTGGTTTCTTCCTGCGCGACTTTGGATATTACTGGGCTGCCAGTGATTATTTCGACGTGGCGCTTCGGGGCGATATCTACTCGAAAGGTTCACGCGGAATAAAATTTCATACGAATTATAAGCTTCGCTATAAATTCAGCGGAAGCTTCGACATGAAATATTACAAAAATGTGTTTGGGGACAAAGGTCTTCCGGGTTATCGTACCCAAAATGATTTTGCTGTCACCTGGAGTCACCGCATGGATCCAAAGGCAAGCCCGAATCAGACGTTCAGTGCCAGTGTGAATTTTTCTACCAGTCAGTATGATCAGAATAACTCCTATTCGGCGCAGAATTATCTGACCAATACCAAGCAATCGAGTATCTCGTATACCAAGCGCTGGGAAAATTCACCCTTTTCGATGTCGGCCAATATACAGCATTCGCAAAACAGTCGGGATACGACTATCAGCCTAACGCTCCCGCATATGACGGTGAATATGAACCGTATCTACCCTTTCAAGTCGAAGGATCGGGCCGGCAAAGAAAAATGGTACGAAAAGATTGGTGTTAGTTATACCGCCGATATTCAGAACAAAACCAAAAGCGGCATGAAGGAGTATGATTTGCTTAATTCATCGTTTATCTCCGACTGGGAGAACGGAATTAAACAAAGCATTCCTGTGAGTACTTCATTTAAGGCGATGAAATTCTTTACCGTCAGCCCTTCTTTTAATTACACTGAGCGGTGGTACACTAAGCAAATTAGGAAGGATTACAACTACGAAAACAAAGCGTTGGAGGTAACCGATACTATTTATGGTTTCACCCGCGATTACGACTATTCATTAGGTGTGGGAATAGCGACGAAACTGTATGGTACGTTTGTACCGCGTAATCCGAATAGTAAAATCAAAGGTATTCGTCATGTGATGTCGCCCAGCATCAGTTTTAGTATGCGACCGGATTTTAGTGATCCGCGTTATGGTATGTACGGTACGGTTGCCATGTATGATTCGCTCGGAAGACCTGAATATATTCGTTATCCTTATCATCAGAATGCGATTTACGGTACCGCAGGGCAAGGACGTTCAGGTTCCATTGGCTTTAGCCTGAACAATACCCTGGAAATGAAAAAGCTGAAGTCGGAAAAGGATACCGCCAAAACAGACAGTAAGGATGCCTACAAGAAAATAAAGCTGCTTGATATGCTTTCGCTGAGTGGTTCCTACAACCTGGCTGCTGATTCACTGAATCTATCCAACATTAGTTTGCGTGGACGCACGAAAGTGGCAGGTACCAATATCAACTTCGGTGCTAATTTTGACCCGTACGCTATGGTCGACGGAAGACGGATTAATACATTCGAGATAAATAAAACAGGGAAACTGGCCCGTATGACATCGGCAAACCTTGCGTTTGGCTTATCTTTTAAGTCGAAGAAGAATGATGACAAAAAGGGAAAAACGCCCGGAGAGGAGGCTGTTGATGACGGGCAGGGGAAAATTCTGCCTGGTGAGTATCCTGAATATGCCGATTTTAATCTTCCCTGGGACGTTCGCATGGATTACAGTTTCCGATATAGCAAACCCAACCCAAAGAAGGATGCGGTCATTACTTCCACAGTCGATTTTTCCGGCAATATCAACTTGACGAAGAAATGGAAAATTGGCTTTTCATCGGGTTACGATATTGGAAATAGCCAAGTCACCTTCACGCAGTTTAACGTATTCCGCGATTTACATTGCTGGCAGATGTCACTTAACCTGATTCCATTTGGTTACCGGCAAAGTTACAGCTTTACTATCAGGGCTACCTCAGCGTTGCTGAAGGATTTGAAACTGAATAAACGTCAAAGTTTCTACGATAATAACTAAGTATTTCTTCAGAGAATTATTCCGGCTGACCGGAAGGCAATGTCAAGTAGCTGATAGAGCTCCGGAATATTGATCCGGGTAAAATCAGGAGCTCCGAGTTCTCCTTGTCGTACTACGACCATTTTATCTTGCGGAACAATAATTAGGTATTGTCCCATCTGGCCCCGACTGAAAATCACTTTCCGGCCACGGTAATGTGTCGTCCACCAATACCACCCCCAGTTGTTTATCTCTTTGCCACTTACATTTCGCAAGCCTTCAACAGGCGTAATCATATTTTTCAGGTATTCGGTGGGGACAATTTGTCGGCCATTCCAATTTCCTTCATTCAGAATGAATTGTCCGATTCGCGCCAAATCTCTTGCGGTGGCAAAGAGACAGCAAAAGGCTTTTACATTTCCGGCGTCATCAACCGACCATAGTGCCGGTGATTCACACCCCAGGGGAATCCAGAGTTTCTTTTCAAGGTATTCAGAAATTGGCATATTGGTGGCGCGTTCGATCACCATCGCCACTAACTGTGCATTGGCGCTACTGAAGTGCCATATCTCACCGGGAGAATCGGTTGATTTCATTTCCAGAATGCGCTTATTCAAATCTTTCGCATAATAAGCCTGGAGCGAGAAAGGCCAACGTCTGGTAACGGCATGTGACGGTGTGAGCCCGGAAGTCATTTCCAACAAATGCCGAATCGTAATTCCCTGGTTCATCTTTTCATAAAACTCGGGATAAAAGTCGCTGACATGTTGATCGACTCCATTGATATAGCCGTCTTCGATAGCACAACCTACCAGCAATGAAAGAATTCCTTGTGTCAGGTTGAAGGAGTTTGCCCGGAACTGGGGCCCGGCGTCCTGTGGATAATACTCTTTAATAATTTGATTTTGATGTACTACAAGAAAACTGAAGGAGTGACCGGCAGCAAGGTATATTTTCGATTTCTCTTTCAACGGAATTTGTTCTGACGTTGCTCGAATCGACCAGGGAATTGTGGTGCCGGTTTTGATTTCCCGGTTATCAAATAGCTTGTAATCGTCGTAACCGGGAGTCCGGTACAACAAAATCCTTCGGCTGAAGCGGGGCATGACAAAAACGATTAATATCCCGATAAGGATCAGGCTTAACGTGAAGAATATGCGTCCCCTTTGTCGTTTAGTTAGTGCCAATTATCTAATTTTTGAATCCAAACAGTCAGACCCGGTTATTGTTGAACAATGAACCCCTTACTGCGTTAATAGTACGCAAATTAACTCATGATTAAAACCTTGTACTATGAAAAAAATGGTGTTTATTACCCTTTTTGCTGTTCTGGCTATGCTTTCGGGTGAAGCTAAAGCCCATTGTGAAATTCCCTGCGGTATTTACGGAGATTCATTACGGATTCAATTATTAAAGGAAGATATCCATACCGTGGAAAAAAGCATGCAAATGGTCACTCAATTGTCTGGAGAAACTCCTGTCAATTATAATCAATTGGTTCGTTGGGTATCCAACAAGGATGTGCATGCCACCAAAATTCAGGACACAGCAACACAGTATTTCATGTTCCAGCGCATTAAGCTGAGCGACGATCCGGAACAACAGAAGAAGAATGCCAAAATGTTGGGATTGTTGCACGAGTTATGCGTGTACGCAATGAAAGCAAAACAGACGACCGATTTGAAATACATCGGGATGATGAATGACGTGGTCGATAAATTTGCCGCTCTGTACTTCGAAGAGGCAGAGCATGAACATAGTCACTGACAGAAAGTTTAGGTAAGGAAGAAAGGCGGGAATTCCCGCCTTTCTATTTTGCTGCTAAGAATTTCAGTTTTACAGAAACAATTCACACCATTCATTGAATCGGTTGATGTTCTTTTGTCCGAAGCGACTCATTGATTTTCGTATCTCATCCAGCGATTTCTCCTTTTTCAGATTATTGCTTTTGGAATAAAATTTATCGGCAAAGCAAATGATTTGCTCTTCAACGGATTCCGGAACAAAGTCGCGTTCCGGTAACGGTAGCTTATTGTTAATAACATCCTCGGCTGTAATTCCAACGCCGGTATGACGTTCACAAACCAAAGCATGGTCATTCAGCCCTTCAGCTTCCAGCATTTCACGTCCTAGATAGCCATGACATAAATACGGCAATTCACCAAAGCATCCCAGGTCAGGTGCATGTGTTTTAATGATACCGATATCATGCAACATGCCGGCTTCTTCAATAAAGTCCGGATCGGGATTTAATTCAGGATGACGCTGCGCTATCCAGAGCGCCTTGTCTGTTACCAGTCGGCTATGAGTAAACAGAATGTTGAAAGCAACTGAGTCTTTCTTGTAATAGCGGTCGATAATTTCCAGTGGTCTCATGGTCTTGGTGTTTAAAGTAAAAATAGTGTTTTTGCCATTGCTTCAGCGAAGTGCGGCCTTAAATTTTCTAAAATCGGGATTTCTTATCGGTTGGAAATGCGGTAATAAAAAATATCCGATAAATTCGCCGGTTCTGTTTCATTCTGTTAACTGGTTACGCTATTTTTAGAGTCTGATAAACCGAAAAGTAATGACTGAAAATACATTCCCCGAAAACAAACTATTTCTGAAAGGTCTGGACCTGCTGAAAAAAGACAAAATCGAGAAAGGCCTGAGCAGAATTCAAAAAGCCTTTGATTCAGGTTATAAGCCAGCCATGATATTCCTTGATGTGTATGAACAGGAAGGTTCACTTGATAAAGCTTATGAAGCTTTTGAACAGTTGATGACAGATGGTTTTGAGCAGGCTGCATTAACCATCGGAAGATGGTATTTCACCGGTGAAAACAGGTTAAAAGATGCCAGCCGGTCGGTCCGCTGGTTTCTTGAATCAGCAAGGGCTGGAGGCGTGGATAGTTGTAACTATATCGGAGAGATGCGGGAGACTGGTATTGGCCTGGAGGAAAACGATGAAAAAGCCTTCGAGTGGTACGAGCGTGGAGCCGAAAGAGGTGACATCGTAGCCAAATACAACTTTGGCCGACTGGTCCGTATCGGAAAAGGTGGCCGTCGTGACCTGGAAGAAGCGGTTGATAATTGGTACGAAGCGGCGAAAGCCGGATATGCACCAGCCATGTATAAAGTGGGTGAAGTATTCGAAGAGGGATTATCTGTTCCGGTTAAACTTCCCAAGGCATTCGAATGGTACCTGAAAGCAGCCGGGCTTGATTATCCTGAAGCTTGTGGAAAAGTTGGCCGCTTCTACTACGAAGGTCGGGGGACCGAGCAGGATTATATGCAGGCATACCATTGGTTTTCAGTAATGAGTGAGCCAGTTCCGTCCGATATTGCCATGAAAATGGGTAAAATGCTTTTTGAAGGTTTGGGTGTTGAGAAAAATATTGATCTGGCCAGGAAATATCTGCAACAGGCTGCCGATGCTAATTTCATGGAAGCCATGTTTCTACTGGGCCGCTTACTGGATGAACAGGGAGAATCGCACGACTGGTATCAGTTAGCTGCGGACAAAGGATATGCGCCGGCACAGGAGATTATTGCCAATCAATACCTTGAAAAAGCAGAATCGGAAGGAGCAGAATGGCTCGAAAAGGCTGCATTGGGAGGTAATGCGGAGGCGATGCTTCGTTTATCGTACCTGTACGAGACTGGTGAAAATGTTGAGCAAAATACAAAGAAGGCCGTTGATTATGCTAAACGAGCTGCCGATAAAGGTGTAGTTGAAGCACAATATCGCTACGCGAGTATTTGCCTGGCTGGGAAAATTACCGATAAAGATGATCATGCAGCTGCCGATTACTTTAGTCGTGCTGCTGAGGCCGGCCACCCCCGCGCCGCTTATCTGGTTGGCATCATGCACGAGAAAGGCCTGAGTTATTGGTCGGATAAAGAGAAATCGTTTCAGTGGTTTATGGATGCGGCTGAGAAGGGTGTCCCCGGGGCCATGTTCCGGGTTGGGGTTTATTACGAGAATGGCATCACGGTAGAGAAGAATCCGGAAATGGCATTTACATGGTATCGGAAGGCTGCTGACGAAGGATATGCCCGGGCCCTTTTCAATTTGGGGGTAATGTATGAAGCCGGCCGGGGAACGGAATCCGATATTGAGAGAGCAGTTGAAATGTATCGCATGGCAGCTGAAAAAGGCATCCCTGAGGCGATGAATAACCTGGGTAACGCTTATCATCAGGGTAAAGGTATTGAGGCGAATCTTGAAGAAGCTGTCAAATGGTACCAGAAGGCGACAGACAGTGGGTTTAAACTGGGTGAATATAATCTGGGTGTTCTTTATTATTTAGGGGAAGGACTGGAAAAGGATTTTTCCAAAGCTTTGCAATTGTTTGAAAAAGCCGCTGAGGAAGGTTCCGTGGAAGCAAAATACAACCTGGCAGGAATGTACTTTTACGGCGAAGGAATTCCGAAAGACCGGGAAAAGGCGTTTGCGCTTTACCGCGAAGCAGCTGAGAGTGGTTTTTCTGAAGCGTGGCGTACACTTGGTGAGCTTTATTTAGACGGCGAAGGAACTGAAGCCGACCCGGTTCAGGCGGCTGAATGCTTTGCAAAAGGCGGTTACGGAGGCGATAATGAATCGCGCTTTATGTTAGGGCGTCTGTACTCGGGAGAAGATGAGAAGGCCGATTACCCGAAAGCAGTTTCATTTTTGGAACCTGCCGCCAAAGATGGATTTCTGCCTGCCGCTAACCTGTTGGCAACTTTATTGGTCTCTCCCAAACTTGAAAAACACAATCCGGCGGAAGCCTGGAGATGGTTCAAACAGGCTGCTGAAGGCGGATTACGTGCAGCCAAACTGAATATAGCCACATTCCTGAAAAGAGGCGAACTGAACGGACCTGATTTTAAAGCCTGCATGGAACTGTTGACAGAGTTGGCCGACAATGGTGATGAAATGGCCCGTTTCAATCAGGCGTTGCTGTATCTGGCAGGACTTGGCGTTCGAAAGGATTTGGAAAAAGCGCGGGAACTGCTTGAAGATGCGTCAGCAGGTGGCTGGCTCACAGCGGCTGAACTGTTGCACATGGATAAACTTCCCGAAGGACCTGCAGCGTTAAACTTCTGGACGCCATATTTGGTGACCGATGCACAAGGGAATATTGTGAAGACAAATTTAAATCGGGCTTTTGGCGACATTATCGTTTGACGAGAGGAAAATGTTTTGAGGTTTTAGAAAAAGCTCAAGAAGATGTTGGTTTTTCCTCTAAGGTAACATGTATAATTCTTTTTACTTTTTTAATTGTTTGACGGTTAAGCAGGTTCAAAATGAATAGGATGGATGTGATAACCAACAAAACATAACCGGTAGGTTTATGGATGTGGAGTGAGATGGCTGAAGCGAAGAGAGATAGATAAGAAAGCCATTTGACCGCTGATGCCGATAAAAGACCCGACTTGTATCGAATAGTTATTAAGGATTTTTGGATACCTATGTCTGTGATTTTAATGAATACCCTAAATTCTGCTGCTCCCCCTAATCCACCATTTTCTGAAATCAGCAGTTCACTTGTTTCATCCAAATAATTGATGAATAGAGAACGAGTTTCGTTGGATTGCTTTGTATAGTTTGCCCATCCGGCTTTTGGAGTCGGTTCGAAGTATGGAGAATTCAAAAGTTTACCGGTTGCTGTTTCTGCATCGAGGTTGATTAATTTCTCTGATTTTGAGCTTAGCAAAACAAGGTTTGACATAGTTAGAATTTGGTTGTTGTTAATTCGATAAGTTTTTACGAATAGCTGAAAGATATTATTTTATATTGTGAGATTAAGCTAGTACAACAATGAAAATTCTGGTTGCCACCGATAAATTCAAGGGTTCCCTAACCGCCGTAGAAGCATGTAATGCGGTTAAAGAGGGAGTTGTTCATGTTTTACCTTCCGCTGAGGTCGATATGTTGCCTTTGGCCGATGGTGGTGATGGTACGTTGGAAACTATTGAATCGAAGCTGCATTTTAACAGAATTTATCTGGAAGTAACGGGCCCGCTGTTCAAGAAAGTTGAGGCTTGGTATGGCCTGCAGGATGATACGGCCTACATCGAAATGGCGTCAGCTTCCGGTTTGTTGCTATTGAGCGAAGAGGATCAACACGCAGCTTCCACTACCACGTTGGGTACCGGCGAAATGATCGTTGATGCACTGGAGCGCGGCGCCCGGAAAATTTACCTTTTTGTTGGAGGCAGTGCAACCAACGATTGCGGATTGGGTGTCGCACAAGCTATAGGGTACCGTTTCTTCGATAAGAGTAATAACGAACTACA
>ENA-ORXD01001497-ORXD01001497.1-sediment-metagenome-genome-assembly--contig:-NODE-1497-length-18985-cov-5.346573_pt1 | contig 18985 bp, 18 predicted proteins | sample MGYA00237862_ERZ511471 | MGnify/ENA metagenome assembly ERZ511471
GGTCTGTGGGTTAGCTTGGTAAACTTGTAGGTTCGGGACCTATAGCCTCCGGTTCAAATCCGGACAGACCCATTTTAATTATATCCCCATTATTGATAATGATTTTTGCTTGCCATATGTTTATTTGGGAATAAACATTATTGCGCCCGGGGCAATATTGTGAATGTGATTTTATTTGATCTGCACCCAGATCAAGACGCTAGAATTCAAAAACATATTAAATATTTAATTAATAATAATATTAATGTCTATAGAATTAATTTTAGTACAATCGATAATAATTCGGTAATGATGCATTATTCGTTATTCGGCGAAAAGGCGTGTAAAATCAGTTATTTTAAATTTCCTAATTTATTAATAAATAATTTACTTTTTATTATTTTGTGCACTTTTGGTTATTTCGATGACATAGTAATCAACATAATTGACCAAATTGGTGTCGATAAAAAAGAGCCAACGATAATCCACGTACACGATCCTACCTTGATACCTTTATCGGTTAGAATGCGCAAAAAATTATCCCACGCACCAATAGTATACGATAGACATGAAAATTTTGAATTCGGAACAATAGTTCGTAAAATAACTATTCCAAAAATTGAGCATATAATTGAGTCTGTTTTTTCAAATAAAATCAATTCTGTAATATTGGTTTCCAATAATAGAATAGATTATATTCAAAAGAAATTTTCTAAAAGCATTATACAAATTATACCTAATTTTCCAGATGCCTATGAATACGACGATAAAATCATTTATAATAAAATAACAAATTTTAATCAGAATACCACAATAAATATAATATATATTGGAAGCTTAGACGATTCAGATAGGGACATCAATTTAATGTTGGATGTTATAGAAAATATTAATAAACACCCTAATAATATTAATTTTGTTATTGGCGGAAGAGGGGAGAATGCCAATACAGAAGGAACGATCATCTCAATGGTGAATAAATTCAATAATGTAAATTTTATTGGTGGTGTTCCTAGAGAAATGGTGGTATCAATAACTCAGGAAGCTCATATGGGTTTATTCTTCATCAAAGTCGACTCACTTTATAATAAAAATAAATTATTATTATCATCAAATAAAATACATGAAAATTTATACTGTGGCGTGATTCCAGTGGTGAAAGCAAAAATTGATCACATTGATTTAGTAAAACAATGCGGATTGATATTCAATGATAATTCAACTGCAGAAGAAATTTCAAAACTAATAATGGACTTAGTGAATGATCGAGATAAATTAAAAAAATTGATGAAATTCTCCTATAATCTGGGTAGGCAATTTACTTGGGAAAAAGTATCGATTCGTTATTCAAATGTGTATGATAACTTAATATCAAATGATAATATTTAATATGTTTAATGTAAAACAAAATATGTGTGGCTGTTGTAAATTCTATTTTTTTCGCTATGGGTTAGGTAGTTTCTATATTCATTATGCAATTGATATTTTATATAATAATAATTATAATAATTGTATTCATATTTTTCATACTCATGAATATTTTCTTCCTCAATAAAATCCGGACGAGCCGGAGCTATATCATGAATTGACGAATATAAATTAAGTTTAATTGACGAATCTGGTTGAAATTCAAGAGGGTCATCTGCGTACCTACTGATAGGAATCGTTATTATGTTAAAAATTACAAAAATAATTATTGATGCGATTACTACTTTTTCAATTTTTTTCGTATGATTTCTATATTCCTGTCCCTGCCTATTCATATATTCTGAAAAAGCAAGTGTTAAAATTAATGATGACGGAACCAAAGACATGATAAAGAAACGACCGAAATAATAACCACCGATCAATGGCGAATAAATTGCGAATGCCAAACACCCAATAAATATTCCAATTAAGAACGATGTAAAAAAACGGCTCTTAATCAACCATAAATAGGCAGTACATACCATGGTGAAAAGTATCGATATGCCTGTAATTCCAATTCTGATATTGGAGGCCCACCGTAGATCTGGAGTGGGGTTAAACAAGAAAACGATGTTTAATGATGCACCACCCTGAAACAAGCCAAAGATCGCATTATTCATCTGTGTTACAAATAGATTGAAAGTCCAGTTGGAAATAAATGCAAGCCAGGATAGCCAAATTATCAAGATTAGAAATAGCAAATTAAATAGTGAACTATAATATAATTTTTGTTCGGATTTAATCCACGTAGACTTATGATTCGAGGCAAACTTTGCGATGATGGATAACGAAAGTGCTGAAAGGATAATAAATACGGGAGTACCAGCGTGGGAAATTGTTGTAGCCAAAATTACGATGAGAATTATCACAATCCAAGCGGGATTCTTGGTTTTCTTTTTTAATAAAATATTTAACACCAATAATAGGAAGAAAACATAATAGATAATTGAAAATCCTTGTGGAGCGAAATGATACTCCTGAACCCAAGATAATGAATAATATACCAAAGGTGCTATAATTTTGTACTTGTAGCTAAAAATATCCCCTATTGAATAGAGGAATAAACCAATCGAAAACATAAGCAGGATTGGGAAATATTTTGCGAACGCCATTACCGCAATATTTGTAATAAATGATATGTTCGCAGAAAAAAAGTATAGGCCGGGATATTGAGTAACATACCCATGAGCCCCAGACAAGTTCGTTTTTGACGCAATCATTAAATTGTTGACATTGGAAACAACGGCATATGAATCAATAAATCTAAGATTGCTATATATAAAAGACGGCAAACCAAAAAGGTAGAGCGCTAACACAAATAAAAAAGCGATCTCAATTAATATTTTCACTTTACCAGATATTGTATCATGAATGGATAGGATAATAACAATAATCATTATTAAAATGCATATAACAATTCCTATCCAATAAGAGGGTGGCATAGAATAAAAATAGAAAAAAGCGCAAGGTTCGTATAATAATATCTTAACCTGTGATATTGTGATCAATAAGAATAATATTGAAATTATTATCAATGTAAATAATATTTTTACGGGATATCTAAACAATAAGTGAATTACATTACCCATGACTAATCCCCGAATCTTTCCAACACCCTCATATATATTGATTCATATTCTTTTGCTACGAAGTCCCAGGTTCTAATTTTATCTTTATTAATTTGACTAATCGTTACAGATTTATTTTTTATAAATAATATAATATTTACCAGTTCATCTATACTGGGGGGATAATCTACCCCAAAACATCCTTGTTGAGAAGTAAATTCGTTTAAGGCTGCTGATTTTGCCACTATGCAAGGAGTACCATTTGCTAATGCTTCTGCAACTACTAACCCATATGCTTCAGCCCTAGATAATAACAATAGGATATCGGCTTCTTGATATCTTTTTTCGAGCATCTGTTCAGATAGATTTTTTTCCCAAATGATATTTGAATTCAAATTATATTTTTCAATTAATTCTTTTATTTTATCTTTATATTCGCCATCACCAATGATCCTCAAATGGACAGCATAGCCTAAATCAGTAAGTTTCCTTACTGCCTGAATGATGAAATGAATACCTTTGTATTCTCTTACGTAACCCACATAAAGAAGGGAAATCGTGGAATTCACTTTTTTTTGAATAACTTGAATTTTGTTAACACCGTGCGGTACTAGAATTATTTTATTTTGATTAATTAAAAAATTATTTTTAATTAATTCTGATTCGTATTTTGAGCAGCAAATGACATTAATTGGGACATTGATGATATTTTTCCATAGTAATTTATAAAAATAGTGTAGTACATTTTTTATTTTCGTATGCCCTATAGCATGATAGTGGGGAGAAAAAACAACATTATTATTTCTTTTTAATAGAATTAGAGATCGATAGCTCAATAGAGAATGGTAACCGTGAATGTGAATAATGTCCATATTATGATAATTAGTATTTAATAATAATTTTTTTAAACCAATTGGATATCCTAACAATAATTTTGATGAAGGAGACTTGTGCCTAACAACTTTTACTTTATTGATGAGCTCCTCGTCATCAATTTTTTCACAAACAGATAATACGGTACATTCGTGACCCAAACTGGATAATTCCTCTGAAGTATTCTTTATAACGGATATAACCCCCCCTGAAGTGGGATAGTATTCTGTTGTGATCACTAGAATCTTCATTTAACTAGAACCCCTTAATAGTTAAATATTTTTTTAAATATAAAATTAGAGCGTCATTTTGTTTATTTTGATAAAGTATCTTAAAATTGTTCTTAATAATTAATTCCGATAAATCATCCACATTAATTATGAATTGAGCTCGACCAGCATCCTTAACAAATTTTGATAATTCCAATTGTTGATCGTCGATGGCCTCACGATATTTTTGTAATCTGGGAACAATAATTAATGGTTTGTTTAGCGAAATAACATCGATTAATGTTCCTGCACCCCCATGGGACACGACAATTCTTGCCTCATTAATGAGTTCTAACATTTTATCGTAATCACAAAATCTAAACCATTTTGCATTTGTTGGAACACATTTTGAACTGCCAATTTGAACAATAATTTCTTCGTCGGTTTGAGCAGCAATTTCATCCATCTTATTGATTAATCGATTAAAGCCAATGTTGTGAGTACCGATAGTCACAAAAATCATATAACAGCCCCAATAAATTTAGCCTTATTACCGTACAAATTTAAAGTCTGCGGCCACTGAACTAAAAATTCATCTGTGAGGAAATAAACAACAGTTCCAGTAAATGATTTAGTACTTATTCTACACCAACTTTCTATAAAAAAAGTCCTTACTCCGATGATCTTAGCTAAAAAAATTGCAGGGATAGCGATCTCCGACCCAGTACTGAGGACAAGTTCCGGCCTTTCCTTCCTGAATATCAAAGCCATCATGAAGAATGAAACTAACATTCTCAACGGGCTTTTCCCGATGTTCTCAATCAAATAATTAGGATAATTCAGGTGCTTGGTCCTGGGGCTGATGTAGGTCACGAAGAATACATCATGACCTTCGAAAGCCTCCATCAACTGTAGCATCTCCGTGAGATGCCCCCCATGAGAGCACACCAAAGCAATCTTCATCTTGTCAGTATCCTGTAGTTCGCTTCGTAAATCGCGTTCGCCCACTTCTTTGCCATCTTGTCCACGAAACCGTAAGACAATTGATCGTCGGGTATCCTATCATCAAAGTGCGATAAGAACTTCTTGTAATCAGATTGCTGGACCTCCCTGGGGTTCGAGAAGAAGTACATCGTCGATCTCATCTTGTACTTTATTCCGCTGGAACCCAATCTGACCGCGAAGCCCCATGACAGAACCTCGGACATCAATAAGGACGGACCTATGGATATCATATCCTTGGTGGTCAGGAACTTGCGCAACAAATAATACCGGCCGTTCTCCAGCCGGAACAGCTTCTCCGCGTTCACGTTCAGCTTATAATCGTGGAACACGACCGCTTCGTTAACGTAAACGAAAGAATAACCATTAGAGTGCGCCCTCCAGGAAAGCTCCGCATCCTCCATATACAGGAACAGCTCCTCGTCGAACCCTCCGATCCTGAGGAAGTCCTTCTTTCCCATGGCGAAGCAAGCCCCGGAGATACCAGACACGTTGAGCTCGTCGGGAATATTGTCAGGATGCATTCCCAGACCCCTGGTAAACGTCAAACCAGTAAAATGCTCGTGGTTCCCGCAAGTGTTCACCACCGAGCCGTCGTAGATCATGATGCGAGGAACGGCTATCGTTCTTTCTTCGGAAGTAACCGTTCTGACCAGCTTCTGAAGCCAGTCCTTGCACACGATGGTGTCGGGATTCAGGACCGCTACGACATCCCCCTTGCACTCCCTCACCCCGAGGTTAACCGCTGCCCCGTACCCGATGTTGTCGTCTCGAGCGAGCAGCTTGACCGAACTGAAACGATTACGAATTATTTCCACAGTATCGTCCTTGGAGGCGTTGTCGACCACCACGACCTCGTCTGGACCGTTCGAGAGAACGGAATCGAGGCACTTGTCGACATACTTAGAACTGAAGTAGGTGACGATGACAACGGATACCCGGGGGCCGTCATGACCCCGGTCGATGGAATCTGTGCCTGAAACGTCTGTCAAAAAGGATTTCTCCTCGTCTTGCCCATCATATGCATACAAGCTGGTATTATACAATTTCTCCTTGATTCTCCAATTTGGATTTAGTAAAAGACCAGTACATCACTAACGAACCAACGCATTCGCATAAACTACGTTTTCAACAAACTGCGACTGGCGTATATAATTAAGTGAAAAAACAAATACCCGGTCATGAAAGGCATCGTGTTGGCTGGAGGTAGCGGCACCCGCCTCTACCCGATGACCTCGGCCATTAACAAGCATTTATTGCCGATATATGACAAGCCGATGATCTACTATCCCTTGTCGGTGCTGATGATGGCTGGCATCAAGGACATTCTCATAATATCCACGCCGGAGGATCTTCCCAACTTCAAGACCCTCCTCAAGGACGGCTCTCAGCTCGGCATCAAGTTGACGTACGCGGAACAGCCGTCTCCGGACGGGCTCGCTCAAGCCTTCATAATCGGCGAGGAGTTCATTGGTAACGATCCGGTGGCGATGGTTCTCGGCGACAACATCTTCTACGGCAGCGGATTCGTGGAGCGCTTGCGAAACGCGGTAAAGAACGCCGAGAAGGGACGCGCCACCCTGTTCGGCTATCAAGTAAAGGATCCGGAGCGTTTCGGCATCATTGAGTTCTCCGACGGTGGCAAGGTTCTCTCCATCGTCGAGAAACCGAAGGAACCCAAATCCAACTACGCCGCCACCGGCCTCTATTTCTACGATAACCGGGCGGTGGAATTCGCCAAGAAAGTTAAACCGTCCTGGCGGAACGAATTGGAGATTACGGATCTCAACAACATGTACCTGGAGGCGGGCGACCTGGACGTCACTCTATTAGGTAGAGGATTTGTCTGGCTGGACGCCGGTACTCCGCAATCGTTGGCCGACGCCACCACCTTCATCCGCTCCGTGGAACGGTTCCAGGACCTCAAGATAGCCTGCCTGGAAGAGATCGCCTACCATCAGAAGTGGATCACCAAGCAAGAAGTGGAAGCGATCATCGACAAGAACAGGAAGAACGATTACGGCAAGTATTTGGAAAGGATGCTCAAGGACCCGGTCAGGCGGTGAAACGATCACGAAACCATCGCTTCTGCCCGAGCTAGTCATCATAGAACCAAAGGTATTCCAGGACTCCCGCGGCTGGTTCTTCGAAAGCTACTCGGTACGAAACGTAAAACCGTACGGCATCGAGGTGGAGTTCGTTCAGGACAATCACTCCTATTCGGAAAAGAAAGGGGTCATCAGGGGACTGCATTACCAGGCCCCTCCTTTCGATCAATCCAAACTGGTTCGTTGCACCCGGGGCAGCGTTCTCGACGTGGCGGTGGATATTCGTCACGGCTCCCCGAACTTCGCCAAGTGGTTCGGGATCGTGCTCAGCGCGGATAACAAGAAACAACTGTTCATTCCGAAGGGTTTCGCGCACGGCTTCCTGACGCTCGAGGACGGCTGCGAGGTGCAGTACAAGGTAGATAACTTCTACAGCTACGAGCACGACCGCAACATCCGCTACGACGACAAGGACATCGGCGTGGAGTGGGGCATTGACGCGCCGTCACTGTCCGAAAAGGACGCCAAGGCGCCTTATCTGAAGGACCGCCAGAAAGATTTCATCTGGGAGGGTGAAAAATGAGAATATTGGTAACAGGCGGGGCCGGCTTCATCGGCGCCAACTACGTGCGCTCGAAAGTGAACGGCAAGGACGACATCGTCTGCCTGGACCTCCTGACGTACGCGGGCAACATGGACAATCTGGACGGCGTCGTGGGAAAGGAAAACTTCACCTTCGTCCGGGGAGACATCAATGACCGCAAGTTCGTCTTCGACCTCTTCAGGAAGGAGAAGTTCGACCAGGTCGTTCACTTCGCCGCCGAATCGCACGTCGACCGTTCCATCGAGGATCCCTCGGCCTTCCTCAAGACGAACGTTCTAGGCACGCAGAACCTGCTGGACGCCTGCCGAGAGTTCGGCATCAAGCGCTTCCATCAGGTATCTACGGACGAGGTGTACGGAGATCTTCCACTGGACCGGGCAGACCTGAAGTTTACTGAGGAGTACCCGATAAGACCTTCCTCTCCGTATTCGGCAAGCAAGGCCTCGGCCGATCTGCTGTGCATGGCGTATCACCGCACGTTCAACGTTCCCATCACGATATCACGTTGCTCCAACAACTACGGTCCGTACCAGTTCCCAGAGAAGCTCATCCCCCGGATGATCACGCTTGCGCTACGGAACGAGAAGCTGCCTGTATACGGCAAAGGGGAGAACGTTCGGGATTGGCTTCACGTCTCGGACCACTGCAGCGCCATTGACGCTATACTGCGGAAGGGAAAGGAAGGAGAGGTCTACAACATCGGCGGTAACTGCGAACGAAGGAACATAGACATCGTCAAGCTCATCCTGAGGCAGTTGGGAAAGCCGGAGGACCTCATATCCTTCGTGCAGGACCGCAAGGGTCACGACCTTCGTTATGCCATCGACAATGGCAAGATAACGAGGGAATTGGGATGGTCGCCGGCCGTGACGTTCGAGAAGGGGATGCGCGACACGATAGAGTGGTATCTTGACAATGAAAAATGGTTGAAGAGGATAGAGAGCGGGGAGTACCGCTCAAATTAGTGACCTTCTTTAGCTCGTCAAACGTTGGATTCATTACAACGCTCTCTTTCCGATTTGACGAACGTACCGTGCAGTTCGTATTTCCTCCCGATCGCCGAAAATTCGGGAAGATTCAGATGCATGTAATGGCTCAGGTGCCAGCGGAAGGGTGTTGCTCGGTGAATATGCATGTCCACCACGTCAAACAGATGTTCCGCCTCGTTGCTGGTGGTTTGCTCGTAGGTGAAAGCGTCGAACGATTCCTCAACGAAGTATGCCCGGTGGTACGCCCTCGGCTTGAAGCCATAGGGAACGATAACCTCCAGCGTCCCTTCGGTTTTCAAGACCCGGTGGCACTCCTTTATGCATTCTTCCCAGGAGTTTAGGTGCTCCAGGGTGTGCGAGGTGTATATATGGTCCACGCTGGCGTCCTGGAACGGAAGCGGCATGTTCAAATCGTGAATGAGGTCGACCGCCGGACTAGGCTTGTAATCAATATTGATGAAGCCGGACAGTCTGTTAGTGCCGCAACCCAGGTGGAGCTTCATGATATTACCAGGTTAGTATTGATGGCGTGAGCAGGCCACCGCCGATCGTTCCCCCGGGCTAGCATGTGGCTCGTAATAACGTTCATTGATATATCACTCCGTCGTTCTAAGTTCTGGCGGTTGCATTAATGCCCTTTGCCCCCTTCCGATTGTCAGTTGGGAATATGTTTTAATAAGACCGAGTCATGGCTTCAACCACGGGATCGGGAGAGCCCGCAGTGATGTCCAGGGGACGTTGGCAAGCTTCCGTGTTCGCACGGGACCGGCGTTCCCTGGGCATTACGAAACTTCTGCGTACCACACCTATTCGTGATTCACCACATTTGGGATCAAATAAGTCTGGATCTGACCTTCGCTTCCGGGATATATGGCAGATGGGTCAATCGAGTTCTAAAACCTCGTCCATTGTCCTGCACGTTGCGTTCGATCCGAACTCCTTGGATATGAGATCGCAGATCTTCTCCGCCATCAGCCTGGAGGTAGTGAGCTTGCCGCCAACGATGTGATAGAAACCTTGAGGCTCCTCGATAATCTTGAAGTCCCTGGAAATGTCGCGGGCATCCGTTTCGGCCTCCTTTGCGAATAACGGCCTGATCCCGCTGAACGAGCTGATGACCAGCAATTCTCTAACCCGAGGCATCACCGCGGAGAACTTCTCCATGATGGTGTCCGCCGCGTCCGGTTCCGGCCTCAGGTCGTCCGGGGAGCTTATCGTGGTGGAAGTAGTCCCTATCCATGCGTTGTCACCATGCACAATGTAAGCATCGGCGTTCGAGGGAGGATGGAAGAACTGAAGTCCGCGAGGGGACAGCGTTCTTTGAACTATGATCGTGCCCATGTTGTAAACTAGAGGCAGTTTGACGTTCACGAAGCTCGCAACGGAGTTCACCCAGGGACCGGTGGCGTTGATGACACACGGCGTTCTGATGGTGCGACCGTCGTTGATGGTGATCGAATAGTATGAACCCTCCCGGACGATCGACCGGATCGCGGTGTTCTCGAATATGGACCCGCCGTACTTCATGGTCATCCGGCAATTGCCCCAGCAGAATCCCTTGACATCCAGGTTTCGGTCGTTCGTCTCGAAGACCACATCGATGGCAGGATTCAGCTCAGGTATCTCCTTCTTAGCCTCGGACGGATCGACCGACCTGCATTGGACCCCCAACCGATTAGCCTGCCTTATCGCATCCCTGGTGTATTCGCTCTCGAATCCCACGAAGTAGTTCTTTACATTTCCAACCAAAGACCGCGCGATCCTTTCGATGACCAGGTTCTCTGCCGCGCATTCCGCGGCTACCTCGGGGTCCTTGACCACATACCTCAATCCGCCGACCAGATTGTGATGCGAAGCGTTGGTGGTACCTCCGGAGATCCTGCCCTTCTCGATGAGGGCGGTAAGGAACCCCCTGCGGGACAGGTCCCTGGCGATGCTAGTTCCTGTCGCCCCGCCGCCGATGACCACCGCCTCGAACCTCATCAGATACCCCTGGCCAGTACTTCCGTCTCGGCATTCTCCAGGTCTTCCTCGGTATCGATCTCGGTTCGGTAATGATTGCCCGTGTAGAGTACGGAAAGGCAACCATCCCTAGACCGGAGGACCCTGTCCAAAGGCTCTGAGTACCACTCCTTGTTCTTGCGATCCTTGTTCAGTTCCTTGACGAATTCAGATAGGAATGACCCTCCCATCCTTATCATGCTGGTGTATATCGATTGACCAGGGACTTTTTTACCTATGCCTTTCGCGCATCCATCCCTGATAAGTACCTTGCAATCCTCGTCCTCGGGCGCTCTGGATCCGTCGCAAAGGAGGGCGTTTTCGCATTTGTATTCGAATAAAATTTTAAAAAGCTCCTTATCGAACACCACGTCACCGTCCAGAACGATGACGGGGCCGTTGGTCTTCTCCATTCCGAGTGATAGACTGTACGCGTTGTCCGTACTCGCGTACAACTCGTTATCAATAACCTCAATGAGGAAATCGTATCTGCTTTGAACCATGCTGACAAACTGGTGGATCCGGGATGACTTGAAACCGGCAACGATCAGGACCCGGGCGATCCCGACATCCATCATCGCATCCAGCTGCCTCTCGAGGATGCTCCTTCCCGCGACCTCTATCAGACATTTCGGCGTCTCCTCAGTGAATTTTTTTAATCGTTTGGATTGGCCAGCAGCCAATATGATAACGTCCATATTCACTACCTTTCTGTTTGCGATAATCGATGGCGTATATGGTATTTTGTGCGAGTGGCCATTTTAACAATGTGAAGAATTTTATTAATTCACATGCTGACTCAAATTCAATATTTCTGGTTCATTCCCCGCGCACATAATCTTTGTAGGATACCTCGATGCTGATCCTGTCCAGCTTATGGGTGGATATCCTTTTCTCCACGGGAGGGGGTGTCATATAATCCCCATAGACGCTTCGCAGGGGACCGTCGAAATTCCTAGGCGCGGGAAAGAGGTGACCTTCGAACTCGGTAGGGATCGTGTCCAGCACCCATTCCTTCCTGTAGACCAGGCGCTTGATGGCTATGGAAGGGAACGATGAGTGGGCGACGAATGACGCCTTCCTGGTACCCATGATCGAGATCATCTTCGAATATAGCTTGAGCAAAGACCGGTCGGTGAACGGCAACGCCCTGGTGATCCCTTTCTCAAGGAAGGAACGCGGGGCGAACCTCTCCTCGAACCCTTTCAAGAAGCTCATCCGACCTACGGCAGACAGCAAGTACCAGCCCAGTCTGCGAACCCTGGGATCGTTTGGCACCCCATCGAGGGGAAAGATGTCGATGTAAATCCCGTGGTTCATGCTCCTTTTAGCCAGGGGGGCTTCTATGAAGGTGGTCCTGGAATCGCGGACCTTGGCGAAGGAATACGGGTAATCGGGGTCCGTGTTCATGGTCTGCAGGAAATAATGTTCTGGAAACATGGATTGGGATTCCCGAACAAACCGCTCGTAGTCTTCTCGAAGCATTACCACGTCCACGTCGTCGTCCCAAGGAATGAACCCTTTGTGCCGCACCGCCCCTAACAAGGTTCCGAAGTACAAAGCGTAAGGAATGTTCAATGAAGAACAAATGCGGTCAAGCTCCAGAAGTAGCTCCAGCTCCACCGATTGTATATCTTTAGTGCTTGCTTCGGCTGGACCTTGCATAAGGTTCGAAAAGCTGATGACATCGCCCGATATAAAATAGGAAGGCCGGGAAGGATGGCTTGAACGACCTTGACACCAATGGTGAGTGCACTTCGATCACTGAGAGAACTGCTCCTCACCAGCCATCTTCATCCTTAACCTGCGTATACCGTAATTCCAGATGACCTTGAGCTTGATCGATGTCTTTGTGGCCAGGACCGCCCGGGCGGCGTACGTCCAGGACCTTGGACTGCAACCCTGCTCCTTGAGCAATACCCGCGCTTTGGAGTATGCTTTCATCCTTCTTGCCACCTTCAGTGCGAGAACCGCTCTGGCCAGGTCCAGGTCGAATCTCTCGCTCCTCGGACTGTACAAGAGGAACGCGCGCAGGTACAGGTCCTCAACCTCCTCCACTCTCTCTTTCCGCAGGACAAATGTCCCTTGCCCCTTGTGTACGCGTGACCGGACCAGGTAACCTTCGACTTCGATGAAATCGTACGTACCCATGACCTTGAACCACAGATCGAAGTCCTGGGTGGTTCGGAGGCTCTCATCGAAGTATCCGACCTCTTCGAAAGTCCTCTTCGGAATAAGGAGAGTGCAGCCGTGAACGCTGAACGGTCTTCGTTTAAAGGCAGAGTCGAAGACGGTGTTCAACAATAGCGCCTCAAAGAATTTGGAGGGGTCCACCTTGGGCATGGTGAACCTTCCGTACACCACCGACCGATCATCCATCCATAGAAATGACGAATACAGTATTGAATTTCTTCCTTCGCCCTCCAGCTTCTCCAAGACCGGCACCTGCACCGCCAATTTCTCAGGAACGTAGGCGTCATCGTGACTGAGCCAGGATATGTATTTTCCATTCGATACCCTGATGCCTGCGTTGAGGGCTGTCGCCACGCCCCCGTTCTCCTTTTCCAGGTACCTTATCCGGTCACCGTAGGACAGGGCTATGTCCCGGGTCTTGCCATCGTCCTTGGACCCGTCGTTGACCACAATGATTTCGAAATTGGGATATGTTTGGGCAAGAGCGCTTTCGATGGCCTCCCGGAGGAAATCTGAACCGTTGAACACCGGAATTACTATGCTGACCAGGGGCTCGGACATCTGTTCTTACCTTTCCAGGAATACTACACGCCACTAAATATGGTTTCCAGTAAAATTGTGGGATCGCCACGCATAACGATAAGAATGGATTAGGCCGATTAGGGGCGAAGTCTTGTTGTTGAGTAAACTGTGATCACCCATGAAAGTTCTGAGCGTCAACGATTACGACCTGGCCAACCGTCGGTTCAACGGATACGACATCAAGGACCGCTTGAAGGCCCAGGGCGTTGACCCGCGCTTCATGGTCTGGAAGAAACGGTCGACGGACCCTGATGTAAAACAAATCGGTTGGGGTTTTCACCGCACCGCCTTCCGATTCTCCCTCAAGATGTTCGAGAGATGTCTGGGAGTTCAGAACGTCCTTCACCCCTACGCTCTGAGGATGTTCATCGACCGATGGTATCAGGAATCGGATATCGTGCACTTCCACCTCATACACAACGAGCTGATCTCCCTGTTGGCGATCCCCAAGATCTGTCGGGAGAAGAAGGTGGTCTGGACGGTCCACGATCCCTGGCTGGTGACCGGACACTGCCTGTACCCAATGGATTGCCAGGAATGGAAGACTGGGTGCCCCAAGTGCCTTCACCTGCGTGCCCCCAAGATAACCTACATGGATATGAGCCGGCGGATGTGCGCCCTGAAACGGAAGGTGGTGCAGGGTTGCGACATTCATATTGTGGTCGCCTCCGAGTGGATGAGGAAGATGCTCGAGGAGAGCCCGGTCACCAGGGGGAAGGAGATCACCGTCATACCTTTCGGAATTGATCTGGCGCGCTATGGAAATGTGTCGAAGGAGGTCGCCAGAAAAGCCCTTGGCATAACAGACGGTTCAACGGTCGTCGCTTTCCGTTCCGTTTACGGACCTTACAAGGGTTCACAGTACGTGATCGATGCCTTGGACGGCATGGACTCCGGGAAGGACCTCACCGTACTGATGTTTGGAAGAAAGGGACCGAAGCATGATCTGCAACGGCGATACAAGGTGAAGGAGTTCGGCTGGGCCACGGAACGAGAGATGGAGCTCATCATGGCCGCGTCCGACATATTCGTCATGCCCTCCATGGCCGAGGCCTTCGGGATGATGGCCATCGAATCGTTGACAAGCGGCGTTCCGGTCATAGCGTTCGAGGGCACCGCACTAGGCGAGATAATCGATGACGGTGTCACCGGACGTTTGGTGGCCCCTGGCGATGTGGAGGGGCTTCGCGCCGCGATCGAAGATTTGGTATCCAACCCGCCTTTGCGTCAAAAGATGGGAGTGAACGGACGACGAATCGCCAAGGAGCGGTACGACATCGAGAGACATGCTAGAGAGACCGCGGAGCTGTATCGGCGCTTGATCTCCCCTTGACCTTAGTGCCTGTACCCTAGTACCAAGTTCAACACGGTGTCCGAGACGTTCTCCCTCGTGTACTCCGGGGGCGAAGGCCACGCGACCCTTCCATCGAGCACCTTGCCTACGCAGGTTGCGATCATACCGGGGTCGCCGCCGCTCAATATGTTGCTTCCTACCTCCTGGGTCTCCGGACGCTCAGTGACGTCCCTTAACGTAACGTTGGGAATGTTGAAGATGCAGCACTCCTCCTGCACCGTTCCTGAATCGGTCAGAACGCAGGCAGCGTTCTTTTCCAGCTTCACGAAATCGAACAGGCCGAACGGCTCGCTGAGGACGATTCGCTCATCCAATTTGACCTTCAGGCCCAATAGTTTCTGCTTGGTGCGGGGATGAACGCTCCAGATGACCTTCTTATCGTGATCTTCAGCCAGGGAGTTCAGCGCTTTGACGTATCCCTTGAGCCTATCCTTCCCATCCACGTTCTCCGCCCGGTGCAGAGTAACCAGGAAGTAACCGCCCTTCTTCACCTTCAGGGAGCTCATGATCTTGCTACTGTCGATCTTGTCGCTGTAGTGGTCAAGGACCTCTTTGATCGGGTTTCCAGTGACAAAGATGCGTTCGGAGGCTATGCCTTCCCGCAGCAGGTTCTGCCTACTTCTCTCGGTGTATGGCATCAGCACATCGCTGGAATGATCGATGACACGACGATTCACTTCCTCCGGAACGCGGTCGTCAAAGCAGCGGTTGCCCGCCTCCATGTGATAGACCGGGATCCCCATGCGCTTGGCGACGAACGCCGCTAGGCCGCTGTTGGTATCACCTAAAATCAGAAGGCGGTCGGGCTTGTGCTTGACCAGCTCCCTCTCCACCCCTTCCAATATCTTGGCCACCTGCCCCATCGCCGAATCTGAACGGCTATCCAATGAAATATCCGCTGGGCGAATCCCCAGTTCCTGGAAGAATAGCTCGTTCAAACGGGGATCGAAGTTCTGGTTGGTATTGAGCAGAATATGATCGCAATGCTTGTCCAATTTAGGTATTACCAAGCTGAGCCTGATTATCTCAGGCCTCGTCCCTAGTACGGTCATCACCTTCATCGCAGAAGCTCTCCTTCCAGGACCAGGGTGTCGTCCACCATCAGCTTGTTCTTCTTCAGCAGCTGCTTTACTTGGGCCGGGGTCATCAGGTCGTCCCCGGAGCTGTACTCCTTGGTCAGTGCACCCTTCTTAGGCACTTCCCCGACCTCGGGAAGCATGGGCGCGATGGCGTAGTAGCTTCCGCGGTCGAAACTGCGGTGCGACTCCTCTTCGGAGATGAGGATCTCATGCAGCTTCTCACCCGGGCGTATCCCGGTGAACTTCTTCTTTACTGGACGACTGCCAATGAGGGCGTCAGCGATGTCCACCATCAGGGCAGACGGTACCCGGGGAATGTAAGTCTCACCCGGCTTCGCTCCGCTGACAGCGGCGAATATGGTGTCCACCGCCTGGTCTAATGATAAAAGGAAGCGGGTCATGCGCTTGTCCGTCAGCGTCAAGGGACCGCCGGACCTGATCTGGTCATGGAATAGCGGGATCACTGAACCGCGTGATGCGAGAACGTTGCCGTAACGGACGCAGACGAAACGCGTCTCCGGGCATTCCAAGTTAGCACGTATGAACACGCGCTCCTGAATGGCCTTGGTCATGCCCATGACGTTCACCGGCTTGCACGCCTTGTCGGTCGATATGCCGACGACCGTTTCCACCGGAAGGTCGTTCTCCCTGATCGCCCGGACGACGTTCTCCGGACCGCCTATGTTCGTTTGTACCGCCTCGTAAGGGAAGTACTCGCAGGTCGGAACCTGCTTGAGCGCGGCGGCGTTGAATACGATATCGATGCCCTTCAAGGCGCTAGCGACCGAATGATAATCACGGACGTCCCCTATCCTGAAGGAAAGGGCTCTCTGGAAGTTCTGATAGATGACCTCGTCAGTGGTGGCGGTCTTGTTGAGGTACTCCATGCGCATGAAGTGCTGCTTCGCTTCATCGCGTGAGAGTATGACGACCTGCTTCGGCGTACCGAACTCGCCAGATAGTATCCTCTTGACCAATACCTTTCCGAGTGAACCGGTCCCGCCGGTGATCAGAACCCTCTTGTCCTCAAGAACCATGTCTACACTTTCCTTTCGTACTGATGGAAATCCCTTACCATCGATTTTATCATATCGTCCCAGTCAGGCGCGATATAGCCTGTGTCGCGGGAGAACGTTTCCCCGTTCAGGCTCCGATCGCAGATCACCTGATCGTTAGGCGTGATCCTGACCTTAGTATTGGCTTCAGCATCGATCTTGCTGATTAGATCGAATTTAGATATTGGATCGGAGGCGACCTGCCACACGCCATCGGTGATCGCCTTCTTGTCGATGAGCATATCGACCACATTGGCCATTTCGTGGGTGGTGAATCCGGAGAAAATCGCCCGGCGGAAACCGGTGACGGTTTTACCGCGATTGGAAAGGAACCACTCCACCAGGCCGTTCCGGGAGTCGATCTCCCTTCCGATGAGCGAACTGCGTATGGTGATCCCGTTCTCGCTGACCTCTCCCAATAACTTGCTGCGCCCGTAGAGGTCCACGGGATCGGGGATGTGTTCCTGTGAATAATGGCCTTCCCGGCCAGAAAAGACGCAATCGGTGCTGAAGTGGATAAGTGTGCCTCCAGCCCTCTTGGTCATCTTGGCCAGCTGGTGCGGTAGCAGGGAGTTGATGGTAATGCTGGTGATGGGATCCTTCGCCGCCTCTGCCTGCTTTACGATGCCTATGCAGTTCACCACATATCGTGGTCTGTGACGTTCGATTATCGACCGCAAGGAAGATAGGTCGCTGGCATCCACTCCGGTGATGATCTTTTCGGCGGAGAGCGATTCCATGATCGGGGCGTCCCATTTCCTTACTGTTCTGACAGTGCCAACCGTATCGTACTTCTTCCCGAGGTCGAGCAACAATCTGTGGCCCAGCATGCCGTAGGCACCGAGCACCAGGACGTCCATGCCCCTGCATAGTGCCAGGCATATTTAATAGAGTATTGATTGATTCGAATCTTCCGAAAATTGAAGAAATTATCTGTGGACGCTGTTCGCCGCGGACCAAAAAGCAATTAGAGTGACAGCCGGATAAACCCGCGTGAGCGATAAGGTAGTGGTCATTGACACCCACCAGTTCAACGACAACCGGATATCGAAACAGATGTCCAGTGTCGAGCACTATCCGCTCCTCCGGCTCAATTTTAACTTCTACCCAGAACGAAAGGGTGTGAACGGGGGAAAAGGCTCAATAATTTTTGATTTTGTTCCGACCAGGAACCCGTATGTCAACGGTTCCCTGTTCCTGGTCAAGGTCGCTTCCGGCAGGTTGGTCCGCACCTTGATGAACAAGTTGAAGGAGGATTTTCTGAAGGACGATGATCGCCTGATGATCCATGTGCACGACCCTTACCTTCTGGGGCTAGCGGTCAAGTTGGCCAAGTACTTTCCACGAACCAAGGTGCTCTACGACCGCCACGAGTACTACGAGACCTGGAAAGGCCGTTTGGGCATATCCATCCCAGCATCCTTGGAGAGAAGATACGGAGGGAAGGTCTCGGAGGTCATCTTCGTCAGCAAGCATCATCCACCTCTCCCCGGACCATTGGCCGAGAAGCGGGTGACCGTCATACCGAACTATCCCCGCCATGAGCATTTTCCGGAGAGCCAGGTCAAAAATAAGATTGATACATTTCACACCGGAGACGCCGTGGCGGTGTACTTCGGTGTCCTGAACTTGGGATTCGATAGGGACGTGGAACTTATGTTCGAGGTCATGTCCCTGGCCATGGGATCCAACCAGGGTCTTCGTTTCGAAGTTGCTGGCAGGATATTTGACGAGGGGGTGAGGACGATCATCGACCGGATGATCGAACGATTCGGCCCCAGAATGAGCTATCTGGGAGAGATCCCCTACGATGAAGTGGCCAAGCGGACCATGGCCGCCCACCTAGGCTTCTTCCTGCTCCGCACGGACAGCCCGATGTGGTCCGAAGAGAGGCCAGTATCGCCTAACAAGATCTACGAGTTCCTGCTATCGGGGACCGTGCCGGTGGTCAGGGCGACATTGGACGACGGAGAGGCGGTAGA
>ENA-ORXD01001498-ORXD01001498.1-sediment-metagenome-genome-assembly--contig:-NODE-1498-length-18976-cov-11.124663_pt1 | contig 18976 bp, 20 predicted proteins | sample MGYA00237862_ERZ511471 | MGnify/ENA metagenome assembly ERZ511471
ATTGCCTGGCTGAAGAAGGCGGCCGCGGAGGGCAACATCAAGGTGCAGCTCGAGGTCGGCAAGGGCGGGACGACCGACGCCACCTCGATCCACCTCGAACGCGGCGGGATCCCCAGCACGACGCTGAGCATCGCCACCCGCTATATCCACTCGCCGGTCGAGGTGCTGGACCTCGCCGACCTTGAGGGCGGGGTCGCCCTGCTCCTCCAGGCGCTGAAGACGAAGCCCGAATTATAATCTTTTTTTGGATCGGGGGCGGGATGCCCCGGCGACGACCGCCTCGATCCGTTTGGTGCCGGTCTCCTCTCGCTCGGCGATGCGGGCGTCGAGGGCGTCATCAGCCTCCTGACGATACCGGCGACGCACCTTAAATGTTCAACGCAAGCTGGAAGAGGTCTTTCTCGATCAAGGGTCTTCGGATAGAGGTGGGGGGACAAAGTAGCCAAGGTTACTGTTTCGACCCACACAAAGTAGCGAAGAGCCGAGTGTGTCGCCGGCAGAAGGTATTTGACCATGGAGAAGGAATTATCAGATAAAGGGACAGGGCTCAGATATATTACAGAAAATCGGAGAGCACCATTGCCGCCGTTGGCAGTTCTGGTGGTTGATGGGGTGTAGAACGATGGGTATCGGGGATCCTTGATTCAGGAGTCATGGAGTGTGGAAGTGGGAGCTCTGGTCAGGGTTGTTCGAAGATCTCAGAAATCTGCCTGTTTAAACAGCTAAGAGGTGAAAGCTATAGCATATATCGTTCAGATGGAAATTGCCGGCGACACCGCTATGTGGACAAGACCGGATACCGGTGACAGCCCCGTTAGCTATCCAGCACCAACATACTCGGCGGTTAAAGCCATTTTTGAGTCCGTGCTGTGGGGACCTGCGATTGAAATTATTCCACTTAAGGCGGAAATTTGTGCGCCGGTGCAGTTCCACAATTATTACACAAATTATGGTGGTCCGCTGCGAAAAACTACAACCATTAAAGGCGGAGACAGTTATCAGCTTTGCGCCACCGTTCTTATTGATGTCTGCTATCGCTTGTACGCCGAAATTGTTCCGTATAAGATAAAAGATAAACTTCCTCTAGCGGCGAAGATCTGGGATAACGCGACCACATCGCCGGGGCACGCATATCAAGAAATATTCACCAGAAGGCTGAAACGCGGGCAGTGTTTCTCTGTGCCGTGCCTGGGGTGGCGGGAGTTCACGCCATCCTATTTCGGGGAGTTTCGCGATGGTACACATGTCATGTCAGATATGGAGACTACGGTTATTCCCTCCATGCTGCGGCAGGTATTTTCAAAAGGCTATCAATCCGAAGTCGCCTATCTGTATGACACGGATGTTGAGATTACAGGGGGCGTGCTGACCTACTGGAAAGGAGAAAAGCCATGCTGAATGAATTGCATCAGCTGTCTGTAACCCTTGCAAGCCACAACATCAAGCAGCAAGGGTGGCACCATCAGTATAAGCCGTTGCCGAACGGAGCTTGCTATCGTATATGGCTTGGCGATGATGGCGCGGTGGCGGACGTTGAGCTGATGAGCAAGGATCTGGTGAAGGATTGCCGAAAATTTGGGAATAATCAGGGGACATTTCCCGCTTTCAACATTGCACCGCTGTACCGCGTCACATCGGATGAGGATAAGCGCTATTACGATGCGCTTTACAAAGGTGAACAGGAACTTGATGTAAACTATTTGCAATCAATATGCACTGCCGATAATTGGAGCGTCAAACTTCGCAACAAGATACCGCGCTGCCTGCGCACGCAAATACCGAATACGCCTGAAGAAAGCGCAATCGCCGCGCTGATGAAGATCACAGCATCGCTTGACATCGGCGTGCTGCGCAGCACCCTTGAGCAGCAGGTTTGGAAAAAATTACCCGGCGATATAAAATCGCACCTCCCGCTGCTTATCCATAAAGGCAACGAAAAGAGGCAGCCGGAAGATGATAGTGGTTCGATATCAATTATACTTGATTTGATAAATTGGCGGAAATTCGAATATCCAATAGCCAACGAGAACACCACAAGACAAGTGAACGATTGGCTTTTCGCCAACGAAGGCGATCTTCAGCCCGAAACAAGCGATCAACTTGATGCTTTTGGATCTCCGTATGCAGAGTTTAAGGATATCATGCCATCTGTGCGGCTTGTGCCAGGGTTTGAAGTGGCGTTGCGTTCCATGTTCCATGAGCAAATGTGCCAATTCCGCTATGGGAAGGCTGATGGCGGTTCTTTCCCGATTAACAAAGCGAATCGCGATACCCTGAAAACCTCGCTTGAATGGATTGTGGAACCCGACAACGAGAATGTTACGTGGCGCAGAATTGACAAGGATGCAATGCTGTTTGTCTATCCCAACAGGGTTCCAAAAATTCTGCCTAAATTTGCTGCGCTTTTCGGTAATACGGAGAACCATAAGGACAGTATAACCAGATTTGAAAAGGTTGCAGAGGATTTTATTGCGACACTCAACGGGTTTGAAACAAAGCAGAAGCCGGAAAATATCCATGTGTTTGCATTACAGCAAATGTCGCCGGCCGTGTCTAAGCGTGCAAGGGTGGTGTTTTCGCGCAATTTGAGCCCAAGCGGGCTGATAAACGCAGCTAACGAGTGGCAGCAAGGATGCCACAATCTGCCACCGATCGCGCGAATTGAATCTATCACGCCGTTCCCTTTGAATATCTCCAAAATCGCAAATAAGGTTTGGAAACGGGACGGCACACGGGCGGACGGCAAGAGCGAGGTTAAATTAATACGATATTATCAAGGCATGGAGCTGCTTTTGGATAAGCCCATGCCGTCGCAAATATTGCGCATTGCCAGGGGCGTGACCGCGAACTCATTGGGTTTGATACTGTTTGTCGGCAATAACCTGCCAAGAGGCGGGAATCTCGTTAAAGATGCGCTTAAAGCGGAAATCGGCGATTTATTGCCCTTACTCGGGCTGCTCCTGTACAAGAGCGGCATAAAAATGGAGGATTATATGAAAGACACGGCATATTCAATCGGGCAGCTACTAAAAATATCCGATGAACTGCACGCGCTGTATTGTGAGATCAAGCGCGATGGCGAAGTACCGCCGCAACTGGCGGGAAACTCTGTGTTCGTAACGGCATCAGAAACACCGGCACAGGCCTTGGCCCTGCTGTGTACACGAATGATTCCATACATAGCGTGGGCAGATCAGTACAGGCGGCAGGGCAAGGAGAAAAGCGGTTTAGCGGTGTGGTACATGCGGCAGTATGGCGCACTTATGCCACAACTGCACCTAAAACTGACAGAGGATATCCGGTTCGGTGACCTAGAAAAAGCACAGTTGTTTATCGGTTACCTTGCGAAGCTTCCCGAATTGACGAACAAACAATCTACTGAGGAGGTATGTACAGATGCAAAATGAAGTGATGCAAAGTGAAGTTAAACGCGCAACGGGGCTTTTGGTAATAGAAGCCGTGAACTCAAATCCTAATGGCGACCCCGACCGGGAGAGCGAACCCCGCCAGCGTCCGAATGGACGCGGCGAAATATCGCCCGTATCCTTCAAACGTAAGTTACGCGATTTGCTGGAGGATTCGGATAGCCCATTCTTTAAGAGCCTGCCTGAGAAGTTTAAGGAACATCCAGATCACTACCGCATACTCGAGTCGCGTGGGCGCAACCGTGATGAAATTAAAAAGGAAATGGGCGGTAACGAGAAATTTGATCAGCAGTCCTTCCTCGAAAGCACTTTCGTAAAAAAATATTGGGATGCCCGCGTATTCGGCAACACGTTCCTTGAAGAAGGTGGGGCAAAAGGCTTCATCAAGACCGGTGTGGCACAGTTTGGTGTTGGAGTTTCCATATCGCCGATAGCCATTGTGCGCCATACGAACACAAATAAAGCCGGTGTGCAAGAGGGCAAAAATGCCGGCATGGCACCGCTTGCGTTCCGTATCGTACAGCACGGCGTGTACTGTATGCCCTTCTTTGTCAACCCAAACTACGCGGGAAAGAGTGGCTGCACCTCGGAAGATATAGAACTGCTCAAACTGCTGATCCCGAAGGCATATGATTTGAACCGTTCGGCTATACGCCCTGATGTGCGAATCCGCCATGCCTGGTATATCGAGCATAAAAACGCGCTTGGAAGCTGTCCGGACTATCTGTTGCTTGAGGCGTTGACACCTGCTCGCATAGGCAATGTGTCTGATCCTTCTAATGAGTGGTCTGACTACGAGGACAAGACTTCTTTGCCGGACAATCTCAAGTCGCGGGTTGGTGATGTGGTCGATTTGATGGATTTATGATAGAATATTTCGCTCATAGTCCGAAGGATGGGTATCCCGCCCAGACATATGCGCAGCATATCAATGGAGTATTGGAACGAACCCGGCGTCATGCGTCTGACGCCGCCCGATACTCCCCTGCCGATGGCGTATTGCTTTTAAAGACAGCGGAAATTGCGGCAGTTTACCACGATTTGGGTAAACTTGATGAGGAAAATCAGATTATTTTGTCCGGCCAGAAAAAGGCAAAACGTCTGCCACTTAATCATGCAGATGCGGGTGCGGCTTTTTTGCTGGACGATGCATCCCCAGCCCTTCTTGCGGCTGTTTCTGTCGCGGCGCACCATCTTGGGCTTCCGGATTTTTACAAGGAAAGCATCCGCGAAGGTTCCGCGTTCCGCGATGATAATATAAAGGCGCGGGTTGATGCGGCGTTATTGGAGTATTCGCAAATACACAGCGGCAACGTAAGCGCAAGACCGCCAATAGAGAACGCTATGCCCTCAGGGGATTTATCGGTATTCCTGCGTATGCTGCTGTCTTGCCTGGTTGATGCCGACCACACCGATACCGCTTCGCATTACGGCAAGTATCCTGAGTCGGCGGATACCATTCCGCTTCGTCCGGCAGAGCGTCTTGTGTTGTTGAATCGTTATGCCGAAACGCTTGGAAAACCGGGCGAAGATGACGAACGAAATAGGCTGCGCTCTGAAATGTATGCAGTGTGCAGGGACTCCCCAATATGCGAAAACATTGCTGCCTGTGACGCTCCCGTTGGCTCAGGCAAAACAACTGCGGTAATGGCGCATCTGTTGGCGCAAGCGAGTAAGCGTGGATTGCGCCGCATATTTGTGGTGCTGCCGTTTACAAATATCATCCAGCAGTCGGTCGAGAGATACCGTAAAGCACTGGTTTTCCCGGACGAAAACGGCGAAGAGGTTGTGGCTGAGCTGCACCATCGCGCCGAATTTGAAAGCGAGGATACCCGGCATCTCACAGCGTTATGGCGCGCACCGATTATCGTCACAACAGCGGTTGCGTTCTTTGAAACCCTGGCGGCGAAAACTCCGTCCGCACTTAGGCGGTTGCATGAGTTGCCGGGCAGCGCAGTATTCGTGGACGAAGCACACGCAGCGCTGCCTGCGCACTTATTGCCATTAGCATGGCGGTGGATTAATATTTACGCTAATGAGTGGTCCTGCTATTGGATGCTGGCTTCAGGTTCGCTTAATCAATTCTGGGAAATAAAAGAGATCTCCGAACAGAAGTTGGAAGTGCCAAATATAGCAAATCCATCTTTAAGGGCTTCGCTCAACGCATTTGAAGGCAAGCGCATAGAATATCGGGCTAACCTGACGCCGCAGCCGCTGGAGACGTTTGTTGAAGTTGTGGCGCAATCGCAAGGGCCAAGGCTTATTATACTCAATACAGTGCAAAGCGCGGCGGTAGTTGCACATTATATTTGCGAGAAGTACGGGCGCGGGCGCGTAGAGCATCTGTCAACCTCACTTACGGCGAACGACAGGGAGAAAACGCTTGCTCGGGTGAAAGCGCGGCTTAACAGGGCCAATGATGACGACTGGGTGCTTGTCGCTACATCCTGCGTGGAGGCGGGCGTTGATTTTTCGTTTAGAACCGGCTTCCGGGAGCTTGCATCGCTAACCTCACTGTTGCAGGCGGCGGGGCGTGTCAACCGAAATGGTGAGTACGGTGTTTCTGAAATGCATACTTTTTGTCTTTCAGAGAGCAATCTGTTAAAATCAAATCCCGATGTAAAGAATTCCGCCGCTGTCCTGCGCGAGTTCATAGAAACGGGAGTCGACATTTCCCCGTCCCTCACGACCGAGGCTATCGAGCGAGAACTTAAGAAATATGGTAGCAAGCCGATACGCAGGAAGTTGCTCAAAAAAGAAAGCGAAAAGGATTTCCCGTTTGTAGAAGAGAATTTCAAGGTAATCAGCACGGATACACGTATTGCGGTGGCGGATATGAAAATCGTCGATAGAATACGCAATGGGCATTGTGACTGGCGTGAATTACAGAAGCATTCGCTGCAAATCGCCTATTATAAACTACAAGAGCTGCATATACCGCAAATCGAAGAAGACATTTACCACTGGGATCTCGCATACGATGATTTTCTGGGATATATGGCGGGAATTATTCAAAAATCTGAGCCCGAACTCCTCCTGTATTAGGGAATACGTCGAGGTAGATCATCCTGGCGATCTCCCGTACCTGCTCTGGCATCCTGATCATCCCTTTCTCCATGGGCGGTCACGTCCATTGATAGATTCTTATGATACAACTTATAATAATGCCATATCGGGATCAGAACTTCCATGGACCCTGACGACTACCTCATGCTCAGCGGCATCCAGCATTTTGCATTCTGTAGACGTCAGTGGGCGCTCATCCACATCGAGCAAGTGTGGAAGGAGAACGTGCTCACCTTCGGCGGCAGGCAGATGCACAGGAATGCGGACGATCCTTTCTTCACGGAGAGCCGGGGCGATGTGTTGATCTCGCGGAGTGTGCCTCTGGTCTCCCACGCGCTGAAGATATACGGTGTGGCGGATGTGGTGGAGTATCATCGTTCGGATTCAGGGGTTGCGATCCCCGGACGGGAGGGGCACTGGACCGTCGTGCCGGTGGAGTACAAGGCAGGAAAGCGGAAGCCGGACGACCGCGACGAGGTGCAACTGTGCGCTCAGGCAATCTGTCTTGAGGAGATGTACCGGACGCGGATTGAGCGCGGGTATTTATATTATGGCAAGACCCGACGGCGGGTAGAGGTGTTTTTCGATGATGAACTTCGCAACCGGGTGGCGGAGTTAGTCGCCGGGATGTATGCACTCTACGACGCGGGCATCACTCCCCCGGCGGTTCTACTGCCGCACTGCAAGAACTGTTCGCTTATCGAACTCTGTATGCCGGCCGTTTCATCCCGCAGACGGTCGGTTGATCGCTACCTTACTGCCTGTGTTGGAAGGGATGATGCATGAGAAAACTCCTGAACACCCTGTACATCACCAATCCAGAATCTTACCTCAAGAAAGACGGAGAGAATATCGTCGTTTCCGTTGAGCGGAATGAGGTGGGACGGATCCCCATTCACAACCTGGAGGGGGTCATCTGTTTTGGGTTTATGGGGGCAAGTCCGGGCGTTATGGAGTTGTGCGCATCACGCAATGTGGGGCTTGCCTTTGTGTCGCCGTACGGGAAGTTTCTCGGACGGGTCTCAGGCCGTGTGTCCGGGAACGTGCTGCTCCGTAAGCGGCAGTATCTCCTTTCGGACGATGAGGGGGCCGCGGCGCAGATTGCGATGAACTGCGTGCTCGGAAAGATGCTGAACTGTCGGAGCGTCCTCCTCCGTTTTGGCCGTGACCATCCTGAGAAGACATCGCCTGCATTTTCAGAGCGTCTTCAATGGCTGACGGAGGGTGTTCGCCAGCTGAGAGAGTCGCCATCCGACACACTGAACGAACTCCGGGGCCGTGAAGGGATTCTGTCGAAGTGTTACTTTGATTGTTTCGACGATCTGATTCTGTCGCAAGATCCTGCGTTTGCGTTCGAGTTCAGGAGCAGAAGGCCTCCGCTGAACCGGGTGAATGCTCTATTGTCGTTTATCTATACGCTGATCGCGGTGGATTGCGCTTCGGCTCTCGAATCCGTAGGGCTTGATCCGCAGGTGGGTTTTCTCCACCGCGCCCGACCGGGACGGATGAGCCTTGCGCTGGATCTGATGGAGGAATTCCGGCCGTATCTCGGAGACCGGTTTGTGTTGAGCCTGATTAACAACCGGGTTGTTGCGGCAAATGATTTCCTGGTGAAGGAGAACGGGGCGGTGCTCCTGACAGATACAGGGCGGAAGGCAGTTCTTGCGGCATGGCAGCGACGGAAGACAGAAGAGGTTATGCACGGATATCTGGACGAGCGGATTCCAGTTGGCCTTCTGCCGTATGCACAGGCAATGTTGCTGGCCCGGTACCTGCGTGGGGATATCGATGGGTATCCGCCGTTCGTGGTGAGGTGAGCGTGGTGTTTGTTCTGGTGACATACGATGTAAATACCGAGACCCCGGAAGGGCGGCGCAGATTGCGCACGGTCGCGAGGATCTGCACGAATTATGGGACACGCGTGCAGAACTCGGTCTTTGAGTGTGTGGTGGATTCGGTTCAATTGATGGAGATGAAGGTGAGAATCGGTGAGACCATTGATCCCGTGATTGATAGCATACGATATTATAATCTTGGGAAGCATGGTCGGGATCATGTGGAACATGTGGGGGCAAAGCCGGGGCTGAATGTCGAGGATGTGCTGATCCTGTAGTGATGTCTTTAGGGGTGTTGCGAAGGTGTAGTGCCCATGTTTTCCCGGGGAGGTTCGCGATCGGGCAGATCTTGGATGTTTGTCAACACGGAGTATTTTTCTGGCATTTCTGAAGTGTACCGCGGCATGGCAGAGGCGGCTGGTGGTGTGATGCGCTGTTTTCGTGTTCCAGGCTGCCGTTCTATGTTGTTTATGCTTGTTATCGGATATGGTGACAATACTGCGGCGTTGGGGCAAGAAAGATATTTGTCCTCCAATATATAGTGTAGAGTCGTGCCTCACGCAGGCACGTGGATTGAAATCTGGGGGCGAAGGGCGACCGGGAATCGAACTCCGCGTCGTGCCTCACGCAGGCACGTGGATTGAAATTGAGGGCTCGCACGGGAACACCCGCAGCACCCGGGTCGTGCCTCACGCAGGCACGTGGATTGAAATATCTCGTCCAGGCGGGCGTTCACCCCGGCATCGTCGTGCCTCACGCAGGCACGTGGATTGAAATAGCCTTGCTCTTCGCCGCCTCGGCAGAGTGGGCGTCGTGCCTCACGCAGGCACGTGGATTGAAATAACTTCGCAACCGCAGCGGCGGTTTTCGAGGGAGTCGTGCCTCACGCAGGCACGTGGATTGAAATACGCGGCCGAAGGACTTGCGATAGCCGCCGTAGGTCGTGCCTCACGCAGGCACGTGGATTGAAATACCACGACATCTCGCAGCCCCCGGTGCTCCGGGTCGTGCCTCACGCAGGCACGTGGATTGAAATACCGTCAGGTCGGCGATCATGGCGATCTGGGGGAGTCGTGCCTCACGCAGGCACGTGGATTGAAATATCATCCCCAAGAAAGAACCCACCGAAGGAGCCGTCGTGCCTCACGCAGGCACGTGGATTGAAATGGATATGGTAATTGCCACGGCAAGGCGGAAGGTCGTCGTGCCTCACGCAGGCACGTGGATTGAAATAGGACGTCGCCGGGTGGAACGCAGGCAAGCGGGTCGTGCCTCACGCAGGCACGTGGATTGAAATCCGCAGGCGCAGCGCCTCGAACGTGTCCAGGGCGGTCGTGCCTCACGCAGGCACGTGGATTGAAATTTAAAATCTGTATAACCTACAACTGCTGTAGATGTCGTGCCTCACGCAGGCACGTGGATTGAAATCCGCCACGGAGGGGCGCCCCGAGGTCTATACCCGTCGTGCCTCACGCAGGCACGTGGATTGAAATGGGATCTCGGTCATGACGGCCCCGCCCTCGGGGGTCGTGCCTCACGCAGGCACGTGGATTGAAATAGCCTCATAGATCCCGTCATACCGGATCATGCCGTCGTGCCTCACGCAGGCACGTGGATTGAAATGATCCACCAGGCGGTGGATCAGTCCCGGGTTTGTGTCGTGCCTCACGCAGGCACGTGGATTGAAATTTCAGGTATTTTTTAAGATAGTCGGTGACTGAGTCGTGCCTCACGCAGGCACGTGGATTGAAATAGAGAAAGGTGTGCAGGATTTAGGGCTCGGGGAGTCGTGCCTCACGCAGGCACGTGGATTGAAATCCGGTCTACGTCGCCGTATTCGACGCCGACACCGTCGTGCCTCACGCAGGCACGTGGATTGAAATGGCATCAACCGGATCGATAACATCTCTGACGACTGTCGTGCCTCACGCAGGCACGTGGATTGAAATCTGATCCCCATCGGTATGATTCATCTGATGTAGTCGTGCCTCACGCAGGCACGTGGATTGAAATTCACCTGTATGTATAGTGCCCCTTCGGAGCACAGTCGTGCCTCACGCAGGCACGTGGATTGAAATGGAAGGGGTTGACACCGGGAGAGTCAGGAGAGGGTCGTGCCTCACGCAGGCACGTGGATTGAAATACTCATAGACTCAACTCCTCGTCTGCCACGGCCCGTCGTGCCTCACGCAGGCACGTGGATTGAAATTCAGAACCAGTGGCGATAGTTTCAGGTATGCTGTCGTGCCTCACGCAGGCACGTGGATTGAAATGCCCCGTCGCGTCGCGAAGACGCCGCCGATCGTGTCGTGCCTCACGCAGGCACGTGGATTGAAATTTTTTCGTCTTGCGCGGCGAAGTCGCGGGTATTGTCGTGCCTCACGCAGGCACGTGGATTGAAATTTTCCCTCATACTCACCGGGAGGCACAAAAACAAGTCGTGCCTCACGCAGGCACGTGGATTGAAATGCAATCGCAGCGGCGGTTTTCGAGGAGCCCGAGGGTCGTGCCTCACGCAGGCACGTGGATTGAAATCCGCCGTCTGGTGCAATCTCGTCATCGGAGTCGAGTCGTGCCTCACGCAGGCACGTGGATTGAAATTATATCGCCCCGCGGGGGTCGGGGTGGCGAAAGGGTCGTGCCTCACGCAGGCACGTGGATTGAAATACAGCGGTCTGTAGGTTCAGCCCCCCTTCGCCGTGTCGTGCCTCACGCAGGCACGTGGATTGAAATACCCACGAGCGGCCCGATTTCGGCGGGTTGTGTCGTGCCTCACGCAGGCACGTGGATTGAAATAGGTCGCCGATCAGGGCCGTCAGGTCAGAAGAGGGTCGTGCCTCACGCAGGCACGTGGATTGAAATACGGCGGTCTGGAGGTTCATCCCCCCGGTGCCGTCGTGCCTCACGCAGGCACGTGGATTGAAATCAGACCTTCAGGTCTTTAGACCATTCCCGGACAGTCGTGCCTCACGCAGGCACGTGGATTGAAATGTGATGCATATCAGGCGATCTGCCATGTTCCGGGTCGTGCCTCACGCAGGCACGTGGATTGAAATGCATGCCAGAGAGGGACAATCATACGGACGACCGTCGTGCCTCACGCAGGCACGTGGATTGAAATCCGACTGACGACGCCTTCCCGAAATCTCCCGGTGTCGTGCCTCACGCAGGCACGTGGATTGAAATTTGAAGAAGCGAACCGGGGGAGCCCAGCCGTTATGTCGTGCCTCACGCAGGCACGTGGATTGAAATTCGTCAGGTCCACCGGGGACAGGCTCCCCTTCAGTCGTGCCTCACGCAGGCACGTGGATTGAAATTTCCTGTGCCTCGGCCTCTTCGCCCTCGCCACGTCGTGCCTCACGCAGGCACGTGGATTGAAATCAGGTCATGCTTATATGGGGACTGTTCAACGACGTCGTGCCTCACGCAGGCACGTGGATTGAAATACCGACTTGCTGACTCCCCCGACCGCCCCGCCGAGTCGTGCCTCACGCAGGCACGTGGATTGAAATTCCTGCGAGAGGAGAGTCTTCGCCAGGCTCGGGTCGTGCCTCACGCAGGCACGTGGATTGAAATATAGTCCGAGTCCGTCAGCACATCCCGCCGGTAGTCGTGCCTCACGCAGGCACGTGGATTGAAATAGACATGGGGATCATCTCCGGGGGTTGGGTTGGTCGTGCCTCACGCAGGCACGTGGATTGAAATGGGCTTGGTGTGTCAGTTGCTCCGGGCGCATTTCGTCGTGCCTCACGCAGGCACGTGGATTGAAATGAGACCGGGAACCACCGGCGGGTGACAAGCACGTCGTGCCTCACGAAGGCATGTGGATTGAAATATCATCCCTGAGAGGATTTCGAAAAACCCCTCTTTGACCCCCCTCAGACCCTTGTGACCCCCTACCGAAAGTACTATGTATTGCCGGATCGATCCCTGATCAATGATTACCTTCTTCAATTTTGCAATCCGGGATGAGTATGCCAAACTATCTGCACTCGGGAACACCCTGGGTGAAATATCCTCTTTGATCGACTGGGATGCCTTCCGCCCTCTCCTTTCCGATATGTACACGAATGACGAGGGGAAAGGCGGCCGTCCGAACTATGATGTTGTCTTCATGATCAAACTCCTCGTGCTCCAGCAGTGGTATGGTCTTTCTTATCTGCAACTCGAACGTGAAGCATATGAGCGCCTTTCCTTCCGCCACTTTCTTGGCTACCCGACAAAAATCCCGGATCATTCGACCATCTGGCTCTTCCACGAACGGTTGATCGCAACAGGAAAAGAGAATGTTATCTAGGAGGAGTTACAGCGCCAGATCGACCAGAAAGGATTGACAATCCGGCGAGGCGTGATTCAGGATGCACGTTTTATCATGTCCGAACCCGGTCATGCGCGTGCTGATACACCCCGGGGTGATCAGGCGAAAACGCGGCGGAGTCGCGATGGTACCTGGACAAAGAAGGGTTCAAAATCATATTTTGGATACAAACTCCACATTCTCCTGGACAAAGATCATCAACTCATCAGACGGATCACAACAACGACCGCTTCTCTCCACGACAGCCAGATCGATCTCTCAGAGAAGGGGGAAACAGTCTACCGGGACAAGGGCTATTTGGGTGTGAAGCCCCGGGCATCCATGGACAAGACCATGCACCGGGCCGTTCGAAACCATCCGCTTTCCCTCAAGGAGAAGCGCAGAAACAAGGCGATCAACAGGACGCGATCCCTGGTGGAGCGACCGTTTGCCGTGATCAAAACGGAATTCCATGCAGGGTAACAACCTGAGCACGAGCGCAGGTGAAATGTCTCGTCTCGTGTTTTTCATTCAACCTGAAACAACTGCTGACGATTGAACGACAGACTGCTTGAGCGGTAGCGATCTCCTGTGAGAGAAAAAAGAGGGATTATAACAGGAATTTGGGGAGGGTGACGTAAAAATCGCGGGAATTCAACGATGAATGGGGGGAGGGTGAAGACCTATCTTTTGAAAAATGGGAGGGTTGATAGAAGTCCTCAAAGATATGGATTCGATGGAGGCGTTCGCGTTTACACTGAAAAAACAGTCAGGGCAGTATCATAACCCTGCACATTCTCTCTTAAACACTTCCCTTCAATGTTATCATCTGGAAGTTTCTGCTTCCCAGTGGTCTCTCAACATTTTAACAAATCTCTCAATCTCATCGTCAGAAACATACGCAGCCTGGAAACGTCTTAGTTCTGGAACTTCAGACTCCTTCAAGAAGCAGTCCCCGTTCCCATAGAGATTTTCTGCCCCATTCTCATCCAGAATAATCCGGGAGTCAGATTGTGTTGCCACTCGAAAAGCGAGTCTTGAGGGAAGATTTGCCTTTATATCATCAATTACTTTTGCGGTAGGTTTTTGCGTTGCAATAACCAGGTGAATACCTGCGGCGCGACCCTTTTGGGCAAGATGAAGCAGAGCATCCTTCACGTCTTTCCCTTTTGGCATCCCTACAAGATCGCCAAACTCGTCAATAATGATGACGATAAATGGTTTTTTATCAATTCCCTCCAGTTTATTGTAATCGCTGAGTAATTTCACCTTGCACTGCTTGAAGAGTTTAAACCTGCTCTCCATCTCCAGGATGATCCCATTCAATAGACCCACTGCCCTCTCAGCGCTTTCGACAAGATCGCCGTATAAATACGGTACATTCTCATAGGCTCCGAATTCTAGGCCTCCTTTCGGATCGATGAGTTGTAACTTCAGGTCAGCAGGGGAATTTTGGAATAAAATACTGATGATGAAGGAATTGAGAAATACGGACTTCCCTGATCCGGTGTGACCGGCAATCAGAAGGTGGGGCATAGAGAGCAAATCAGAATACTTTGCATTTCCAGTAGTATTGAGACCTATGGGGATTTCCAGTTGTGATCTGCCCGGAAGAGTTTCCAGTAGGCCCCTTATACCGACCCTACAATAATCTTTACGCGGGATATGGATCCCCACCATCCCTTTTGCCGAAACATTCTCAATATAGACGTCTGTCGGTACTTCATCCTCATTCTTAAAATCAAATAATTCTGAAGCACCATAAAGCCTGTTGGCAATATCTCTGGATTTCTTTTGTATACTAGCAATTGTTATGCCTTTACCTGGCTTTATGTTCGCTCGAATCGTCCTTGGTCCATTTGTATCAAAATTTTCTTTATCGATGCCGCAGTCTATCTTGAACTCCGCAAAGATCTCCTTCAGGTGCGACTCAAGACGTGACAGATACTCTGCATCAATGGATTGATCGCAGATAGGGATGGAAAATGCCGTCAATAATGATTGCTGAATCTTATTCATCCCTTCAGAACAATATCTTTTACCAGTCTGGGGTTCCTGAAAACCAATAGACTGCTCCTCATCGGGTATTTTTTCGGTTTCTCTTTCTTTTTGGGGCTTGATAGAATCTTTCTGCGCTTGCTGCAATGAGATAGGGTTCTGCAGCCATTGGTCGTCTTCTTGACTACACGCACGCTTTAAATTCTCTAATCTCTTCTGGGTCGCTCCTATCGAAACGCCTCTAGAGAGGATATAATCCCCACTATAAATTTTAGTGATGATCTTCTCTCGCATGAGCAAATCCAGGAGAGCATGCTCAAGTTGATCCGGTTTTAGTGCTGCTCGGTCATTCCCATCAATGAACAATAATAGAGTGGAGAGCGCCTCTATCTCCATACCAAAAGATTTGCGCTGCTTCTCACAATGTGTTATCCATGCTCTCCTAATGCATTCCATAATAACTCGCGTATCAATGCCCGTTTTCTTTTCTGTTGCCAGGAATGCACGACGATATTCTGGATCGACCACATATGAATACACCTCCCCAAGCCTGTGGCCATAGCAATATCTAATCGTATAGAAAGCGTTTTTGCCCATATGAGAATCTGGATGCATGACCAGATCGTCTGATTTAACGATGATCTCCCATAATGGGCAATCCTTGATCTCATTTGATCCTTGTTGGTCTAACAGACTTAGTTCGATCTCAGATTGAGAAATGAAAGGATTCTCATCCGTTGTCCCCTCGCATATTGCAGCAAGGAGCCACCATTTCAGAGCATCGAATACCGCAGTACGTTCAGGGATCCGGATGGGGCTAATTCCCTGAGGGTCTGTCCACCCCTGTAAATATTGGCAGAAGAACGGGGACTTCTGTGATGCAATATAGTGTTCCGTGACATCATGCCAAGTATAGTTACCCTTATTTGAACAGGATTCAGAAACTCCTGGAACCTGTTCCATTTGAATATAAGCACTCATCACCCGTGTGATATAGTCGAATTCATCTTCCTCGATCCCAGGGCAATTATGTTTGATATTTGAATAGCCCCAGGGATATGCAAAGCATGGGCACTTCTCCCATCCAGACCCAACATTCTTAAAATGTATAATTTTTTGTAATGAGAGATCCCTCAAGGGGAAAGTAATTTTCAGGTACCGCCGAAGTTGATCAGCAGTTGAGTGCTCAATATCATTACTATTCCAGGCTGCATCAATATCTTGAACCATCTTAGATGCCCCTTTATCACCATTTATTGGCATATAAATTTCATATAAGACATATTTACTAAAATAAATTTTTAAATTCAAAGATATGATAAAATCATCATTATTTGGAGTCTGAATTTATTCAACGTCCCGACCATTCAAAACCACAGATCGGGCTATTTTTGAGGCTCTCTGGGACGATCAATGAGGCCAATTCCGGGATCACATATCTCCCGGAACGAAATGAAGAGTGCGGAAACTAGAGTCTGGCAGAGCAGGATGATAAACAATAAACCAGATATATCCTTCTGGAAATTTACCATAAACAGTTCTCTTAGAGTTCATGGCACCCACCGCCCTTTTTACCTTTGGATTTCCCTGCAGTAGTGTTTCTTTTTAAGATCCTATCCTCATCTGTTCCCTTTTGTAACTCAATACGACAAATAAGATATTTATTTATCTTAAAACCAACAATCTGAGGAATATAATCATTAAATGCGATTTAAAAAACTGAATTTGCATAATAATTAGAAAAAGAGGCAAATCATGACAGTAATCGATCTTCAATGCATTGACGACATTATAGATGATGTTACGCGTACCGTAACAAGCTGGCTCAACGAAGAGGTCTCTGGGATCCTCCCTGACCAAACAAGGGCAACGATACGAAAAAAAGTCGACGCAATAATCGAAGATGCCTATTACTCATGCATCATTGAACAAGAAGACGACGAAGATGAAGATGAGGACGAGGAGGACGAGGAAGTAGAAAAAGACTGGTTTGAACGGATCTGGTATTGTGGAGAGGAGGGGCTTGTCGAGTTCGATGGCTCAGATTTTGACTCCAAGGCACTCATTGATGAAATTCTGACATGCATTACCAGAGAATCAGATAATTGTTCTGCCATATCCCAGGAAATGAAGGAAAGCCTTGTCAAAAAAATACATATGGCAATTGGGGAAGGATCAGAACAGATTGATCGGGCCGACGAACTTGATTCATACGCCTGAAACTTTTTTTATGATAGAGGGGGATCAAAAACTCTCTCTCTGTTTCTCCACCCGGTACATCCCAACGGATTGCTCACCCCTGCTGTGCGCACAGTCCGCCTGGGGCACCACCATCACCCGGTAAAACCCGGCGATCATCATCACGTATGGACGTCCCGGTCCCCGCACCACAACGCCACCCAGAACAAATCCCCTCGCCCGCCTTCCCGGATATCCCCGCCGTTTCAGAGAGAATCCGACGTGCTTCCGGCCCATCCCGCTTCCATACCGTGGGACGGCATCGAGACGGGGATGCCAGAGCGTTCTGCCGGCACCTGCCCCGGACTCCCCCTCCAGAGTCCGCGGCGGAACAAAAAAGGAATTACAGTTTCAAAAGCCCTTTCTCACGCAGGTAATTCCCCGGCCCGGTCGTTGCATACATCGCCGCCAGGATCTGCTCCAGAGGAAGGAGGATTGAATCGCCGGATTCAAACGCATCTGCAAGCATTTTCAGGCCGTCCTGGATGCGCTCGAAATGAATCGGCTGAAGTTCGACCGTTGCATCTCCCGAGCGGATGAGTTTGTAGCGTCCTATCAGTCCGTTATACGTGGTATTCAGAACAAAATCCGCCAGCAGATAATCTTCCGTAAAGGAATACCTGAGTGTGCGGCTCGTTATCCCGTATGCTGCAGAGAGATAGTAGATCTTCTTCTCGACCTTCTCCTCCCTTCTCATAGATAATTCTACACGCCGCAACTCTGCGACCAGTTCTTTTCTGAAGAAATCATCCCGTGACATCATTTCGCCGCCTATTGGATATATCCTGGAAATTCGTTATTGCAGTCATCTGCCGTTGCAGGTGGAGAGATGGGGTAGAGAGGGCCGGAGCCGCTGGCGCCGCACGGATCTCCCGCCCCCCACCCAATACCGGGCTCTGGCATCTCCGGGCAGTAAGGCCATGCATGGTCGTTCGAGGTATCTGTTTCCTGGGAGGTGGCCGCGGGGGTGTGCTCACGGATATAGTCCCGGATCTCCTGGACCTTCTCGTCGCCAAGCATCCGACCGATCAACGAATTGTTCAGGATCTCAAGTGACCGGACGATCGGCGACGCCGGATTAATGGAGTACTGCGGGATACGGTCGTTGGTGGCGGTGAGGATGCCCCATTCGACAAACTTCTTCACCACCCGCCCGACCGTGACCCGGCTTACGCCTGCTTCTTCCGAGAGTTCGGTGATGTTGAACGCCATGCCCTCGAGTGGCAACAGGAATTCAAGAAGTCTTAATTCACAGGTGTTCCCGAACACCCCTTCAAAGGGACGAGTCATATCTATCTCAATGTTGGATTTTAATCAATCAGTCCATTCAGTCACTCTACAATGGTGACGATGCAAACAGACGCATACCTGCCGTGTGGTGATAAGTCATATTATCACATGTGATAAAAATATTTTGCATTGTTCCTATGGTCACTGTTACAGGCCCTGAAGGGTGGTAAATCCATGGTTATACAGTGCCAATTGTGCTTTATTGATGTCAGAAATATAGTATTTGTCCTCTTTTTTCTTAATTGTTGTAATGTATCCCTTTTTCAGCAGTATTTTAATGGCATCTTTAAATGAGGGATGGTCCCGGCCAGAAAATTTTTTCGTGTATAGTTTGTTTAGTTTCTCAGAATGATATCCTCTATCGGATCTCAGATTCCTGTTTTTATAGAGGATATTAAGAATAAAAAGGGTTTCTTCGGTAAGTCCGCACGACATGGGGGTCTTTGAGAAGTTAGAATTTCATATTATTTATATATTGCACCGTTATCGAAATTCAACAATTAATTGCGCCCATGATGCTTGATTCCATGCCTCCAACAGCCGGAATCACCCGGGCACAAAACCCGCACGCCCGGACCGGGTGGGCATAGCACCCCTCGCAGAGCCGGGCTCGCCCCCAACCATCCCGTCTCTGGCGCCCCTATCCATCATCATTCTTCAATCGCTCGACACCTCATTCACCCCCACCGCCCCCAACAATACCCCACCGTCCGCAAAAACGCCTCCCCCCGCAGGGGCATCCCCTCGTCGCCGAGAAACCCCTGCTCCAGGGCGATCAGTTTGAGCAGGTTCCCTGATTTCCCCGTCTCGTTCCCGCCGTGAAACGA
>ENA-ORXD01001500-ORXD01001500.1-sediment-metagenome-genome-assembly--contig:-NODE-1500-length-18972-cov-3.252024_pt1 | contig 18972 bp, 17 predicted proteins | sample MGYA00237862_ERZ511471 | MGnify/ENA metagenome assembly ERZ511471
CCCACCATGCTGGTCTTTGCGGCCATGTATGTCCAGCCGGTGCTGGCCGCGAAAGGGCGGCAGTCGCGGATCGATATCGATCTCCCCTATGCCATCACCTACATGCAGGCCCTCTCCACCACCCTGACGCTCTACAATGTCTACCGGAGTGTGTACGAGCAGCATGACCTGTACGGCGAGGTCGCAAAAGAATTCGGAATGATCGTCCGGGACGTCGAGCTCTTCGGCGACGACCTGGTCTCGGCCATGCGGAACCTGGGGAGGACGACGCCGTCTGCGAACCTGAAGCGGCTGATGGACGACCTGATACTGATGTTCGAGAGCGGGGGGGATATCACCGAGTTCTTCGCCTCCCGCTCAGCCCACTACCGGGAGGCGGCCCGAAACGAGCTCGAGATGGGGCTGAAGACCATGGAGATCATGGCCGAGGTCTACGTGGCGGCGTTCGTGGCCGCCCCCATCGCGGTGATCATCATGACCGCGGCCGAGACCATGACCGGCCAGAGCCAGCTCTCGGCCATGATGGTCCTCTTCTTCATCGGGCTCCCCATAGGTGCGGCGGCCATGATCTGGATCCTCTCCCTGGTGCTCCCCGCTGAGCGACTGGAGATCACCCGGCGGGAGATCGGAGAGACCGAGTACGAGACCGGCGTCCCGCTGGCCAGCGGGGAGCGGGAGGCGTCCGGGCAGTTCTCGCGGAGGATGAAGTCCACCCGGGCCATGATCCGGTTCCAGGACATCCTCCGGAACCCCCGGCGCCACTACATCGCCGACTACCGGTTCGGCGCCGTCCTCGGGGGTATTCTCGGCCTGGCGGTCGTGATCCTCTTCTTGAACGGCACCCTTGCCGCCCTCGTTCCCCGGTACCCCTTCGAGGTCTTCATAAGCATGCTGTGCACCGCCGTCCTCTCCCCGGTGATGGTGGCCTTCGAGCTGCGGCGTCACTATGTCACCCGGGTCGAGGAGCAGATCCCCGACTTCCTGCGGGAGCTTGCCGACCTGAAGGACATCGGGATCACCCTGCAGGGGGCCATCCACCTCATCTCGAACTCGAAGCTGGGCCTCCTCTCGAGCGAGCTCAAGGTCGTCTCGGACGAGGTGCGCTGGGGCTCCCCGGTCTCGAGCGCGCTGGTCCGGATGGAGGAGCGGATCGGGGTGCTGATGATCAAGCGGGCGATCTCTCTGATCGTCCGTGCAAGCGAGGTGACCGACTACATCCGGGACATCCTGATGATCGCCATCGGCGACATGGAGCACTACCTCAAGATGAAGCGGGACCGGTTCACCACATCCTTTGCCTACATCATGATCATCTACCTCTCGTTCGGCATCTTCCTCTACACTGCCTACGTGCTGAACGTCTCCTTCATCTCCTCGTTCGAGAAGCTGAACACGGCCATCGATATCTCGGGCAACGTGCTCGACATGTTCCGGATCGCGATCATCCTCGGCCTCTTCTCCGGGATCATGGCCGGTCAGCTCTCGGCGGCAAACATCATGGCCGGGTTCAAGCACAGCATCCTGTTCCTGGTTGCGACGGTGGTGATGTTCGTCTATGTCCTGTAAGAGTGACGATGCGGTCTCAGCGATCGTGGGTGAGATGCTGATGCTCACCCTCGTGCTGATCCTGATGACGGTGTTCGCCGCTACAGCCTCGAGCTTCCTTCCGCCGGCGCGGGATCCGAGCGTGACGGTGCTGCTGCCTTCCGGCATACCGGTAGCAATTTACCATAAGGGGGGGGATGCCATTCCGCTGTCAGAGATTCGGGTTATGATAAATGAAGCAGAACTGGATCGGTATACCTGGACGCTCTATGATATCAAAGGAGAGCAGATTATTGCCCGGGATGGGCTTTTCGATCTTGGGGGGTATATTTCCATAGTGGGGGGCAGTGCAACAAAAGGGGACAGAATTAAGCTGGCGACATCACGTTCTGTCATTTTCACCGGGGTAATTCCATGAATGACGATGCCCTCTCACCAGTGATCGCGGTGATGATGATCCTGGTGGTGGTGGTGACCCTCTTTTCCGTCTGGAATGCCATCTACCTGCCGGGGTTCAAGCAGCAGGCTGAGGTGGAGCACCTGAAGGATGTGGAGGTTTCATTTCATAAAATCGACGAGAACATCAGGAATATGATCGTTCTTCGGCGAACGGGTGTAATGACGGAGACAATCCCTCTTGGTGGGGGGGATATCCTCATTCATCAAATGCGATCCGGGGGCAATCTCACGCTCGGGCCTCCAGAGAAGGTAATAACAGTATCGGATAGTACGGGTAACCTTGTTGTTGAATCCACCGTTATCCCAATCACCTACTCACCGGTCTCAAATTTCTGGCAGAATATGGGATTTGAATGGCGATACGGCATCATCAACGTAACGAAGGGTACGGTCAGTTCGCCACGTTTATATAGTAACTATTCACAGGCGACGAGCGAGTGGTTTACCCGGATAGTCAACCGAGAAGGTCAAGAAATTTTCCTCGCAAACATCATTGCTGGCGATCCTTCATCAGCGAGTGGAAATGCCATCGTCCAGGTACGGATGGATGGACAATGGGGTATCAATTTTATTGCAAGTTTCGATAATCCAATAAATCTCACGGTTGACACTTCTACCGATTTCGGAAAGAAAGTGAATGAATCAGTATTTTCAGAACTTGAGTATTATTGGAATCCAACAGAAGAAAAATATTCAATAATTGATTCCAGTGTTTCCCTCTACAATCTGACCATATCTGTACGATGACCGATGTACATTCTCCGTCTCCTGGTCAGAACCGGTACACCAGCAGCACCAGCACAAACACCACCGCCAGCACTTTTATCCAGAGCGGGATCCGGAATCGCTCACCCTTCTCCTTCAGGATATGCTCTCTGGCGCCCGTATCCCCACGTTCGATCATCTCCCTGGAATCGCTCTCCACCACAAACGATCCGCGGTACCCGCACTCCTTGCACCGGTAGACCATGCCGCCATAGCCCCCGGCCTCGAGGACGAGGGCAGTGCTCCCGCAGGAAGGGCAGTGGAAGGACATCGGGTATCGGTCAGGGATATGCAGGAGTTCCATATCAGGTTTTCGCCACGCACCCATGCTGAAGGGTGTGGCGGGTGATGCCAGAGCGTTTATTTGTCAGGGCCGGACTGCCCCGTTCCGCCTATCTCCTGCCATGAAGGTTGCGATTATGTCATCACATTGGCATCGGCATCTCGTGTACCCAAACCGGCTTCAGGGTGAATGGCATTCCCGGGAGAGGTTATCTTTGAAAGACTTCAAAATATCCTTTAATTCTCATTATAACGGAAATTTAACCTTATTTTGCCAGAAATCAAAAAACCTTTTTTACGAGTGAAATCCGCATTATCGGGGTTATTTCAATGACCCTCACCAATGCGTTCCCGTGGCGGATCTCTGCGGCACGCAATGGATTCATCCACCTTCAAATCACGGCCGCGGGAAGCGCAATGATAAGCAATTTTTTAAACCAGGATATGCCTTTATTATTGAAAAATAACCGAAAAGGAAAGACTTTTTCCATCGGGCGTACACCATTTCCTGTGGAGACGGCGCCAGGCCGGATCCAGAGAGGAAAAGAAGCCCGGAACAGGCCCGGATAGGAGGGAGTGACAGGGAGAATAGTACCTGAATGGTATCCTCCTTCCTGAATAATCCGAAAGGTTTCCTGGATCCGCTATCAAGCGAGATGCCCGTCGCGTTCATGGAGACCGTCTGAGAGAGATCCGCCGTTATCCCGGATCCCTTCTACCGGTTCATACCAGAAATGTTCGTCGTCATATTCAGATAGCACGGTCGGGTTTCTGAATATGCCGGTCCTCCGGTGACTCTGGAACCGAAACACCCTGCTCATAGCAGCCTCACTGCGTTAGTCACGAAATGGTACCCCTGCCAGGACATCACGCTCCACAGAACCCGGGAAGGGCAATCCAATACTGATATCATAAAATATTAAATATTTTTATTTCTGTATTATAATTAAGTGATGAGTAAATAGAATGCCCCGTTGAGATCGCAGATAAATTACGAATACTGGAGAGGAAACTCGGCAATCTCCATGGTTCTGTTAAAAGATCGATATCGTGATATTTATCATGCAGTATAACAATACTGAGTAATCGTAGTATGCAGCGGAGGAGAGGCATGACGGGAACCAGGGGAAATGATTCAGCCGTATCGCCAGTTGTTGGGGTGATGCTGATGCTCGTAGTCACCATCATCATTGCCTCGGTGATCAGCGCATACGCGGGAGGACTCAGTGGAACAAGAGAGAAGGCTCCACAGGTCTCGATTACAGCAAAAACATACAACAACAGCACAATCTACTTTGACCATATGGGAGGCGACGGGTTCAGTATCGATGACCTGACAATCATTCTTGACCAGGGGGACAAGAGTATTCGCCTCTCGAAAGCAATGATACCCGACAACCTGAAAAATAAGGCTGGACCGGATTTCATCCGGCCTGGCGATACCATCATGCTGGTGGGAGGAATCGAGGGAGGCGCCAGCAACATTACTAATTTTACCACGGCTTCAAGTTATATTCGGATCGCTCACAACCGGGAATTCACCTGGACCCTCCTCTCCCAGCGGAGCGATGCGATCATGGCACGGGGTACGCTGGTGTTCATCTGACGAGGGAATAAGAGACCCATACATTTCTTTTGCGATCCTGCGGGGTTGAAGCCCTCCGGTTACCAGGTATCTAAAGTTTCCTGATGAGTCATCGACACCGTCCACAATCTATTCACGAAAGCCGAACAAGTCATCGATCTCTTCCAGAAGCTTCTGAAACCGGGAATAATCTTAACGGGATATGAATTCCTTTCCCACTACCCGCAACAGGTTGCCCTCCGCCTTAAGCAAGCAACCTGAGAAATACCAGCGTGTTGTTGGCGATGACAAGCGAGTACCACCCGATGATTACACACATGAAAACAGCCCGGTTCCCTGCGCGATCCTATCGCAGAAGCGGGCCACGACAACTATGAATACTAGGAAGAGCGGTGTACCACAGGGACTGATACGATCCCTTCCATGAGCACATTTCTCTTGTAGCCCCCGACAGAGAGCACCAGCGATGTGGTGAGTACATCGAGGATGCGGAGGACGCCGAGGATGACAAGGGCGAGGACCTCGACAAGGTTTTCATTATTGACCCTGGAATAGTCCTGGAGGAGGTCCCGCATCCTTGGACGGTATAACCCGGACACCATATGAAGGACTACGTATCCGGTAACAATTCATAATAGGGACATAAATTAGTTTCTGATTCTTGATAATATCCTATTCGTATAATTGTGCTTCCTGAGTGCCGGCACCAATATAAATCGCGTGCAGGGAATCCAGGTATTGCGATCTGAAGAAAATAGCCCCTACACAACGATGACAGGGGCCATCCATCATGCCCACCTCACCGGGGTGCTTGAGGAAGGAAAAACCGTCATCCAAACGACCATGTTATAACAATTATGGAGTAATAATAGAAATTTGTATTACATTAATTAATATTAATTTTTTATCGTAAGATTTATCTAAAAATATGTATTACTAATCATCTGTAGGGAGTGCCGGTGCACCCTGCTGTGCACCACTGCCATGCAGTTGATCAACCGCATGACCGGATGCCACCATTTTTCGGACTCCGTCCCTATTGCATTCACGGAGGAACATTCTGATGAGAAGAGTATATGAAAAAGACGATGCCGTCTCGCCAGTGGTCGGCGTCATGCTGATGCTGGTGGTGACCATAATCATCGCCGCCGTGGTCTCGGGGTTTGCCGGCAGTCTGATAGGTAATGCGGAAAAACCCCCATCGCTGACGGCTGATGCGATGATAAAGAATGACGGAACCTGGGGGGGGAGTTACTTTGATATCATCATCCAGGGAGTGAGTGAACCCATCCCGACACGCGACCTCAAACTCGTCACCACATGGCGGAAAACGGATGGAACTGCTGACGGAGCCGAGGTGGTTGGACCATCCCCACCAGCTGCCCCAAACTACAACTATACAAGTGGCGCGCGTGTATCGCATGCTCCGTACGGGTTCGGACCGGGTGTCAGTGACTATGGATTTGCAGGCACCTTCCAGCCCGAACAGAGTTGGGGCAATTTCTCCCTGATGGCCGGAACGCGTGTTCATAATTCCCCCTATGGATGGAACGCAGCGTATGGAGGATATGGTGTTTCAGCAGATACCCGGTATGAGTACACCATCGGTTCAGTCTGGCATGGTGGTGATGACACGGATGCCCTCATGGCGGTTCTGGGAAAGGAGTGGTACAAACTGCGTTCGGGTGACATCGTCAATGTGAAAATTGTCCATGTCCCGACAGGAATGACCCTGCTCTCGAAAGATGTCGGGGTGGAGGAGTAGAAATGAGATCCAGAGTAATCAGAGGAGACAGCTCCGAATCTGGAGTCTCGCCGGTTGTCGGGATAATGCTGATGCTCGTTGTAACGATCATCATCGCTGCCGTTGTCGCAGGTTTTGCGGGCGGGCTTGGAGACAGCGCTGAAAAACCTCAGCAGGTCCAGTTGAAAGCAAAGTACAGTCAAAGCCAGGGGATGACGATCGAGCATATCGGCGGGGATGTAATTCCGACAACCGATGTGAAGCTCCTTGTCAGGCCCTCAAGGACATTTGGCGATGCCGCGCACCGGATCAATGAGATCAACCCTGCCATTATTACCAGTGATGGATCCGTTTCGAATGTTTCGGATGCCCCAGCAGCTGAACGCTGGAAACGTGAAACCGGTATGACCGGCATTCATGCATTCAGGCCGGGGGATACCCACTACATACCGGTGAATAATTCCGGATCTGCTGCTACCAATTATAACATGGGAATGGCTGCTCACTGGCAGTTGCAACAAAATGACAACAGCGCCACCTACACATTCAAGAACCCGGCTAATCTCGGAAAGACCTTCTTCCTTGAGATGGTCGACAGCTACGGGAGGACGATTGCGAAGACAGAAGTCATCATCAATCCATGAATGACCCCCCAACTTTTTTCGTGCCCGAATGAATTACGGCAGGCCATACGCACCTGCCACCTGATAAAAGAGCTGAAAGCCGAGAGAACCAATCCTGGGGTGGAACCATCAGGATGGGGATCGAAACCGCGTGAATCCACCGAAACGCACCCGGAACGTTTTTCCGTACTTTCCCATTGCCGCACCTCCGACCCGTTCCTGTACTGATTCGTCCCTTTGTCTCCCCTCGAATTCCGAATATCCTTCTTGCCAGTAACGCTGTTAAGCGCTTGTGAGATGGGCAGCTTCACCCACGGAGGCGTTGCACAATGGGACAAAACAACTCATCCGGCATAACGAAGGAGTATTGGTCATCGATGACAGCACCATCGACAACCCGTATTCACGATAGGTTAATCACTCATATCGTCGCCTTCCGGAAGACGTAGACACTCATGGAAAGGACGCAGACAGCACCTATCAGCAACCCCCCGATGGTTGTGACGGGGATGATCCCCACCTGGAGGTCCCGTATTGCATCGATAGCATAGGAGACCGGGTTGAGGTGCGCGAGGAAGGCGAGCCACCCCGGCATCTGATCATAGGGCATCAGTGCGCTGCTGGTAAAGAAGAGCGGCATTGCGATCATCGAGTTGAATGCAGCATAACTGTCATGGTCCTCGAGGCCCAGCGCCACCGTCGTCATCAATGATGACAGGAGTACACCGAAGATGAACAGGATCAGGTATGTCTGGACGATGAAGACCGGATCGAGCAGGTGTGCTCCAAGTACGATAGCGAAGATCAGGATCACGGTCGTCTGCATCAGTCCCCGCAACGTAATGGCGAGAATCTTTCCAAACAGGATACTCTCTCGTGGTGCGGGCATCGCAAGGAACTTCTGGAGGAACCCGAGGATCTTGTCAAACATCAGGAGCGCCCCCCCCTGCAGGGATGCACCGAGCATCGTCAGGACAAGGATACCAGGGGTGATGAAGTCGAGGTAGTTGTCGGTGAACCGGATTGGGAGGGCAAGTCCGACGAAGATAAGCCAGGCTGCAGGCATTACGAGGGAGGTGATGACGTTGATCCTCCCCCGTATCCACCGCCGGAGATCCCGCTCCGTGTAGGTGAATGTCCGCCTCATGCACGCCTCCGGAGCATCGTTCTGAAACGATGGTGGTCAAACGCCACAGTCTCATCCTGATCTCCAATAAGCGAGAGAAAGACGTCGTCGAGTGTCGGCTGGCGAATGACAACTGACTGTACTTTCAGTCCTGAATCCGAGAGAGCCCGTAGAAGGGGAATGCCGGAGTCCTCACCGGATATTGCTTTAAACCTGAGTTCATCCCCGATCTTTCCGATGAATGTTACATCGGGCACGATGGTTCCATGGTACTCCCCCTCACCCCGTATCGCAATAATATCATGACAATGGAGTGACTTCAGAGCATTCGGGGTCTCGAGCGCGACTATCCGGCCCTTATCGATGATACCGACGCGGTCACAGGCGTGATCGGCCTCGTCCATATAATGGGTTGTCACGAAAACCGTCATGCCACCATTCTTCAGGGAGATTATGTGCTCCCATATCTTTCGTCGTCCTGCCACATCCAGCCCGATAGTCGGTTCATCAAGGAATAACACCTCGGGATCATGGACGAGTGCCTGGGAAAGTTCCAGTCGGCGCCGCATCCCACCGGAATAGGTCTTCACCAGGTCATCGGCACGGGAGGAGAGATCCATCTGAGCGAGTGCTTCGTCTGCTGTTTCGCGGGGGTGTGGGATCCCATAGAGTTTTGCAAAGAAGACGACATTCTCCCGCCCGGTCAGCTTCATATCAACTGCCATGTCCTGCGGGACATAGCTGATGCGATCCCGTACCTCACAGGGCTGGGTTGCGACAGAGTACCCGCAAATCTTCGCCTCGCCAGCCGTCGGGGTTAAGAGCGTGGTAAGCATCTTAACTGTCGTTGTCTTGCCTGAACCATTCGGGCCCAGAAGCCCGAAGATCTCACGATCTATCGAGAGATCCATCTCATCGACAGCGACAAGGCTGTTGAAGTGCTTCGTCAGACCGAAGGTTTCGATTATCGCCATGCCGGTACAACCCTTGACTCAATCCTGTCTTTCGCTATGCTTCCGGGCACGCAACTCTCCAACGGTCATGATATCGATAGAACCGCCCTGTACAGGCCCGTCCCTGCTGTCGGACCGGTCTTCAAGCCACCCTTCTGTTTCGAGGTATGCCTCCCTGAGGCCTTCGGATACCACGGGGTCAGGATTCCAGAGCCCCCTGCTCTCTGCTTCGAGCAGCCGTCTGCCGATCTCTTCGAGAGCAAACGGGTTTTCTTCTCTGAAGAATGAGCGGTTCCCGGGATCGAGGATGAAGGTTTTTGCGATCTCGTCGAATATCCGGTCATCGACCTCACCGGTTGATGCTTCCCACCCATAGACTGTACCGACACGCTTCGCAATATCGCCCGCACCCTTGTACCCGTGCCGTTTCATCCCCTCAATCCATGCGGGGTTCAAGAGTTTTGTCGTGACTACTCGCCGTAGTTCTGCTGCAAGAGTCCGCACCTCAACATGGGAAGGAGTCCGGGTGTCACCATAATATGCCTCCACAGGTCTTCCCGAGAGGTGACGGGCAGCGGCGGTCATTCCTCCGTGAGTACCGAAGTAACAGCAGCAACCGGTAAGATCATACTCGTCGGTTGCGGTCTTGTTGAAGGTCGCATCGACATAGGCAAGCAGCCGTGAGAAACCTGCACGGTTCTCTGTCCCGGCATCGCCATCACCATATGAATAACTGTTCCATTCGAGGAATACATCTGCGAGATCCTTCTCCTCCTTCCATGCGGATGCGTACACTGCAAGGTTGACACCGTTACCATACGTGCCTGGGCGGCTTGAGAAGATTCGCCGGGCAGTGCCGCTGTCCCGTGAGTGGGCTTTAATCGGGTTCTCATCATCCGTCTCTTCGAGACTCGATACGCTGGTTACGGCTCTGTCGAGGAGTTCGATCGCACAGAAGAAGCAGTCCCGAAGGATACCACTTGCGCGGATGGTGACATCCACCCGCGGTCGACCAAGTTCAGATATCGGGATTACCCTGAACGAAACGACTTTGCCCCCCCGCCAGACCGGTTCGACCCCCATGAGGTGGAGGATCTGGGCGAACTGTTCGCCATCTGCCCACATCAGATCAGTAGAGAGCCAGTACATCGCTACCGATTCAGGGAATGATCCATGTTCCACATGGTATACGTGTAATAAAGCGTCAGCAAGTTTTTTACCTACCATCCATGCTGCTCTGGTCGGAACTGACTCCGGATCGAGGGAGTAGAAGTTCCGCCCGGTCGGCAGGATGTCGGTTTTTCCACGGGTGATCAACCCGGACGGCCCCGGCGTGATGAACCCTCCGGAAAACCCATTCAGGAGGCTTGCGATCTCGTCCGAGGCATCGATACCAGTGCTTATCGTGGAGATGAGGTCAGCCGTCCTGGCTGCCATCTCTTCTGTTCCAGGCAGGGGCGGGCGGCCACATGCGTCCATCATCGCCTCTTCCATCGTTGCCCCGGCGAGAACCGAACGTACAAATGTCAGTTCTGCTGCCTCTCGATCACGGACCGATCCCGGATCTTCTGACCGTGCCCCCTCTCCAAAGAGTGCCGATGTGATACCGTCATCAAACCGCGCGGCCGCATGGATGAACTGCACCCGCGCCTCCCCCAGAGGACGATTCCCGAATATGTGCATTCCGTCAGGAATCCTGGACGATGCAATCATCCCCAGGTGCCTGTGTATTCGCCCGACAAAAGCCGGGAAGTCCTGCTTCCCTTCCAGGAGGGCGTCAAGCCCGGTGTCATGGGCAATGCCTCCGTCCCGCACCGAATCAGTGATCAGGTGTTCAAGCGTGTGGGCACGTGCAGGGTCGCTCTCCTTTGCCCTGGCGTATTCATCGAGGAGTGCTTCGAGATCCTTCAACGCACCATAAAGACCGCTTGCCTGCATCACGGTCTGCATATGGTCAACAAGGGTCGCACAGGCACGTCGTTTTGCTATAGTCCCCTCGGGAGGGTTGTCGGCGTTATAGATATAGAGGTGGGGGACTGCACCGATCATGATATCCGGGAAACATCGGTTTGATGGTGCTGCAGATTTACCCGGCAGGAACTCAAGGTTTCCGTGCGTTCCGACATGAATGATCACGTCGGCCCCAAAGACGCGTTCGAGCCACCTGTACGTGGCAAGGTACTGGTGGGTAGGGGGTATCTGCGGATCATGGAGAATTTTGCATACTTCTCCATCGCATCGTGCCCCGGCACAGCCTCTTTTCGGCTGGACGCAAACGACAGCGTTTCCGTATGATACTCCGGTTACAACGATTCTGCCGTCATGTACCATGGCCGCGGGAACACCGTCCATCTCCTCGCCAGGGGGCTTTCCCCAGGATTCCTCCATTTTCACCTGTATCGTTGGTTCAAGTTCGGAGTACCATTCGGCGTATTCATCCGTATTGACAAGGGCAAGTGCCCCACCGCACCGTACTATCGATCCGACCGATGTCCACCTGAAGTCGCTTATCGCTCTCTTCTCCATTATCCGATCGATCAGCTCCTTCCCGTCCGCGGGGGGAGAGAGTGTGTAGCCCTCCTCTTTCATCACCTGCATGATCCTGGCTACACTTTCAAGAGTGTCCAGATGGGCGCCGGCACCGACGGTCGCCTCGACCGATGAACAGGGTTTGTTATGGAGGATAAATGCAACCTTGCGTTCTTCCGGGCGTTTCCTCTGCAATCGGATCCATGCCTCAGCACGCCTGCAGACCCGTTCAACACGATCCGGGATGGGCTCATGCATCCCGGCCTCATTCCTGCTTTCGACCTCGGAGCCGATTGCGAGCATCTCGATCATACCCTGCATCTCAGGCAGAGCGATGCTCCATCCCACTTCCATCGGAGAGGGGCCAAGTGGCGAGTCGAGCCACTCCTGGTGGGTTTTATGGTAGAGGAGGATCGGGTGAATCACGGGTACGCCGAGATCGGAGAATACATCCCTTGATTGTTCTGCCTTGGATGCACGGAAGACTGGCTGGAGGTTGATGATGAGCGACACTTCCCCGGAGAACCATTCACGGGCAACTTCCGCTCCCGGTCGTGCCCCGAGGTCTGAATCGCCGCCGGAGAGACAGAAGATAGGGATGACATCAGTGAACATCTCCAGTTTCCTGATAAGGGCATCGACGATCCCCCTGTCGCCGTTTGCCCAGTATGTCCGCGAAAAGATCACACCTGTTGCAGATGGGTGGCGCCGTGGCCGGAAGACGCGGTATGCATTCTTGTCGGTGAATGGCTGGTTTGCATCAGGGTGGTAGATTCCCTCCCAGGGAAGAATGTCCGGTAGTTCCGGCTCTGCCTCATTACCAGCGGCGACATGCCGAAGGTATCGGAGCATCCGGCAGTAGTTCTCTCCTCCCCCATGAACCATGTAGGCAGAAACAACAGCGACAGTTTTGATTGGGACTGTGGAAAGAGACCAGAAATCCTGATTATGCCCGAAAGAGATGATCGGAATGTCTGTTCGTAAACGAGGGATCAGTTCGTCCCAGGCGGCATCGTGTGAGGGGTGGAGGAGGATGAGATCTGCATCCTGTTGTGAACGAAGGAACCGTTCCTGTGTATCCTGATCGTCTACATTGTGTACTCCGGCGATCTCAAGAATTACACCTTCCCGGCGTGCTGCTGCATCAAGGAGAGGTATGTCCGATCCCCAGACGATTGCAGCTATCTTCATAGTGCCAACTCCGGGACCGCACGAAGTGGCGCTATAATCAGCCCCGCCTCGGGATCCTGAAATATCCGGGCTTCCACACCGTATATTTCACGGATGCGTTCAGGAGTGATGAGATCTTCAGGTCTTCCAATGGCAACTACCTTCCCATTTTTGAGCATCATCAGCATATCGGCATACCGCGCTGCGATGCTGAGATCATGGACCGCCATGACAACCGTCATCCCGGTCGACCGGGAGAGGTCGAAGATGGTGGCAAGCGCCTCAAGTTGGTGGTGGATGTCAAGGTTGTTTGTTGGTTCATCGAGCAGGAGGATATTCGGATCCTGCGCCACTGCACGAGCAATCAGCACCTTCTGTTGCTGTCCGCCAGAGAGTTCGTTATAATCCCGCTCGGCGAGATCTTCTATCCCGAGGAGCCGAATTGCATACTCGATCCTATCGAGATCCCTCTCGCCGAGCCGCCAGCTCATGTGGGGTGTTCTCCCCATCATCACGACATCAAATACAGTCGCGGCTGCGATCCTTGCTCCGTTCTGCGGTACATAGCCGATTTTTGATGCAATCTCAACCCGACGCATCGTTTGGATGTCCCGTTCATCGATGAGGAATGTCCCTTCCGGTTGGAGTACCTTGTCGATGCACCTGATGAGTGTCGTCTTGCCTGAACCGTTGGGACCGACGAGACCGAGGATGGTTCCCGTATCCAGGGAGAATGTGATGTCCTCGAGAACAGGAGTGCTCCCGTATGAGAACCTGACGTTTTTTGTTGCAATGGTCACCAATAATTTCGCCTCCTTGTGAGGAAGAGGAATATGAAGAAGGGGACGCCGAGGAATGCAGTCATGATCCCCACGGGAAGTATCTGTGGCGTCATGATCGTCCTGCCGATGCTGTCTGCTCCCAGAAGCACGAGGGCACCCACCACCGCAGTACCTGGCAGGAGGAATCGGTGATCACCTCCGAGAACCATGCGGGAGATATGCGGGGCGACCAGTCCGATGAACCCGATCGTTCCCGTGAAGCAGATGACCCCTGCTGTGAGGAGGGATGCCCCTGCCATCCCCCCGATTCGGATCTTCTCGACAGGAACACCGAGGCTCGTTGCTGCTTCATCACCGGCGGCGAGCGTATTTAAACTCCGTGCAGAGAGGAGGGAGAGGGGGAGAAGAACTCCGACAAGAATGGCCACGGTCATCACTGTCTCCCACGTGGATCTTCCAAGGCTCCCGAACATCCAGAAGACGATTGCATGGACATCCTCGGAGTCGCCGATATACTGGAGGAAGCTTGTCATTGCAGAGAAGAGGTACATTATCGCAATCCCTGCCATGATCATCGTCTCAGATGTTATTCCACGTACCTGGGCAAGGCCATAAACGGCAGCGGCGGCCACGAGGGTAAAGAGGAATGCGTTTCCTACGAGGAGGGATCCACCCGCGACGACACCTGCTCCAAGGACGATTGCCAGCGATGCCCCAAAACTCGCTGCCGATGCGATACCAAGGGTGAAAGGACTTGCAAGCGGATTTCTCAGAATCCCCTGCATCATGGCCCCGGCAAGGCCCAGGGCAGCACCGGCAAGGATGCCCATCAGGATTCGGGGGAGGCGGTAGTTCCAGACGATGGTGCTGATGTCCGACCCACCATTATGACCTGCCAGGATCGTCCCGTAAACCTCCATAACTCCAATCGGGTAGGAGCCCAAGGTCGCCGCCACCCCGGTCAGGAGGATGAGGAGGAGAAAGAGGCAGATGATGATGATGATTCGGGTATACGTCCTCCTTGCATATCCGCCACGGATCGACGAATCACTCATTCCCTCTCCCATCCGGGAAGTAAAATGTTCCCGACTCCCGGATCTCCCTTCCGGTGCGTGTGAACCGTTCAAGGTATTCAGCATGGATCTCATCCGGGTCGACGTCCGTGAAGAGATCCGGATATAGCCAGCTGGCCACCCGGATAAGGGCGGCAGGGGATCCTGTTCCAAAAGCATATCCCGATGTGACGATGTATACACGGTTGTCCCTGACTGCCTGGATCCGTTCAAATCCGGGTGTGCTGACTATCTCCTTATAAAGATCCACAATCTCTGCCCGTTCATCCAATTTATATCCGGCTTTGCCTGACCAGATCAGAATGACGTCGGGATTCTGGTGCATGACCCACTCGTTCTCGACATCTGCATAACCTGTGACATGGCCTTCAGCGACGTTCACTCCCCCTGCTGCGATGAGGAGATCATGGAGTCCTGTTCCTTCTGAATATGCCCTCCTTCCAAATGACTGCCCGCTTCCGGATTCGGCATAGACACGGACACGCTCTTCATAGGGGATTGTGCTCACACGACCCTCCACAAGATCAAGGTTCGCATCGTACCATGCCAGGTACTCGTCGAGATTCTCCTCTTCATCGAAGATCCGGCCGGTCGTTACCATCTCATCGCGGAATACCTCTGCCTTATAATATTCCATCCGGACAACCGGGATCCGGGAAGGCAGATGGCGTTCCAGTTTCTCCGGCTCCGGCCAGCTGACGTAGGTCAGGATGAGATCAGGATCCAGTGCCAGGATAGCCTCGATATCCGGTTCTGTCCACCTGCCGACTCCCGGAAGCCTGCTGATTTCAGGGAACTGGAGGGTATTCGTGTTAATAGTAGCCCCGACTCCAACGATCCTGTCATCACCACCCAACGCGACAATCGACTCTGCTGCATTGGCATGCATGACCACCACTCGTTCGATCGGGCGGTAGAAGGTGAAACCGGTCCCTGCGGTGTCGGTAACCCGACGCGGGTATCTCGGGTAGTGGACAGCGGCATCATGGAGATCAGAGAGTGAAGGTGCCCGCACCCCACCACTGAGATATGAGAGGATTCCTTCGGATAGTAATATTCGTGCATCGTCGTCTGATGACATTCCTGCCGGGGCGGCCGGGGCGATCAGAAGTGCGAGGAAGACAAGGCAGAAGAGTGGAATTCCGATCCGACTCATGAATACCTCCTCCGGAAAATTAATACTGCCAGTGTTATTGCACCAGCAAGTATCACGGCAGGTGCCGGTGATTTCTGACCGGGAATTATTTCTTCCTCTTCCCCGGTGGTGAGGTCAAGAACGCTCCCGGTGATCCTGGGAGTCCCCTCCCCCCTGAGAGAGTAGGTGACGGTATTTTCACCGATGATCGCAAAATGAATTCGCTGCCCCTGCTGTTTCGTCTGGTCATCAGCGTGGGTAGTCCCGAGATACTCAAATCCTGCCGGAATCACCTCGATGATACCCCCGATCACCCCTTCCGGAAGTGAGAGGTGAACGGTGATGATCCCGTCATCACCGGTTGTTTTGATCGTTCGATCGATGAAAACGGTAGTGGTGGCTGTGCACAATGTGCACAGGGAAGCTACCAGGATGACGATAAGGAGTGGCCGGAGTAGAAACATATGATGATATTTGATGCCTTTTTCCTATTTATTTTTATTTTTGTAATAATTTGTAAAGGAAAATCAGAATTTATTTATCATCAAATAACGCATTTTTTTACGTTATGATGTCATCCCTGCGACGCACCATCCTCCCCTTCACGGCAATTGTCGGGCAGGAGACGATGAAGAAGGCCCTCCTCGTCAATGCGGTCAACCCCCGGGTCGGCGGTGTGCTGATCCGGGGGGAGAAGGGGACCGCCAAGTCCACGGCAGTCCGGGCCCTGGCCGAGCTCCTCCCGGGAATTTCGGTGGTGAAGGGGTGCCCGTTCCACTGCAACCCGGACGACCCGCGGGAGATGTGCGAGAACTGCCGGGAGAAGGTGGAGGAAGGGATCCCGCTTGAGAGTGAAGAGCAGCGGGTCCGGGTAATCGACCTCCCGCTCGGGGTCACCGAGGACCGCCTGGTAGGGACCATCGATATCGAATCCGCCATCAGGGAGGGGAGGAAGGCCATCGAGCCCGGTATCCTCGCCGCGGTGAACCGCGGGATCCTGTACATCGACGAGGTAAACCTCCTCGACGACCACATCGCCGACGTCCTCCTGGACTCAGCGGCACTCGGGGTGAACGTGGTCGAGCGGGAAGGGATCTCGTTCTCACACCCCGCCCGGTTCATCCTCATCGGGACCATGAACCCGGAGGAGGGGGAGATCCGCCCCCAGCTCCTGGACCGGTTCGGGCTCCAGGTCTCGGTCGAGGCGATCGAAAACCCGGACGACCGGATCGCGATCGTGAGGACCGCGGAGGCTTTCGAGACCGACCCGGCAGGGTTCGCAGCCCGGTTCGGGGACCAGCAGGAAGCGCTGCGGGACGCCATCATCCGGGCACGGGAACTCCTCCCGGGCGTCACGGTCTCTGACGGGATCCTGCGGTCCGTGGTCAGCGCATGCCTGGAGCTCGGGGTCAGGACCCACCGGGCAGAGATCGCGGTGACCTGGACGGCGCGGACCATCGCCGCCCTCGATGGGCGACGCGAGGTCACCCGCGGGGATGTCCGGGAGGCGATGGAGCTCGCGCTCCCGCACCGGATGCGCCGGAAGCCATTCGAGGAGCCGCGGCTCGACCCCGACCGGCTGGACGCTGCCATGAAGAACGCAGAAGAGCCGCACGGGGACCAGCACAACGGGGATACGCCACCAGAGGAGGAGGAGGAACCGCAGGAGGGCACTCCCTCATCACCGCCGGAATCCGGCGGGCAGCAACCATCCCGGGGGCGGGAGGGGCCTGCCCGGGAGCAGGTCTTCGGGATCGGGGACCCGATCGACACCCGCAGGGTCACCCTCGCCCGCGACCGGGACCGCGAACGGCGCAAGCAGCTGAACGGGAGGCGGATCGAGACCCTCGCTTCCGGGAAGAGCGGGTCCCCCATCACCTCGCGGCTCCCTGCCGGGAACCCGGACCTTGCCCTTGATGCGACCATCCGGGCCGCCTCGCCCCACCAGGCAACCCGGCCCCGCGGGTCGCTGGCCGTCTCTATCCGGGAAGAAGATCTCAGGGATCGGGTCCGGGTGGGGAACGTATCGGCATCCTGCGTCTTCGTGGTGGATGCGAGCGGCTCCATGGGTGCCCGGAAGCGTATGGAGGCAGCCAAGGGTGCCATCCTCTCCCTCCTCCTGGACTCCTACCAGCAGCGGGACCGGATCGGGATGGTGGCGTTCCGGGGGGAGCAGGCTGAGCTCCTCCTCCCGCTCTCCCGGAGCGTGGACCTGGCAAGGAAGAGCCTGACCGACCTCCCGACCGGAGGGAAGACCCCGCTCTGCGAGGGGATCTGGAAGGCCATCGAGGTCATCGACCGGGAGCAGCGCAAGAACGGCGATACCGTCCCGGTCATGGTCCTGATATCGGACGGACGGGCGAATGTCTCGCGGGGAGGGGATGTCCGGGCAGAGCTCCGGGATGCAGCGCACGAGCTCCGTTCACGGGGAGTCCATACCGTGGTCATCGACACCGAGGACACGGGGGCATCCTTCCTGAAGCTCCAGCTCGGGTACTGCCGCGAGATCGCAGACGAGGCCGGCGGCAGGTACTACGCGGTGAGCGACCTCGGTGCCGGAGTAATCGGTGAGATCACCAGCAGGGAGATCGCGGGGGTTTTTACGTGAGGCTTTTTCTCCAGGGAACAGAGATTAATCATTTTCTTTTCTTGATGAACACCCCAATCCTGTCTTTTCCCTTACTATCTGCCCAAGGTAAATTCACGCAGAGCTCACGAAGATTGCAGGTCTGGGTTAAATTATAGGGGATCACACCCTGCAGGAGGGGGATGATGGGCAGAGTATCACCCTCCCCTTCAGATACGGGTGGAGGGATGCAAATGTACCTGTTCTGCTGTGTATTGTCTCCGGCACCAGGGTGTACGAGAAGATGCGTCCGTTCCCGTATTCCCGGGAGAGGAGCCGTGTGGATGACTCCCCCGACCCGGGGGACGGGAGCCGCGGCAGGGGAATACTGCCTGCGGCATGGTGATGGTGTGGTCTAAAACTCCTCGAGTATCCCGTACCCCCAGGACCGGAGAATGGCTGATGCACGCTGTTCCCCGATCTCAGGGCAGGTCACCCCCCGCGCTTCCAGGAAACGCCCGGCCATGACCGGTGAGATGAGGGTGATCTCGTCTCTCTCCCCGGGATGCTGCGACCACCGGTGGAGGGAGTAGAGAGCAGGCAAATCTTTTCGCGGATGCTGTTACAGGTCTTTT